>Ga0247611_10004993_pt1 | contig 17999 bp, 13 predicted proteins | sample 177DNAGHGhighgp2_FD_192422 | JGI IMG/M metagenome (GOLD analysis project Ga0247611, IMG submission 192422) | Sheep rumen microbial communities from Palmerston North, Manawatu-Wanganui, New Zealand - 1770 DNA GHGhigh gp2 | ecosystem: Host-associated > Mammals > Digestive system > Stomach > Rumen... | reverse complement strand
AGCGGAAGTCTTACCGTGACCGGTACAAAAGAACCCGTCACGTTCGACTTCGACGGATTTCAGGGCAAAGAGTATACGAATCGCGGCTTTTCCATATCAGTAACGCTCTCTGACGACGAGCGTTTATTCGGTCTCGGAGACGAAAGCCGTACAAGTATTGCGCGCAGAGGAACATTTTCAAGACTTGACATCAGAAATATTGCGTCGTACGGTCCTATTCCGTATATAATGAGTTCAAACGGCTACGGCATCCTCTTGAACTGCACATACGCCCACACGTTTGATATCGGCAAAACTGATAATGACCGTATGGTCATCGAATCGCACAAAGGAACGATCGACTTCTACCTCTTCGTTTCTACGGAGCATAAGCTTACGGATCTGCTCGATCTTCAGGCAAGAATCGCCGGCAGACCGGTTATGATGCCTAAATCTTTCTACGGATATACGTTCGTACTGAACGAACAGACTAACGCAAGAGAGATGCTCTGGGACTGCCTCATGTTCAGACGGGAAGGTATCCCCTGCGATATGGTTGGTCTTGAACCCCAGTGGATGAGCAAGCACTACGACAGAACGAGAGATAAAAAATTCGACGACGACAGATTTTATCTCCCCGGCTGGCTACCCCAGAATCAGAGCGGCCCGGAAACTTTCTTCTTCTCTCTCAGAAAAATGGGATTCAAGCTCAGCCTCTGGCTCTGCCAGGACTACGACCTTCTCTGGGAGGAAGAAAGGCAGGCGGGCGAACTTGCAAAGAAGCTGAACAAAGAGTACTCCTTCGAAGGCGCTTCCATCCTTGACGAGCACCTCGCTTGTCCCAATTATCAGGACTGGGTGACAAAGAAGGACGAGCCGTGGTTTGAACATCTCAAAAAATTCGTCGACAACGGCGCGTCTGCTTTCAAGCTCGACGGCGCATGGCAGGTCAACGACCATCCCGACAGACTCTGGGGCGGAAAATATTTTGACGATGAGATACACAACCTCTACCCTGTTCTGTACGTAAAGCAAATGATGGAAGGCTACCGCGATTATACGGACGGAAGGCGCGCTATAATCTACACGCCCTGTATGTATGCCGGAAGTCAGCAATACTGCGCTTCGTGGGCAGGCGATACGGGCGGCGGATACGACACAGTCGTAGCGATGCTGAATTACGGTCTGTCGGGTCACAGCAACGTTACCGCGGATATGGAAGCGACTATCCCCGAGGGCATCCACTACGGATTCTTCATGCCGTGGGTACAGCAGCTCGGATGGAGAAACTGGAATCAGCCGTGGTTCCTCGGTGAAGAGCTTGAGAACATGATACGCTACTACAGCCGGCTCCGTTCTTCCCTCTTCCCCTACATTTACTCTATGGCTCATAAAGCTGCGACGACATCCATACCGATCGCAAGATCGATCTCTCTCATGTACGACGACCCGAAATTCGACTACGTCACAAACTGCTACATGTTCGGCGACAGTCTCCTTGTCGGCGTATTCGATATGAACGTCACCCTGCCCGAGGGCAAGTGGATCGATTACTTCACAGGAGACGTCATAGACGGCGGCAGAACGCTGAAATATGACATACCCGAAGGGCGCGGGGGCGCGCTGTTCGTTAAGTGCGGCAGTATCATTCCTACTATGGATCCCTGCGACTACGTGGAAAAATTCAAGGGCGACAAGTACACTCTCAATCTATATCACGGAGACGATTGCGAGTTTGAGCTCTACGAAGACGACGGACTGACATACGACTATCTCGACGGAGCCTATGCGACAACAAATATTTACCTCACTTCTGCAAATAACGGAACTCTCGAACTTACAGTCAATAAGCGCGAAGGTTCATTTGACGGCAGAGAAAAACGCTCCGATGATAAGTATAAGCTCTCCGATCCTGTCATAAGCGGTATCGGCGACGTTCCATCCTTTACAGTTGTACTTCATACCGCCGAAGCGAAGCGCATCACGCTGTCCGGAAAGGACGTCGGTTTCAAAACGGAAAACGGCATGACAACATTTGAGATACCGTCAGAATTACACGCTGCAGAAGACCTTATATACTCTATCGAAATATAAAATAAGGTGGAAAAGATATGGAACGGAAGATCAACGACTCTAACTCAAATGACAAAAAAGCCGGAGATGTAAAACTGTCCGAGCCGATATCACTTATAGGCGAGCTTTCAAAAAAAATCACTGATAAAACTTCTCCTTATTTCCCGAAAGACGATATACCGAAGGGAGAAAAACTCGTTCTCCAGTGCTTGATAAACAAGGATGGCGTCACACAACTCGATATCGTAAGATTCACCGGGTTCAAGCCTCCGACGATAAGCATCATGCTTCACAAAATGGAGGAAGAAGGTCTTGTAACAAGGAAACCGGACGAATACGATCTAAGAGCTATGCGCGTATACATCACGGATGACGGAAGAGCCGAATACAGCAAAGCTGTTAAAATCGTAAACGCGATAGAGTCAAAGCTAATGTATAACATAACCGATGAGGAGAAAAGATCGCTTGAGAGCGTATTAAAAAAGATCAAGTCAAATCTTGATCTTTTCTGAAAGCAGATACGCCGCTGTACGGATGACCGACAGCGGCGTATTATTATTTTAAATAATACAGAGCGTCCTTTAACTTTCGAACGTCGTCTCTTGTATTGAAGACGCCGAAACTGACTCTTACCGCGCCCGAATTTCCTGTCGACAACGTCTTGTGAGCGAGCGGCGCACAGTGAAACCCCGCTCTCACGCAAATTCCCCGTTCGTTTAATTCATCGGATGTTTCGGTCGAAGTTTTTCCTTTTACGTTAAACAAAACGATCCCGCCATAGTTCAGCGGAGAGTAAACTTCGAAACGGCTGTCAGAACATAAAGCTGCGAGCAGATATTCCGTCAGTTCCGATTCGTGTTCGCAGATCGAAGGGATACCTGCATTTGAAACGAATTCCACACCGCGGAGAAGTCCGGATACGGCGGGGGTCGGAACAGTACCGGCTTCAAACCTGTCCGGAAGTACTTCCGGCATTTCCGTGCTGAGAGAATTCGAACCGCTTCCCCCTTCGATCAGAGTATCAGCATGTTCAAAATAACGCTCTGAAAACAGAACCGCGCCGGCACCCTGGGGTCCGTACAAGCCTTTGTGCGCGGGAAGACACAGAGCGTCTATATTCATTTTCTTTATGTCGATCGCATATTTTCCGGCAAACTGTGCCGCGTCCGCGATGAAAATGATCCCATTGATCCTGCAAAGCTTACCTATCTGTTCAACCGGCATAGTTATACCGCAAATGTTTGACGCGATCTGACATATCAGTATTCCCGTGTTTTTCTTTATCTTGCTTTTTAATTCATTCGTTATCTTATTGCAGTCGCCTCCGAATGTGCGGAAAATGTCATAAGTTGCTCTGCCGTCTGCTTTGAGCTTTTCGACCTGTCTTAAAACGCTGTTGTGTTCGAGGTCCGAGATCAGTATGTGACATCCGTCCGAAACTGCGGATTTGAGGGCAATGTTGAGCGCGTAGGTCGTATTCAGCGTGAAAATACAGCGTTCCGGGCTATAGCCGTTAAACATACCGTTTAAGTGCTCTCTTGCCCGAAAAACCATCTCAGACGCCATCATAGACAGAGAATGCGAGCCCCTGCCGGGATTACCGCAGTAATCTCTCATACACTTTGAAACTTCGTTTATAACGCACTCCGGTTTCGGAAATGTCGTCGCGGCATTATCGAGGTATATCATCTTCCTATCACGTCGCCGTATTTCACGCGCTTTCTTGTCATAACAGTGATCGCTCTGTCAACGTCTGAACACAGAAGCGAGATACCGTATGAACATCCGTGTTTGGTAATATTCGGATCAATACTGACTGCGTTTGAATAGATGCCGGCAGACTTCAATACAGATACCGCATTCAATGAAGCGGTAATAGTTTTAAATGATATCAAACACATTTTAACCTTCCCGCTTTGCAGTATCGCAGACATTATCATTATATGCGGCGCGCCTGCACCTGTTTCATTTTGAAATAATCATCGGAGCTGATACTGTATCTTAATACGTCCACCTGTCTGTTCTGCTTAACAAACGCCCTCTTCTCTGCCTTATCAAACGTCATACCGCACTTTTCCATTACCCTTCTGCTTGATAAGTTCGGTATCATACATCGGGCAAATACCGCTTCTGCTTTTAATGTTTCGAACGCGAAGTCCGTCACGGATAAAGCGGCTTCCGTAGCGAGCGAATATCCGTGATACCTCGGATTCAAAACGTATCCGATCTCGCACGCGTTATTTTGGTGATCGAATGAAGTAAACCCGCAGGTCCCTATCATCTTACCGTTGCATTTCAGCTCGAGAGCCCAATCGTAATACCTGCCGTCCTTGTAAGCGTTTAAAATATTTTTTATCTGCCTCTTAGTAAAGGCGATATTTCGGTGAGGCTCCCAGACAAGATACCTTGTCACGTCCGGGTCGGAGCTGTATTCGTACATATCACAAGCGTCGCATGACGCCACCGGTCTCAATATCAACCGTTCGGTATATCTCACCGGAGGCGAGTAAAATATCCTCTTTATCTCATTTCTGTCCATAGCATCCCCCCGTATTATTCTACCATCAATATTGTAATATTTCAATGAATGAAGTATATTTTTTTAGCTTCTCCTTGATTATAGGATCATTTTATGCTAATATATAAAGTAAGTTATATAACGATCTCTCCCCGAATATCTTATTATGAGATCTGATCAAGGAGAGATAAAATGGAAAACGTAAAAAAGAAAACTGCCGCGCTGATCGTTTTTGTGCTTCTCGGCGCCGCGGCGGGCGTCATTTCTGCCAGAAACAGCAATATAAGTATTTCTCTCATCAGCGCATTTCCGGATAATGCTGATCTGTCTGAAATGCGGCAGTTTATTTCATCTTTTTGCAAGAGCACATTCATTCAGGCATTGCTGATTTTCATCTCCGGATTTACGATCCTTCCTTTTGCATTAGATATACCTTTACTTGCGGCAAGAGGATTTGCGATCGGAAGCACCGCGCTTCTTCTCAATACGGGTGAAACAAGAGCTGTCATATTGTTTGTATCGTATATTCTTATAACGCTTATATTTGTTCCCCTTATGATTCAAGCCGATACGTTCAGAAAGAACGTAAAGTTATCGTTGATACGGAAGACCGCGGAATACACCTTAAGTTTTCTGACAGTCAGCGGAGCGGCAATACTGATAAGATTCTTACCGGCATATATTTCAGATAAAATTCTTTAAAGGATATCAAAATGAACGACGATAAAAAAAGATTCTCCTTGTTCAACTTCATGAACCGAGACGGTAAAGGCGTTGAAAAAGGAAGCGAGCTGAGAGTTCTTGAAAAACCGGGCATTGTAAATTTTTTCATTCTGACCGGCAGGAATCTCGGTAAACTCGCAAGCATCAATCTATTCTACGTCTTCGGTAATTTCCCCATTTTCTTTGCGATTTTAGCAATGACGGGATATACTTCGATACCGACGGTTTCCCCGGGAATCGGACTCTATTCCGCGTTGAAGGGCACGCTGTATTTCACATCGCAAGCCTCTCCCGCTCTGAACTCGCCGGTCATCGCATCGCTGAACGGAATTTTCGGTAAGCAAGCGATCACACAGACCCCGACAACGTTCACGTATATACTCTACGCTTTGTCTCTTCTGATAATATTCACCTCCGGCATCGTCAACACCGGATGCACGTACCTTCTCAGGAACATGATACGCGGAGAGCAATTATTCGTTTGGAGCGACTTCTGGTATGCCGTAAAGAAAAACATCAAACAGGCTCTGATCTTCGGCGTGATCGACATTGTTATCTCAGTCCTTCTCGTATACGATCTCTTCTGGTTCAATGCAAACAGCGCGGCGGTACCTATGATGAGGATATTCTCGTATATGGGCATTGCAATGATAGTTATATACTTCTTCATGAGGATGTATATATATCCTATGCTTATAACCTTTGATCTGTCGATATTCAAAATGTTCAAGAACGCTGTGCTCTTCACTATCCTCGGCATAAAGAGAAATCTCATGTGTCTGCTCGGCACTGCTCTTGTGATAGTGATCAACCTTGCTGTCTACTTCGCATTCATGCCTCTCGGCACGGTCCTTCCTTTTATAATCACAGTTGCGATAGTAAACCTTATCAGCGTTTACTGCGCATATCCGGTAATAAAGAAATATATGATCGACCCTTATTATACCGAAGTTCAGAATAAGAAAAACTGAAATACAAAGAAATTTGCGGGCTTCCTCGGGAAGCCCGCTTTTTGTATCATTATGTCGAGGGAGGAATATCATATTAGAGAAGAAACTTCTTCATAAACGAAAAAACCAGGAGGACAATAATAATGGCTGACAATATATTCGGGTCGACACCTTGCAAGGAGACGGTATGTATAGATACATACCGGGTGCTCGATTCCTGCCGTGACAGGGACTGTTACCGGGACGCAAAATGCTTTTTGACTTCATTCGGTCAGGAAATGATAGAACGGACAGATACAGTCAGAACAAAATACGCAAAGGTCTTATCCGCTTACGTCGACATCGACCAGGTGCCGTTCAACTGCGGATTCTATCAGCTCACGTCAAAGATATATATCAAGCTGATATGCGAAGCCTGTCTCGGACCCGGCAACGTACAGGACTTTGAAGCTCTCGTTGCTGTCGACAAAAAAGTTTGTCTGTACGGCGGCGAAGGGTCCGTCAGCGTGTTCAAGAGCAACGGAAGCTGCAGCGCGTTCTGCCCGGGACGAGGGGATGACTCGTGCAGCGTCGGAGATACGATGCCTATAGCGGTAATAGAAACTGTAGACCCCGTAATACTCGATACAAAGGTACGGGAGCGCGGACACAGCTGTAACTGCTGCTGCAACTGCTGTGATATTCCTTCAAACGTTCTCAGATGTATGGGAGGCGACATAAACGAACAGGACAGAGAGAAATTTCTCACAGTCTCACTCGGGCTGTTCTCCGTCATTCGCATCGAACGTCCGGCGCAGCTCCTTGTCAACGCGGCTGAATACAATGTGCCCGACAAACAGTGTGTTGAGGCGTCCGACGACGACCCCTGCAGTATTTTCAACGGGATACCGTTCCCCGAGAAAGAATTCAACGCCGCCGTATGCAATCAGCAAAACAAAAACAACAGATGCGGATGTACAAACTGAAAAGAGGCTCCCTTTCGGGAGCCTCAAATCGTTTAAGTATCAGTTTGCGTTAGCGGGGAGCGTCACGAAGAAGCACTTGTAAACGACTCCCGGGCTTCTGCTGAGCGGATAGAGTACGGGAACAGTATTGTCATAGATCGAATGTGTTCTCGTATTCGGTACGAGCATACCTGTCGTAGGTTCTTCGGTATCGCTGAAGTTCCTGCAGGCTACAAGCTCAAATTCCGTAGCGAGCGAGTTGGTCGCTTTCCAGACCTCACATCTTGCGGACCTGTTGTTCGGCATAGCGAGGAGGAAGATCTGACCCGAGGTGTTCTCAACGAATCTCATCGTATAGAAGTTGTCGGATGCGATGAACTGGATCGGTTCCTTTGCGATAAGCGCAGGATCCTGTCCGGGCGTCGAGCAGTCATAAACCATGTGCCAGAGCGCGTTATACTTCGTATCATGGTGATATCTTCCGTGCATTTCTACCTGCCAGATAACGTGAAGCTTATTATCAGCGGTCATGTAGCAGTCACTGGACGCGTTGTGGCAGTTCGGGAAGAGTTCACGGTCCATCTGAGTATAGTCGCCGGGGATAACAAGCTGTGAACTTGCATTACCGTTCGACATATTCTTGATGTGGAAAAGAGCGATCTCATCCCATGTGTAGTTTGCGCCGTAAACGATGTTCTGAAGCCCGAGGCACTCAAGCAGACAAGCTCTTTCAGCTACGAGGTAAACGCCGCCTGCTCCGTCAGAGAACGCGTACAGATAGCACTGTCTGTAGTACTCGTTGAATACGTGGTTTGCACCGCCGACCCATTTGTGCGTGCGGTAATCGTACGTCTTCCAGCAGAGGTAGAATCCGGGATCGTCTCTGCCGCCGCAGTAGAAGCAATAGATCTTGCCTGTGCTGTAATCCATGTATGCGCAGGAATAACCGTATCCGCCGGGAGCGTCGCCGCCGGGATATGCAAATCCCGTCCTGCTGTACGTTATGTTGTAGGAACCGTCGCCGTTCGGCTGCGAAGGATCGAAGTAACCGACTGAAATATTGCAGCCGGAACCTTCGCCGTCGTCAGGCTGTACGAAATAAACGAGTCCGTCGTCGCCGTACATGATCTGAGGCTTCGTCGTATGGTTCGTGCAGTCATACTCATAGATCATTCTGCTGGAACCGTCGTCGTAGATGCGGAACACGCCGGATCTGCCGCCGCCCGTGTAGTTGGCAGCGCCGTCATTTCCGCTTGGGCATGACGTATGGTGAACAGCGAACGTACCGTACGGAGTCTTTGTGATCTTGTTCTCGTGGTTACTGTGAGCCGCAACGTATGTCGAAGATGTGGTAGCGTTTACAGAATCGGTTATAGCATAACCGGAGCTGTACCAAGTGCTGTTGTTCGGATAATCGTAGTAAGGATCGGCGCTCGTTCCGTCAAGAGGATCGGAATAGCTCGAATCCTTCATAATGATAACTTTTACCCAGATGATATACATATCGTCATTGTATCTCAGAGTGAAGAACATATAGTTTTCGGGATACTCGTTGTTCCACTTATCCCTGAGCTCGCAGAACGTGTAGGAATAAACTTCAGCAGTTACTTCGGAACCGGTTGCGTTGGTGATCGCTCTTGCAAATCTGTCGCCGAGAGAGCGCGCTGTAAATTTTGCAAGGCTGCCGTATCTGAAGTACATCGTAAGATCGGTCTGACTGCCGGAAATGAACTCGTTGGAGTTCGCGTTCTGATAGTAATGTCTGTATGTGTTCCAAACCTCTGCGGCAGAGTTATCCGTGATACCGTTTCTCGCCTTCATTCTTTCATTACCCGCTTTGCCCGCGAGAGCGGAAGTTCTGCAGAAAATGATAGAATCGAGATACGAAACATCGCCGACTACAGTATCGGTGAAGTAGTCGATACGAAGCTTTGTAAGATTGCCTGTCCAGTTGGATTTAGCGGAAAGGTCAATGATAGCGACACTGTAGCTGTCGGACTTTGCGCCGCCGAACAGATCGGACTGATAGCCGCCTGCAAATGCGGTCATATCGCCTACCTGATAGTAAACGTTGGCCTGTTTTCCGGAGGCGTTGTTGTTCGGATTCTTATATACGTATGCGATATACTTATAAGTGGATGCCGAAATGCCTTCAGCGGTAAGGTCGAGCGCGTAGTACGGGTCGCCCGTTCCTGTAGCTCTCGCCTTGATAGCCTCGTCGTCAAAACTTATAGTCGTATTGTGCGTCTCATCGGTCTTGACTGCGTTCATCTTGGCCTGTGTGTCGAACACGATGCAGTAGTTGTTGTCGGCGTCAAGATAACCGATCTTACCCGTAGGAGGTACTACAGGCTGGTCTGTGATGCTGTAATTGGCGAGAGCCGCTTCTCTTTCAGCCTTTGCGGAATTTGCTTTGGACATATTCGCGCAGAAGATGATCGAGTTGATATAAATGGCGTCGCCAACATTTGCAGCAACAAAGAATCTCAGAGTTGCAGTATCTCCGTTCCATGTGGAAACGTCGGAAAGATCGACGACTTCGGAATGGAACTTACCGTCAGTGTTCAGATCGTACTGCTTGAGGTTGCCGTATGCGCCGAAAGCGGACTTGTTTGCTGCAGAGCTGTTGTGATCGTCCGTACTGTTCGGAGTCATATATGTAACGACAGCGTAAGGATAATCGGAAGCCGTGATCGGATCCATAAGAAGCGTTGCGTCGACGCCCTCTGTCGTCGCCTTATCTGCAGTAAGTTTTGCAGATACCATCGTATTGGCGTACTCGGCAGAACCGCCGCCAGCGCTGATAGTTACGGTCGAAAGAGCTGTGAGACCGGCTATTATCTTTTTAAGTGCAAGTATATCTCTTGTATTTATATTGTTATCAACGTGAACGTCAGCGACATCTTTTATATAAGCAACAGAACTATTACCTGCAATAATCTTTCTCAGTACCGAAAGGTCTCTTACGTTTACAGTATTGTCATCATTCAGGTCGCCGCGGTATTTTTCAACGCCCGTTGAAACTACAAGTTTCGCACAATTCTGCGGGTTGTCGAAAATATACGATACGTTCTCGGGAACGTATACAGGGCTGTAATCGTAATAACTGCCCGCCGGAACGTTTCCGCGAATAGCGGACGAGTCGTTGCTCTTATGGCTGAGATACTCGCCCTCATCCTCAAAGTCAAGGAAGAAAAGCTGAGTTCCCGAGCTCGATGCCGCAAAATTATCTACGAGGATATGTCCGCGGTTTGCAAGGAAAAACAGCGCGCCGCTCAGAGATGCGCTTGCCGACGCTACTTCCGTGCCGTCAAGATTGACCGATATCGTACTGCCGGAACAGATAATATCGACGCGTCTCCAGTGAATGCTCTCAAGAGCTCCCCACGAGTAGGTGGTGCTCTTTCCGCCGATCGTGACAGCGTTTTGCTGGAAATGGATGACGTTGCTCAGAGTGAAATCAAGTTCACCCTCAAGCGGCTCCATCGAAAGGTCAAACGAGAGCGTAAGGCTTGAACTGCCGGAAATACCGGAGAACAGAAAATATGCGCCGCTTGAACCGTAGTTGAACTCAAGAGCCTGGTCTTCCGGCGCCGCCATCGTTGTCGCCGGAAAAGCGAGAAGCAGCATGACGAGCGAAAGTACTAATGCTAATGTTTTCTTCATTTGTTCCTCCTGAATAAATTTATCGTATTTATTATATATTATATTAATAATATAGTCAATGGATTTATTCAAAATAAATGTTTTACACAAAACTCAGTCTTGCATATTGTGCAAAAAAACGAAAGGGCGCTCCGGAGAGCACCCTTTCTTTCTGAATTATTAATATCAATTTGCGGGAAGAGTTACTACGAACGAATAATAACTTCCGTTCTCGCCGCCGCAAGGCAGGGCGCACGATACGGTATTATCGACAACAGAATTTGTTCTCTTTGTACCGGCAACGAAAGCGGTGACCGGTCCGATACCGATGTTCTTGTAATGCTTGAGCTCAAATTGAGTTCCGTCGGCGTTTGTAGCCTTCCAAACTTCGACTCTCGGGCTCTCTGTCGGCATTGCAAGGATGAAAAGCTGACCGCTCGTATTCTCGCAGAATCTGATCGTGTAGCAGTTGTTGGGATGCGTGAACGATATGGGTTCCTTATAAATGAGAGCCGGCGATATACCGCCTGTAACATTGTATACCGCATGCCATCCTTCAACTGACTTTCCGTCTCTGATGTTTCTGCCGTGCATAGCCTTCGTCCAGAATACGTGAAGCTTGCTGTTCGAGTCGAGATAACACTCGCTGTAAGAGTTCATGTAGCCCGGATATAGCTCGCGTCCGGTCTGCGTATAGTCGGCTGCAAAAACGTTTCTGAACGTATAATTTGTCGAATCAACGTTCGGAATATGGATCATATTGATCTCATCCCAGGCATAATCGGCTCCCGTACATATTCCGGCAAGTCCGATATCTGCAAGAAGAACGTCTCTCTCACCGACTATGTACATACCTCCGTTACCGTCCGGGAACAGGTACGTGTAGCAGTGTCTGTGAGTCTGAGTGAGAATCACGTTATGAGAAGATCCCCACGTATGGTTGCGATAGTTATATACGAACCAGCAGAGATAGTATCCGCGGTTTCCGCCGCCGCCGTTGTAAACGATATATATCTTACCCTGCGACGGATCGATCACGGAGGAAGAATATCCGTATCCGCTCCATGCAGCTCCACCCGGATATCCCTTTGTTTCTCTGGTATAAGTTATATTGTACGTTCCGTCGGATTTCGGCTGAGAAGGATCGAAGTAGCCGATCGATATAGCGCACGTCGACATGTTTTCTTCATCGTCCGCCTGTACGAAGTATACGAGACCGTCGTCTCCGTAGTGGATATACGGCTTCGTCGTGTGCGATGTGCAGTTGAACGTGAATATCTTCTTGCAAGTACCGTTGTCAAGTACTCTGAATACTGACGTCTGACCGCCGCCGCAGTAGTTCTGGTTACCGTTTCCGCCGGAAGTATGGTAAACCGTGAAGGCGCCGTAAGGAGTTTCGCACATCTTGCTCTCGTGGTTACTGTGGTAAGCAAGGCTCGTGCTGTACGTGCCCATTTCGTGAACGTCGGTGATCGAGTAACCGGGCGTCGACTGATATGCGCTGAGATCGTAGTAGTCGAGTACGGGATCTGCAGGAGTTCCGTCGAGCGGATCGGTATAACCGTTGATCTTGATTATGCACGTACGCACACAAACAACGTAAGACACGCCTTCATACTTGATGCAATAGTAAATGTTTGCTTCGGGCTGGCTGTTGCCCCAGTTTCCTTTCAGCTCGGCGAACTGAAGTCCAGTGAGATAACAGGTGACTTCAAATCCCGTAGCGTTCGTGATGGCTCTCGCCATTCTGTCGCCGAGAGAACGGGCTGTCAGAGCATCATAGCTGCCGTACTTGAAGTACATCGTGAGATCGGTGTTGTCGCCGGAAATGAACTCATAGTCGTTTGCGTTCTTGCAGTATGCCCAGTAGTTGTTCCATACTCCTGCCGTATCGGAAGCAGAAGCGCCGTTTCTCGCTCTGAGTCTCGCGCTCATACCTTTGTTTGCGTTCGCCTGCGACGTTGCAAAGATGATCGAGTCGATGAAGGAGCAGTCGTTCGTACTGCAGTCCGTAAAGTAGTCAATACGAAGACCCTTGATAGCTCCGGTCCAGTTGGACTTACCGGTCAGATCGTATACTGTAGCGAAGTACTGATCGCCCTTAGAGCCGCCGAGGACATCTGTCTCATAGTTCCTTGTAGGAACGTCGATGTCGTTGCAGACGTAGTAAAGGTTCGCACCTTTGACAGTAGCGTTTGAACTGGGGTTTTTATAGACGTATACGATATACTTGAATGTAGACGCCGAAATATTCTCATCGATAAGATCGACGTAGCAGCTCGGGTCGGCTCCCGCTGTAGCGATAGCTCTGAGCGCCGTGTCGCCGAATGTAACTCTGGTATTGTTGGTTGCGCTTACTTTCGCGTCGATCTTTGCCCTTTCGTCAAATCTGATGACGTAGTTTCCGTTTTCGTCATAGTCGCCGATCTTTCCCGTGGGATCCGGTTCAACGACGTCGACGATGGATTTATCAGCTTTCGCCGCTTCTCTCTCAGCCTTTGCGGAGTTCGCTTTACTGAGATTAGCCGTAAATACGATGGAATCAATGTAGATCCTGTCGCCGACGTTTGCCGCCTTGAAGAATCTCAGCGTCGCCGCGTCCCCGTTCCATGTTGAAACGTCAGACAGGTCTACTATCTCAGAGTGGAATTTACCGTCCGTGTTGAGAGTGTAATCCTTGAGATTCCCCCATGCGCCGAACGCAGACTGCGTTGCAACTGCAGAGTTGTGGTCGTCCGTCTTGTTCGGAGTCATATACGTAATGACAGCGTAAGGATAATCAGAGGCGTTGATCGCCGTCATGGTAAGGTTCGCGTCGATCCCGTCAGCCGTAGCGTCGGACGACGTCAGAAGTGCTGCGTCCATTGCCTGATCGTATGTCGCCGTTCCGCTTCCCGCGCCTGCTATTGTCACTTGAGTCAACGGATCCAGGCCGGCTATGACCTTCTTGAGTGCAAGAACGTCTCTTGTGTTCAATACCGTGTCTGCATTTATATCTGCGATAGTTTTATTGTATATGATACTTCCGTCTCCGGCGATCGCCTTTCTCAATACGGAAAGGTCCCTTACGTTGACCGTATTGTCCTCGTTCAGGTCGCCGCGGTACATCTCAACGCCTGCCTGTATCGTCAGCTTTGCCGCATTCGCAGCGCTGTTGAATACATAGTATACGTTATCGGGTACGGTCACTTCCGTATAATCATAATAACTGTTCGCCGGAACGTCCGTGCGGTTGCACGTCTTTTCTACGATTGACTGCGCAAAGTTTGCAGTAGTATCGAAATCTGCAAAGCCCACTTCTGCTCCCGCAGAGGTGACTCTTACGTTATCGACAAGTATCGTCCCGGGATAGTTGAGAAAATACAGAAGATTCTTTGTAAAGCTTCCGGAGTGACTTGCGACAACGACGCCGTCAAGCGAAACTGTCGCGTTGTTTCCGGAATATGAAATATCGACTTTTCTCCAGTGAGTCGTATCGAGAGCTCCCCAGGTTATGGGAGTCGACGATCCGCTTATCACGACGCTGTTCTTCGTGATCTGAAGCTCGTCGCCGTTTACTTTTACTATCGGATCGCCATCACTGCTCGTTCCCATGGCAAGATCGAAACTGACACTTCCGTTCGTCCCAACTGCAAAGTTGTCCGCAAACTTCGCGTAAGCTCCCCGCTCGTCAAATAATATGCACTTGCTCTCCGGCGCCGCAGATGTCGAAAGCGGTACCGCAAGCAGCAGCAATAATGCCGAAAGCATCAGCGCAATGGTTCTTTTCATTAAGTTTTCCTCCATAAGAAATTATATTGAATTTATTATATTATATTTCTAAATATTAGTCAATGTCACAAATACAAATACAGCGAATTTACTAAATTTAGAATGAATTTTTTGTTAAAAAGACTATACCGACTTGACAAACGATTATTTTATATTATAATAAATGAGAATGATTCTCAATTTTAAGGAGGGTCTGATGAGTAAGTCAACATCTAAAAAAGAATATACGACACACGGCAAACAAGCCGTCTACGACTTTTTTGAAAAGAACTGCGACAGACATTACACAGTAGAGTGTGTTTTTGAAGAGTTAAAACAAATCGGCTGTGAGATCCCGAAGAGCACCCTTTACAGAATTATATCGAATCTTTCTCATTCCGGTATTCTGAAAAGATATGAGTCGGATTCGGAAAACTGCTTTGTATATCAGTATGCAAACTTCGGGACTTCGTGCGACTGCCACTTTCATCTGAAATGCTCCGAGTGCGGAAAACTCGTTCATCTCGAATGTGACAAAATGACGGACATCAAAGAGCACATCATGGAAGAACACGGTTTCCTTATCGGCGGAAATGGAATAATAAACGGAATATGCGGAGAGTGTTTAAAAAACGGAGAATATGAAAAGTAAGATAAGATTTATAACTGTCCTGATAATTTCTCTGATGATCGCAGGGCTGTGTTCGTGCTCATCAGACAAAGCGGACGATAACAGACTGAAAGTTATCGGAACGGTTTTTCCTCAATTTGATTTTGCAAGGCAGATAGGCAAAGACCGTGCGGACTGCGAAATGCTTTTGAGACCCGGCGCCGACAGCCATAGTTACACCGGAGAGGATCCGTCCGACTTATATCGCATAATGAACTGCGACCTGTTTATTTACGTTGGCGGAGAAACAGATTCGGAGTGGGTCATGAAGATAAAAGACAAGCTCGACTCTTCGGATGAAAAGCGTCCCGTATTTCTCGCGTTATGCGATGTCTGCGACGTTATGTCAGAAAGCGTCGAAGGCATAGTTGAAGCGGAAGACGAAACGGAAGAAGCAGGATATGACGAACACGTGTGGACTTCTCCTAAAAACGCAGTAAAAGCCGTCGGAGCGATCTGCGATGCAATGTGTGAACTCGATCCCGATAACTCAGATTATTACAGAAAGAACTGTGACGAATACGTCAAAGAGCTTGACGCGCTCGATTCCGATTTCAGAGTATTATTTGAGAGCACGGGATCCAAAACTCTCGTTTTTGCGGACCGCTTCCCTTTCAGATATTTTGCGAATGAGTACGGATTGAAATGTTATGCCGCTTTCAACGGATGCGCTTCTCAAAGCGAACCCGCTCCTACGACGATCGTAAAGCTTTGCAAGATCGTCGAAGAAGAGAAACTACCGTACGTCTTTTACATCGAAACGTCGCAGAGCGGAGTTCCCGACGCTATCTCAAAGTACACGGGATGCGGCAAGATGCTGCTTCACTCCTGCCACACCGTTACTGAACGTGAGCTTGAAAACGGAGCTACCTATCTTTCGCTGATGAGGCAGAATCTTGATAATCTGAGAAAGGCGATCAATGATGAACAATGAAATGATAAAGTGCGAGAACGTCTCGTACTCATACAACGGAAAAGCCGCTCTGACGGACGTATCATTTTCGCTTTGCGAAGGCGACTATCTCTGCATACTCGGAGAGAACGGCTCCGGAAAAAGTACACTTGCAAAGCTAATCCTCAACCTGGTAAAGCCTGACTCCGGAAAAATATCGTATATCGGTTTAAAGAACACGGAGATCGGTTATCTCCCTCAGACAAGTTATATAGAGCCTGACTTCCCCGCGTCCGTATATGAGGTTGTACTTCAAGGCAGATGCAACAAGCTCGGAAAAGGATTCTTCTATTCTTCCGCCGATAAAAAAGACGCTGAGGAAAAAATGGCGCTTCTTGGTCTGACAAAACTGAAAAACAAGAATTTCACGTCGCTGTCGGGCGGTCAGAAACAGAGAGTACTTCTCGCCCGCGCACTCTGTACTACAGAAAAACTGCTGATACTTGACGAGCCGGTATCGGGACTTGATCCTATCGTTACGGCAGAGATGTATGATATCATTGAGGATCTCAACAAAGAAAAGGGCATATCGGTCGTCATGATCTCTCACGATACGAAAACCGTCGCAAGATACGCGAACAAGATACTTCATTTAAACAAAAAAGTCGAGTTCTTCGGCGAGACGTCGGATTACGAGAAGACAGAACTTTATCATCACTTTTTGGGAGGCTGCGGACATGAACATCATTGACATCTTCACAAATCCCGTAATCCTCTCGATGTTCGCGGGATCTGTCCTCATAGGTCTGCTGATCTCCGTTTGCGCTTCCCTCCTCGGCGTAACGCTCGTACTGAAAAAGTATTCGATGCTCGGCGACGGTCTTGCGCACATCGGCTTCGGCTCGATGGCAATAGCTGCTGTCTGCGAGAAACTGTTCGGCGAAAAACTCGGCTCCTATTCTCTCCTTATTTCCGTTCCGATAGTGATCGCCGCCGCGGTACTGATCCTGAAGCTTGACGAAAAGAACGGTCTCAAAGGCGACTCGGCTGTTGCGATCGTATCGACCGGAGCACTCGCGCTCGGATACGTAGTGTTCCAATACGCGACCGGAAACACAACGGACGTATGCTCGAGCATGTTCGGCTCTGCTTCACTCCTAACGCCGAGCACAGCCGATATCATCACGACTGTTCTTCTTGCCGCAGCTGTCATGACCATCTTCATACTCTATTATAACAGAATATTCGCCGTAACGTTTGACGAAACGTTTTCAAAGTCTTCCGGCATCAAGACGGACAGATTCAAAACTGTTATCGCCGTTCTCGCGGCGCTGACGGTAGTTATGGGAATGAAGATGCTCGGAGCCGTCATGATCTCAGGGCTCATCGTATTCCCCGCTCTCAGCGCAATGAGGATATGCAACACCTTCAAACGAGTCATCGTAGCGGCGCTGATTATTTCAGCATCATGCACTTTGATCGGGATCATGCTCTCGTTTCTGATCGGCGGCATGCCGATAGGACCGTCTGTAGTGATCGTCAATCTGATACTATATCTTCTCTTATCGGTTATTTCTTCACGAAAAAATGAAAATTGATCACAGGACCGCGCAAGCGGTCCTTTCAGACTGAAGACAAAGTCTTCAGTCTGAAGCAGAGGAAGAGAAACGCCGGTAGATTTGGTGATCTCGCCGCGCAGGGCGTATATGAATACGTCAAGCGGCGAGAGCGCCGAAAGGCAATGACTTAGGGGTCCTCAAAAAAACGTCGGTTTTTTGGGGTTCCCGGCAGCGGGGGTTGCGGGTTTATCCCGTATCCCCCGCCTCTTTGATTTTCGGCGAAACTATATCTTTTT
>Ga0247611_10004990_pt1 | contig 18007 bp, 15 predicted proteins | sample 177DNAGHGhighgp2_FD_192422 | JGI IMG/M metagenome (GOLD analysis project Ga0247611, IMG submission 192422) | Sheep rumen microbial communities from Palmerston North, Manawatu-Wanganui, New Zealand - 1770 DNA GHGhigh gp2 | ecosystem: Host-associated > Mammals > Digestive system > Stomach > Rumen... | reverse complement strand
TCAGGAATATAGGCGCGGCATACCGCAGGACAGGCTTGCCGTGGTCGGCGACGCGGATATAACGGGTACTTGGGTAACGTTTATGCCCGATCCCGAGATCTTTGAAACGACCGAATTCAATTACGACACGATAAAAACGCGTTTGCGCGAACTTGCCTATCTCAACAAGGGGCTGACCATAAAACTTGCGGATAAACGCGCGGAAAAGGAGCACGAAGACACTTTCTATTACGAAGGCGGTATCGCGCATTTCGTCGAAGATTTGAGCCGCAATAAGGGCGCTATTTTTGAAAAGCCCGTTTATTTCGACGTGTTTTACGGCGACACGGAGATAGAAATAGCCCTTCAATACACTGACACTTATAACGAAACTATTTACGCGTTCGCGAACAACATAAACACCGAAGAAGGCGGTACTCATCTCGAAGGCTTTAAAAACGCGCTTACGAGAATAATAAACGACGCGGGCAAAAAGGTAAACGCCTTTAAGGGTGATGAAAAAGTTTCTTCCGAAGATACGAGAGAAGGGCTCGTTGCCGTCGTTTCTGTAAAACTTACCGACCCGCAGTTCGAAGGGCAGACCAAAACGAAACTCGGCAATTCGGAGATCCGTAATCTCGTTACGAAGGCTATGAACGAGCATTTAGGTTCTTTCTTGGAAGAAAACCCAGCGAAAGCCAAAGAAATACTCTTAAAATGCCTTACCGCACAGCGCGCGAGAGAAGCGGCAAGGCTCGCCCGCGAGAACACGAGAAGAAAGGGCGCGTTAGAGTCCACTACGCTCCCGGGGAAACTTGCCGACTGTTCGGATAAAAACCCGAAATTCTGCGAGATCTTTTTAGTCGAAGGCGATTCGGCAGGCGGTAGCGCAAAATCGGGCAGGGACAGGCGTTTTCAAGCGATATTGCCGCTCCGCGGTAAAATACTGAACGTGGAAAAAGCAAGACTTAATCACGTTCTCGAAAACGAAGAAATAAAGAGTATGATCACGGCGTTCGGCGCGGGAATTCAGGATGATTTTGACGAAAGTAAACTCCGTTACGACAGAATAATTTGTATGACCGACGCGGACGTGGACGGTAGTCATATAAGGATATTGCTTTTGACGTTCTTCTTCCGTTTTATGCGCCCGTTGGTGGAAAAAGGGCACGTTTATATCGCACAACCGCCGCTTTATAAGGCGACCAAAAACAAGGTGGATAAATACCTTTATTCGGATAAAGAATTGCAGGAATATCTTGCGGAAGTCGGTAAGTGCGACGTTCAGCGTTACAAAGGTCTCGGCGAAATGGATCCCGAACAACTGTGGGACACTACTATGAACCCCGAAACTCGGACGATGCTTCAGGTAACTATGGAAGACGCGGTGGAAGCAAACGATACGTTTAATCGGCTTATGGGCGGCGATCCGGAACTTCGGAGAGAGTTCATAGAGCAAAACGCCAAACTCGTAACCAACCTTGACATTTAAAGGAGAACCGTAAAATGATAAAAAGAGAATCCGGCGAACTTAACGCCGAGTTTCAGTCCACGCTTGAAAAGACCAAGTTAATCAATATAGAAGTCAACGAAGAAGTGAAAAAGTCGTTTATCGCTTACGCGATGGCAGTCAACGTGTCGCGTGCGATCCCCGACGTCAGGGACGGACTTAAACCCGTTCACAGACGTATTCTTTACGCTATGCACGAAGCGGGGCTTACGAGCGATAAGGCGTTCAGGAAATGCGCGAAGATCGTCGGCGACGTTTTAGGTAAATATCACCCGCACGGCGACAGTTCGGTTTACGACGCGCTCGTACGTTTAGCGCAGGATTTTTCAATCAACTTCCCGCTCGTCGACGGGCATGGAAACTTCGGATCGGTTGACGGCGACCCTGCGGCGGCTTATAGGTATACGGAAGCAAGACTTTCGCGCCTTTCGGACGAGATGCTCCGCGAAATCGACAAAGATACGGTTGATTTTTATCCGAACTTCGACGATACCGAAATGCAACCCGTCGTGTTGCCTTCTCGCTTTCCGAATATTCTCGTCAACGGTTCGGACGGTATTGCGGTCGGTATGGCGACGAATATTCCGCCGCACAACCTTGCGGAGTGCCTTAACGCTTGTATAGCGCTTATCGACAACCCCGATATCACCGTCGAAGAACTTATGGAATATATTCCCGCGCCCGACTATCCTACGGGCGGCGTTTTAATGGGCAGAGCGGGAATAAAGCAGGCATACGCTACGGGCAGGGGCGGTTTCGTTCTTCGCGCCAAGACGGAAATAGAAGAATTCAATAACGGCACGAGAGAAAGGATAGTCGTTACCGAACTTCCTTATCAGGTAAATAAGGCGGTGCTTATAAAGACTATCGCAGACCTTGTAAAAGACAAGAGAATAGAAGGCATAAGCGACATAAAGGACGAATCGGACAGACACGGTATGCGTATGGTAATAGACCTTAAAAAGGACGCCAACGCGCAAGTCGTTTTAAATACGCTCTTTAAACATACGAATTTACAGGTAAAGGACGGTATAATCCTTCTCGCGCTCGTGGACGGCGAACCGAAGATTTTAAGCCTTAAAGAAATATTAGAACACTATATCGTGCACCAAAAATCGGTAATCGTAAGGCGTACAAAGTACGATTTGGCGAAGACCGAAGAGCGCGAACATATCGTAAAAGGTCTCGTTATCGCGCTCAATAATATCGACAGAGTAATAGAAATAATCAAGCAGTCCGCGGATAAGAACGCGGCGGCTTCGGCGCTTATGGGCGAATTCGATCTTTCGGACAAGCAGGCGAACGCGATACTCGAAATGAGATTGCAGCGGCTTACGAGTATGGAAGTCGAAAAGTTAAGAGAAGAACTTATCGAACTCGATAAAACCATAGCCGACTTAAAGGATATTCTGGCTAACGACTGGCGAGTAAACGCCATAGTAAAAGGCGATATGGAAGAAATCAAAAACAAATATCCTTCGCCGAGAAAGACGGAACTTTCCTACGATTACGGCGATATCGACATAGCGGATATGATACCGGTTGAAGACGTAGTCGTAAGTCTTACGCATTTCGGGTACGTCAAGCGCGTTCCCGTTTCGGAATACAGAACGCAACGCCGCGGCGGTAGGGGCGTTACCGCGCACAAGCCGAAAGAAGAAGACTTTATTGAAAATATGTTCGTAACTTCGACGCACGACGATATTCTGTTCTTTACCGATAAAGGCAGGGTATACAGCCTTAAATGTTTCTTTATCCCCGAAGCGCAGAGAATTGCGCGCGGCAGAGCGATAGTCAACCTGCTGCAACTTACGGATGGGGAAAAGGTATGCGCTATGTTGCCGCTTAAAAAGGACGCTGCCGGTTATATCGTAATGGCGACGCGTAGCGGACTTATCAAAAAGACGGCGCTAACGGAGTATGCTAATATAAGGAAAGTAGGCAAAATAGCCATAAATATTCGCGAAGACGACGATCTTATTTCGGTAGGACTTACCTGTGGCGACGACGAAATAATAATGGCGTCGAAAGAAGGTAAGTGCATAAGGTTTAATGAAAACGACGTCCGCGCGACCGGCAGGGACACTATGGGCGTTCGCGGTATGGACATAGGGGTAAACGACGAACTTGTCGATATGTCCGTCATAAAGCCTGATTGCGAAGTTATAACCATGACGGAAAACGGCTACGGTAAGCGTTCCGATATAGAAGACTATCGCTTGCAGTCAAGGGGTGGCAAGGGTATAAAGGCGGGCGTATTTACCGAAAAAACGGGGAAACTCGTAAGTCTTAAACTCGTTTCCGAAGACGAAGATATGATGATAATATCCGAAAACGGCACGATTATAAAGGTTGCGTCGAGCGATATAAGCAAGATAGGCAGAGCAACGCAGGGCGTAAAAGTCATGAGAATAGAAGACAGCCGCGTTTCGCGTCTTGCTATAACGCCGAAGTCGGAAGAAGACGAAGATGACGAAACGTCCGAGACGGAAGAACAAACAGAATAAAACACAAATAAACATCAACAAAGACGGCGGGAAAATATCCCGCCGTTTAGAACGTACTAGGTACGGATTTTAATACACAAAAGCGAAAATGAGAGAATTTATAAAACGTTTATACAAGACGCCGTTAATGCGTCTGGATTATTTTGAAAAAGCAGATGCTATCGTTATGTCAGGTTACGAAGAACTTGTCGATGATATCGACTGGGATGAGGCAGGGTTGTAACAATGAAAACGAAATTATTAAGAATAAGTATTTTTCTTTTTCTTGTCGTTGTCGCCATCCTGTGTTTCTCAATGGCGTTTGTTAGCGGTAAGAAAGCGAGCGCCGACTTGGAGTCGGATTTTTACGTGGAACACGGTGCATATATTAGAACTTCCGCACCTTACGGTATGCGGTTTGTAACGCGAATTTCTCCGTCTAAATACGCAGAGATTGTGGAAAACGGAGAAATTAAAACGGGTAAGACTCTCGGTATGATAGTTGTTCCGTATAGTTTCGTGGAAGATTATATCGCGGCGGGTGCGAGCGATTACTATACGTATTTTAATAACGTAAAAAAGAAAATGATACACGCGTCTTTCAGTGCAAGTCAGATAATATCCGTTGATAATAATAAAGACGGTAACGCCGACTGGTACGAGATAAGACTCGTCGTAAAGGATATAAAATTCAACAATATTAACCGCGATTATATAGCGATAGGTTACATAAAAACTGCGGATGCTGACACCGAATACACCACGGTCGTGCCCGCCGATAAGCGCAGTTTCGGCACCATAGTCAAAACGGCGAACGAAAACGGTGCAGGCGCAACGTACGGTATTCAGGATTATTTCGACGAAATACTTTATAAAGCGGATTATAATGCCGCCGGCGCGGTGTATGATAAAATCGCCGATAAATATTATATTTCGAGCGATCCCGAAACTTTGTACGACGATTTGGAAATAATGCCCGTCGCTACTTCCTATAACGCTTTACCGATATCTTATGGCGGCGACACTATCGGGTATTTTATGGAAAGTTCTGAATATATAACTATAAGAAACGCAAACGCTGCTATGGGAGACGGATATTACAACGACGGCAAGCCCGTTTACGCTATTACATATTCTAATTCGGACGGAACGATTCCTGTCGGCATACACGGCATAACTTCGGGGTATATTACGGGTAACGGGATAAAGAAACTGACTTTCAAAATTTACGTTACGGAAGATTTCGATTTATCCGAGTTTGTTATCGGTTATCAAGGCGGCACGACGGAAGACACGTTGCGTAGAATTGATTACGACGACCTTTGCGCTTATAGTGATATAAGGTTGTTTGACGAGTATGGGAGCAGTATAGGCGATTATCCCGTGGGGAATACGGGCTGGATAACCGTGGAGATTGCCTGTTCGTCCGCAAGCGACCTTGATACCGTTTTATATAACGTTTATTCTGCTAGTAACGCAAATAAAGATAAGCCGCTATACATCTCGGAAGCGAAATTATCCACTGACGATTTGACTAAAAAGGGAATTACGATAGAAGGCGCTGACGGTAACGGACGGTTGATAAACAGTGCCGATAGTACGGATATTCGTATTGATAAATTGTTATTATCAGGAGAGGAAGCGTATTATAACGGCGGTAAAGAGGTGTACAGAATAAATTATATCAACGCAACGACGAATACGGGCAACGTTTTGGCGATAGACGGCGTTACTAAAAGCGTGCTTTCTTCTGAGTCCGTTCAGAAACTTACCTTTAAAATGTATATTACAAGCGATTACGATATGCAGTATTTCTATGTGTATTGGAACAGTAAAGACGAAAAATCGCTTAGATCCGGCTCCGGCGGTATTAAGTCTTATAGGAATATAAGCCTGTTCGACGAAAACGGCAACTCGTTATACGATTATCCTTTGGGGCAGGAAGGCTGGATTACGGTAGAACTTGTATGTAATTCAACTAACGGCATAAATACTAAATTTTTCAGTGCCAACAGCGCGAATAACGGTAAACCGCTGTATATTTCGGAGATAAGGTTTTCAACTTCCGCTATGACGCACCAAGGTTTTGCGATAGAAGGGGCGAACGGTAACGCCCGTTTCGTTAACTATCAGGATGCGGCTTATGTTGAAATGACTAAACTTTACAACTTGACCGGCAAAGAAGCGTATTATCTTGCGGATAGAGATATTTATCAGATAAAATATACGAACAATAACTCTGACAATTATCCTATGAAAATAGACGGTATCGACGCGGAAGATCTCGGCGACGAAGTGCGGTATTTAAGGTTCAGAATGTACGTTCAATCAACTTTTTATACCGAAAGATTTTATATCAATTGGAACGCTACCGGCGGAGATGATTTTAGGCGACTTACATCTCTTAACGGTTATGACAATATTCGTATGTATAACAGTTCGGCACGAGAATTTACAGTTTTGCGCAAGGGAATTCAGGTTGGCTTACGCTTGAAGTTGCGGTGCGGAAATCCGGCGATCAGGGGTTAGCGTCGCTATTCTATCTTGTGTATGGCGGTTATGCCCAAAATCGTAATCAACCGCTTTATATAGCGGATATAAAGTTTGTAAATACGTCTCTTGATTCTAACGGTTGATTATAAATTGTAGTGGAACTAATTGAAGTCGCAAGGCGTGGAACACTAAGGATCAGCGATGATTAAAACCCCTTTTGCTGAAAAGCAAAAGGGGTTTAATGGAGCTGCTAACCGGATTCGAACCGGTGACCTCATCCTTACCAAGGATGTGCTCTACCTACTGAGCCATAGCAGCGTATTTATTTAAAAACGCAAATCGATTTTTCGATTTACGTTCCGATAATCTGGTGCCGGAGACCGGACTTGAACCGGTACGGTGTTGCCACCGAGGGATTTTAAGTCCCTTGCGTCTGCCAATTTCGCCACTTCGGCGGGTTTTGGAGGCGCCACCCAGATTCGGACTGGGGGTAAAGGTTTTGCAGACCCGTGCCTTACCACTTGGCTATGGCGCCCTGCTTTATTAAGTTTGCTCTTAATAAAAAAATGGAGCGGGAAACGAGATTCGAACTCGCGACATTTGCCTTGGCAAGGCAACGCTCTACCACTGAGCCATTCCCGCATATTATTTATACGATGGGTTTTGGTGGGAACAATAGGGCTCGAACCTATGACCCCCTGCTTGTAAGGCAGATGCTCTCCCAGCTGAGCTATGCTCCCGAACTTGCCATCGCTATTGTAATATACCAAATTTACGCATAAATTGCAAGTAATTTGAATAACTTTTTTTAATATTTTTTATTTTTTTACAAAAAAACTCTTTTGCGCTATATAATAAAGTTTTTTTCTGTGCGTTATGCGTTTCAAAAACATAATTGCCCTTAAAAAACTTGACGAATTTTTTTCCTTATAATATAATATATAAAAATAAAATTCTGTTTGGTGCAACCATGAACGAGATAATCGCTTCTATTTTAGACGCGGAGCAAAAAGCCGAAGAAATCGTTAAAAATTCTACCGAAACGTCAAAGCATATAAAACAATCTGCTGACGAAAAAGGTGAGAAAATTAAAAACGGCGCGGTCGCCGTGTTTAAATTGCACCGCGCTTCATCAATAAAGGACGCTGAAAAACTCGCGTCAAAAGAATACGACGCTATAATAGACGAAGGAAAGGCTCGTGCGGAAGAAATCAATAAAGCGGCCGCCGATAAGATAGATTTTTACGCGGAACAGATAGTAAAGGATATTACGGGCTGAAATGGCGATCGTTGAAATGTCTAAAATAAAACTTATGGGCGTAAACGCTCATAAGGAAAAAATACTTGACGCGCTGTATAAAACGGGGTGTGTGGAACTTGCGGAAACCGAAGAGTTTGCCGATACTTTTCGCGTTTCTTCGAGCGAGAGTATCGACGAGATTTCCGCTCTTCACGACGAAATAGGGCGCGTCATAGATTTTTATACCGAAATAATCGAGAAATCGAAGAATAAAAAGTATTATCCCAAAAACGCCGCTTCCTTCAAAAACTTTTTCCTTTCTTACGACGAATTTATCCGTTCGGAAAGCAAAAAAGCCGCCGTTCTCGATACGGTTAAAAAAGCGCGGGGATTTATCGAAGAACTGTCGTTTTTTAAGGCGGAAACGGGCAAACTCGTTAATTTTAACAACGGTTTAGCGCCGTTTTTGTCGGTAAACGAAAAATTCAGCGATTTTTGCGATACCAAAACGACCAAAATGTTTTTCGGTACGGTAAATAAAGACGAGATACCGAAGATAGAAAAGGGTTTTTCGGAACTCGGCGCTATAAACTTTACCGTGCTTTCGGAAAGTCAGGTTTCGGTCGTTTTAGCCGTCGCGCATCGCGAAAACGCGCAAGCCGTCGCCGACATTTTGTCGGCTGGCGAATTTAGCGCTTGTTCCTATAAATTCGATTGTACCGCAAAGGAAAAAATCGCTGAAAACAACGGAAAAATTCAAGAATTTTCCGAACGCGAAGAAGAAATTTACATAGAAGTCTGCAAAGACGCGGACGCGCTTAAAGACCTTAAAATTCTTTACGATTATTACGGTTTTATACTTGAAAAAGAAAGGGAAAAGGGAAACTTTTCCTGTACCGCTTCCACTTTTATTTTAGAAGGTTTCGTTCCTACGGAAAAAACGGCGGAAGTAGAAAACGCCGTTCATATGGTTTCCGACGCGGTTTTTATAGAGATCGCCGCGCCGAAGGAAGACGAGCCCGTTCCCACGCTTTTAAAAAACAATTTTATAGTACGGCAGACGGAATTCGTTACCGATATGTATTCCACGCCTAATTATAAGGAAAAAGACCCGAATAAAGCGGTGTTCTTCTTTTTTATGCTGTTTATGGGCGTTATTATGGCGGATATCGGTTACGGCATTATAATGATAGCGCTAGGGCTGTTTTTGGCAAGCAGAATAAAGGTCGATAACGGAACGAGAAGACTTTGGTACAATATCGCTATCGGCGGATTTTTCGCTGTAATTTTCGGAATACTGTTTAATTCTCTGTTCGGGTTGTCGGTTTTGCCGTTTTCGGTGCTTCCGAGTCCCGTGCCGAGCGAAGGCGGGCAGACGGGGCTTATGACTATTCTTTTAGGTTGTCTTGCACTCGGAGTTTTGCAGATAGCGTTCGGCTACTTTATGAAAGCGCTTAATCTCTTTAAATCGGGCGATATTGCGGGCGGAATTTTCGACGGAATATGCTGGGTGCTATTCTTTATAGGTTTTGTATTCGCGTCGTTTAACTTTTTAATCGACTATCTTATGCACGACGCGTTCGTTACAATGAACGCGGGCGTTAAAAACTTTTTCGACACGGCGGCTATGCCGGGGCTTATCGTTATGCTTTCCGCGCTATTGTTGGCATCGGTTACGGCAGGAAGAAAGGAAAAGGGGTTCGGGAAAGTATCAAAAAGTTTCGGCGCGGTTTACGGGCTTATAAGTATTTTCAGCGATATTTTGAGTTACGCACGTCTTTTCGGGCTTATGCTTTCGGGTATGATAATTGCAAAAACCTTTAACGATATCGGCGCGGGGCTTTTTGCAAGCGGTGCAATAGGCTACGTGTTCGGCGGAGCGGTTATTCTTATCGGGCACACTTTTAACATTGCTATGGGCGTGCTCGGTGCGTATATTCACGACAGCAGGTTGCAGTATATCGAATTTTTCGGTAAATTTTACACGGGTGAAGGTAATAAATTCAAACCTATCGGTTCGGATTTGAAATATATTTACGTAACGAAATAAAAACAAAAGCGTTTCTGTTTAACGGAGGTAATTATGACAGGAGAAGCATTGGCAGTTTTAGGGCTTGCAATCTGCGCGGGGCTTTGCGGCGCGGGTTCGGCAATCGGACTTTATTTTACCGGTTCGGCGGCGAGCGGAGTGCTTGCGGAAGAACCCAAAAAGTTCAGTAAAGTTTTGATTTTGGTCGTTCTTCCCGCAACGCAGGGTATTTACGGCTTCGTGTTCGGCATTTTGGGTTTAAGCGCGATATCCGCGGGTATGGATCCGGTAGCGGGCGCGAAAATTTTCGGTGCGGCTATGCCGCTTGCGATAACGGGACTTATTTCCGGTATAGCGCAGGGGAAAACCGCCGTCGGCGGTATTTACGCTGTCGCGAAAAACGAAAGTTTGTCCGGTAAACTTATTCTTTTCCCCGCAATGGTTGAAACGTACGCCATATTAGGGCTTGTCGTTTCCATACTTTTATTACAATAATTTCGGTTTCGGGATACGTTTATGGAAGGAAAAGAAGCGATAATCGCTAAAATCATATCCGACGCCGAAAAAATCGCAGCGGAAAATATCCGCGCCGCCGAAGAATATGCCCTTTACGTCAAAAAAATGGCGGAAAGTTGGGAAAACGATTATTCTTCCGCGCAGGAAAAGGCTTTGAAAACCGAAACGGAAGACGTCGTCGCACGGAAGAAAATAGTTGCGGAACTCGACGTCAGAAAGGCGTTACTTAAAACCAAACAGGATATTTTAGACGAGATATTTTTGCGCGCGGAACAAAAACTTTGCAAACTTGATAAAAAGTCTTATTTGTCTCTCGTTCTTGCTAAAATAGAAGAGTGTGCGGACGATGGCGACGAAGTGGTTTTATCGTGCGACGGAGTTATAAGCGAAAAAGATGTTGCGGATAGTGCGGTTGCGAAAAACAAAAAACTTTCCGTGGCTAAAAAGCAGGGTAAGTTTTACGGCGGCGTAATGCTCGTGGGTAAAATATGCGATAAAAATCTTACTTTTCACGAGATAGTCCTTGCCGAGAAAGAAAAAAGCGCGCCGCTTATCGCGAAAAAGTTATTCGGGTGATATATGGCAAGCGTTTTGTATGCGAGCGGAAGAGCCGTATCGAAAGAAAAGTCGCTTTTGGGCGACGACAGACTTAAAAGGATGATCGAAGGCGGCGAAACCGAAGCGCTTAAAATTTTATCGGAAGTCGGTTTCGGCGCGGGAGACGCCGCGGGCGAAGTGGTAGACGCCGTTTCGGCAGAAGAAACGGCAAAACTTTGCGCGTTCATAAAAGAAGCCGCGCCAGACGATAAAACTGCTAAATTCTTTTTATATCCCAACGATTTTAAGAACGCGGAAGCGCTTATAAAATCAAAGTATTTAAAGATTGAAACGGAACTTTCGCCAAACGGACTTTTCGATACGAAGGATTTAAAAGAGAAGATTTTTGCCGACTCTTACGGTGCGTTGCCGCCTTTTATGGCGAAAGCGCTGTTTAACGCCGATAAGGAATTCGTGGAAGGCACGGCGAGCGGGGTGTCTATCAACTCGCTTTTCACAAAGGCGCTGTACGACGAACTTTTTTCGCTCAGGATAAAAAACGCTTTTATTTCAAAGATACTCTGCGCGAAAGCGGATATGATAAATATCGGTATCGCGCTGCGCACCCGCGATTTTAACGCCGCGGAAAAACAATTCGTTCATACGGGGAAACTCGATAAAACGGCGCTTAAAGCCGTTTGCGAAGACGATTTCGATAAAATACGCGAAAGATTCAGATTCGACGATTATAAAGACGAAGTGGAAGCGGCGATAAACGGGCTTGAAAACGGCGCGGGATTAAAAGAATTCGAAAAAATGAGCGACGGGTACGCCGTAAAACTCGTCAAAAAGCACAGATACGGAAACGAAGGCGATTTTCCGTTCATCAGGTACTGTTTTTATAAACTCGCGGACGTCGCGAACGTGAGAATAATTTTGGTAGGACTGCGCGGAGGGCTTTCAGCCGCGGAGATAACCGAACGGTTAAGGGAGCATTATGAAAGGTAAAACGGCAATTATCGGCGACGGCGAAAGTATTCTCGTATTTAAGGCTGTGGGAGTAGAACCGTTTTCGGTAAAAAGCGCGGGCGAAGCCGAGAAAATACTCGACGAAATTTCCAAGGATTATAAAATCATATTTATAACGGACGATTTTGCCGCGGAAATCGACGATAAAATAAAACGTTACACGGCTAAAAGTTATCCGATAATCGTTTCCGTGCCGTCGAAGGCGGGAAGTAACGGTTACGGTGAAAAAGTTCTTACCGACGCGATGGAAAAGGCGTTGGGTATAAATTTATTTTCGGCAAACGGGAAATAGGAAGGGTGTTATGCAAGGTAGAATAATAAAGGTTTCTGGACCGCTGATCGTTGCGGAAAACATGGCTGACAGTAAGTTGTTCGACGTGGTTCGCGTCAGTGATAAAAAACTTATCGGCGAAATCATAGAATTAAGGGGCGACAAAGCGTCTATTCAGGTTTACGAAGAAACGAGCGGCTTGGGCGTCGGAGATTCGGTAGAATCGACTTATGCGCCGCTTTCCGTGGATTTGGGACCTGGGCTTATCGAAAGTATATTCGACGGTATTCAAAGACCGCTCAACAAGGTCTACGAAAAGTACGGCGACAGAATAGGTCGCGGTATCGAAGTCAACAACATAGACCGCGAAAAACTTTGGGATTTTAACGCCGAAGTAAAGGTGGGCGACAAAGTAACCGCGGGCGACATTTTAGGCAGCGTGCAGGAAACTTCTATCGTAAGCCATAAAATAATGGTACCTTTCGGGATAGAAGGCACGGTCAAAAAAATAACTTCGGGCTCGTTCAACATAACGCAGACGGTAGCGGTGATAGCGACGGAGAACGGCGACAGGGAAGTGTGTATGCTTACCCGCTGGCCCGTTCGTCGCGGCAGACCGTATAAATCGAAGATTAATCCGTATATGCCTATGGTTACGGGGCAAAGGGTAATAGATACGTTGTTCCCGATAGCGAAGGGCGGCGTCGCGGCTGTCCCAGGACCTTTCGGCAGCGGCAAAACGGTCGTTCAGCACCAACTTGCAAAGTGGGCGGACGCCGACATAATCGTATACGTCGGTTGCGGTGAACGCGGCAACGAAATGACAGACGTTCTTAACGAATTCCCCGAACTCAAAGACCCGAAATCGGGCGAACCGTTAATGAAAAGAACGGTACTTATCGCAAACACTTCGGATATGCCCGTCGCGGCGCGCGAAGCGTCCATTTATACGGGAATAACGATTGCCGAGTATTTCAGGGATATGGGCTATAACGTCGCGATTATGGCGGATTCCACTTCGCGCTGGGCGGAAGCACTCCGAGAAATGAGCGGACGACTTGAAGAAATGCCCGGCGAAGAGGGCTATCCCGCATATCTTTCGTCAAGACTTGCGGAATTCTACGAGCGCGCCGGTATGGTCAACACTCTTTGCAGCGGTGAACGCGTTGGGTCGGTTTCGGCAATCGGCGCGGTTTCGCCGCAAGGTGGGGATTTGAGCGAACCCGTTTCGCAAGCAACGCTCCGTATCGTAAAAGTGTTCTGGGGCTTGTCGTCGGCGCTCGCTTATAAGCGTCATTTCCCCGCGATAGACTGGCTTATAAGTTATTCGCTTTATGCGGACAAACTTTCCGACTGGTACAATCAGAACGTTTCGGAAGATTTTACTCGTATGCGCTCTTTTGCGGCGAGTATTTTGCAGGAAGAAGCGGGACTCGACGAAATCGTAAGACTCGTCGGCGCGGACGCGCTTTCATATAAAGACCGTCTGACGCTTGAAACCGCCAAGTCTATAAGGGAAGACTATCTGCATCAGAACGCCTTCCACGAAGTCGATACTTTCACGTCGCTTGAAAAACAGTATAAAATTCTGAAACTTATCTATGATTTTCATAGGCTTGCGGGCGCGGCGCTTGACGCAAACGCCGATTATAACGAAATAATCAATCTGCCCGTACGCGAAAAAATAGGCAGGGCGAAATATATTCCCGAAAAGGATATAAAATCTTTGGACGATATTTCGAAGGAAATTTCGACGGGACTTAAAAATCTTACGGGCGGTGAAGACAATGAATAGAGAATACAAGACCATAAAAGAAGTCGTCGGACCTATAATGATGGTCGAAAACGTTCAGGGCGTTAAGTATAACGAACTCGTGGACGTCGTTCAGGCGGACGGGAACGTCAGGCACGGCAAGGTGCTAGAAGTTTCGGGCGACAAAGCGCTCGTTCAACTGTTTGAAAGCGCGCAAGGCTTGCAGATTTCGACGTCGAAAGCAAAATTTTTAGGTTACGGACAGCGACTCGGCGTATCCGAAGATATGCTCGGTCGGGTTTTCGACGGTATGGGATTCCCGCGCGACGGCGGCGCTCCCATAATCGCCGATAAGTATATGGATATAAACGGCGAACCGATAAATCCCGCCGCGAGAGATTATCCGAACGAGTTTATACAGACGGGTATTTCCGCAATCGACGGACTTAACACGCTCGTCAGGGGACAGAAACTTCCCGTTTTCAGTATGTCGGGACTTCCGCACGCCGAACTCGCAGCCCAAATAGCGCGTCAGGCAAAGGTTTTAAACAGCAACGAAAAATTTGCCGTCGTGTTCGCCGCAGTAGGCATCACTTACGAAGAAATGGAATACTTTGTAGACGATTTCAGAAAGACGGGCGCTATCGAACGTACGGTAATGTTTACTAACCTTGCGAACGACCCCGCGATAGAACGGATCGCGACTCCGCGTATGGCGCTTACCTGTGCGGAATATCTTGCTTACGATCTCGGAATGCACGTTCTCGTTATTATTACGGACATAACTAATTATTGTGAATCGCTGCGCGAAGTTTCCGCCGCGAGAAAGGAAGTACCGGGACGCCGCGGCTACCCGGGGTACTTGTACACCGACCTTGCGACCATGTATGAAAGGGCGGGAAGAATTCGCGGCAAAAAGGGCTCTATAACACAGATACCTATCCTTACTATGCCCGAAGACGACAAAACTCACCCGATACCGGACCTTACGGGCTATATAACCGAAGGTCAGATAATATTATCGCGTGAACTTTATAAAAAGGGCGTAAATCCGCCTATCGACGTGTTGCCTTCGCTGTCTCGTCTTAAAGATAAGGGTATAGGCGAAGGGAAAACGCGTGAAGACCACGCGGATACTATGAACCAACTCTTTGCGGCGTATGCGCGCGGCAAGGAAGCGAAGGAACTTTCGGCGATTTTGGGCGACGCTGCGCTGTCGGACGTCGATAAACTGTACGCTAAATTTTCGGAAGCGTTTGAAAAAGAATACGTTTCGCAAGGCTTTACTACTAATAGGAATATAGAAGAAACGTTAAATATCGGCTGGAAATTACTCGCGATATTGCCTAAATCCGAATTGAAACGTATAAAAGAAAAATATATCGAAAAATATCTGCCGAGTGCAGACAAAAACTAAAAGCATAGGAGCGATAATTGAGACTTAACGTAAATCCCACGCGTATGGAACTCAGCAAGTTGAAGACAAGGCTTAAAACCGCTACGCGCGGGCACAAACTCTTAAAAGACAAAACCGACGAGATGATAAGAAGGTTTTCCGAGATAATTCGTGAAGACAAGGCTTTGCGCGACTCTTTGGAAGCGGAAATTTCTTTAACTCTCAAAAAGTTTTCGTTTGCCCGTACGCTTGCGCCGAAAAGCGACGTAGAACTCGCTTTTTCCATGCCCGCGGTATCGGTCGAGATAGATTGCGACGTAAAAACGATAATGAACGTTCCCGTGCCTAAACTTACGCTTAATAAGGCGGAAAATAAGGAAAAGTATCCTTATTCGTTCGGGTTTTTAACAGAAGAAGCGGACGTCGCGGTGGACGCGGCAGGCGCGCTTATCGAAAAAATGGTTAAACTTGCCGAACTTGAAAAAGCGACTACGATGCTTGCAGACGAGATAGAAAAAAGCAAACGCAGGGTAAACGCTCTGGAATACGTGCTTATTCCTAACTTACAAGAAACTATAAAATATATAGGTATGAAACTTGAAGAAAATGACAGAAGCAGTCGCACAAGGCTGATGAAAGTAAAGTCTATGATGTTTTCCGAGCAGTAAGTAAGGAGAATAAATATTTATGTATTCGATAGGTATTGATATAGGCGGTATGAGTATAAAGGCGGGGCTTGTTAAAGACGGAAAAATCGTTTCAAGCAACAGGAAAGTTACCGCGCCTACTTCGGGGCAATCGCTGGAAAATTTGATTGTGCAAATAAACGCGCTGTTATCCGAAAACTCTTTGACGGAAAAGGATATAGCGGGGATAGGCATAGGTTGCCCGGGTCTTATTTCTTCCGAAGAAGGGGTCGTCGACCATAACAGCAATATGAAATGGGAAAATTTTCATTTGGTCGATCTTTTAAAACAGAGTTTTAACGTAAAAATAAAACTTTCAAACGACGCGAACGTCGCCGCACTCGGCGAAACGGTTTACGGTTCTGCGGCACAATATAAAAATGCGATCATGCTTACGCTCGGTACAGGTGTCGGAGGCGGAATAATAATCGACGGCAAACTGTACGAAGGCGGCTTTTCCAAGGGTGCGGAACTCGGACATATGGTAATAGTGAAGGACGGGGAAAAGTGCGGTTGCGGGCGGCGCGGTTGTCTTGAAGCGTACGCTTCGGCGACGGGGCTTATCCGTATGACGAAAACCGCTATGAAAAACGCCCCTGACAGCGCTATGTGGAATTACGTCGACGGCGATATAAATAAAGTAGGCGGAAAGACAGCGTTCGAGTGCGCAAAAGCCGGCGACAAAGCCGCAGAAAAAGTTATAAGCGAGTACGTGGCTTATCTTGCGGAAGGGATAATGAATTTAGCAAACATTTTCCGTCCCGAAGTGTTTATAATCGGCGGCGGGGTCAGCGCACAGGGTAAATATCTTACCGATAGGCTTAAAGGTTATTGCGAAAGATTTAATTACGGTTATACTAACGCGCCGAAATTCGATATAGTTACCGCGACGCTTGGCAACGATGCGGGGATAATAGGCGCTGCGGCGCTGGTTGTGTAACACGGTTTTTATGAAAAAGTGGCAAATATTAAAAACGGTTTTATATATGATACTTGCCGCATTTATATTCGTTTTAAATGAAACAATAATGCCTTACGTCGGCATTTTAGTCGGCGCAATCGTCTGTTTGTACGCGGTAGAAGAACTTATCGTTTACGCCGTAAAAAAGATTTTATTTTCGGAAGCCTATCACTTGTTCGACGGTATCGCTCAACTTTTGATAGGCATAATTTTATTTATCGTATCAAGCGATATAATTAAGGTTTGTCTGGTTTGGGGCGTTTGGTCGATATTACGAGAAAGTAAAGAGATGGCAGAAGCGATAAAAAAACTTCCGACAAAGAAATCGGAAATCATAGATATAATCGAATCGGTCGTTATTATCGCTTTATCGTTTTTAATGATTTTAGAACCCAACGACGATCACGCTTATCTGCATATGATTTTACTCGGCGTTGAACTCGTTTTGGTTGTGCTGTTTTATTATATCGAAGTGTTTGAAGGTAAAATTGCAAAACGCAAATCGGAAGAAGATAACGGCGCGGACGACTCGGGTAGCCTTACACTCTGAAAAGCATCAAATTAAATCCGTTAAAAATTATTGAGTTTTTAATTGTTTTATGTTAAAATAAGTAAACAGCGGCGTGCCGCAAAATAATATAAAGGAGTTTCAGTATGAACAGATTTGTATTAAACGAAACAAGTTACCACGGAAAAGGCGCGATCAAAGAAATCGCTTCCGAAATTCAGAGAAGGGGTTTCAAAAAACCACTTGTGTGTTCCGACCCTGATCTTGTGAAATTCGGCGTTACCCAAAAAGTTCTCGACATTTTGGAAGGCGCTAATATTTCTTACGAACTTTATACGAACATTAAACCCAACCCCACGATAGAAAACGTGCAAACGGGCGTTAGCGCGTTCAAAGCGTGTAAAGCGGACTGTATCGTTGCTATCGGCGGCGGTTCTTCTATGGACACGTCCAAGGCTATCGGAATTATTGCGAACAATCCCGAATTTGCCGACGTTCGTTCTTTGGAAGGCGTTGCGCCTACTAAAAATAAATGCGTACCTATAATAGCGGTTCCGACTACGGCGGGCACGGCTGCGGAAGTTACCATCAACTTCGTTATTACCAACGTTGG
>Ga0247611_10004989_pt1 | contig 18007 bp, 15 predicted proteins | sample 177DNAGHGhighgp2_FD_192422 | JGI IMG/M metagenome (GOLD analysis project Ga0247611, IMG submission 192422) | Sheep rumen microbial communities from Palmerston North, Manawatu-Wanganui, New Zealand - 1770 DNA GHGhigh gp2 | ecosystem: Host-associated > Mammals > Digestive system > Stomach > Rumen... | reverse complement strand
CTTCTGTCTATATGATAGCTGTTCTCACCTAAAAACCTATAAGCGAAGCGACCTAATAACCTGAAAACCTAACGAAACTGAGCTTGCGAAAGTTGAGTAATTCACAATTCACAATGCATAATTCATAATTCATCATTCATAAATCATCAATATAACCATGTGTGGAATCGTATCAATCTTCAACATTAAGCAGCAGACATCAGAGTTACGTCAGAAAGCGCTGCGCATGAGTCAGAAACTACGTCATCGCGGCCCCGACTGGAGCGGCATATATGTTGGCGGATCTGCCATCCTTACCCACGAACGACTCAGCATCGTGGATCCCGAGAGCGGTGGGCAGCCCTTGTTCTCGCCCGACAGGAAACAGGTGCTGGCCGTCAACGGCGAGATATACAACCATCAGGACATCCGCCGTCAGTTCGCCGGGCTGTACGACTTCCAGACCGGCAGCGACTGCGAAGTGATTCTGGCCTTGTATAGAGAATGGCGCCAGCAGTCCCCCTCCCTTGGGGAGGGGTTAGGAGTGGGCTCCCTTCTCGAGCACCTCTCCGGCATCTTTGCCTTCGCCCTCTACGACGAGGAAAGGGACGAGTTCCTGATAGCGCGCGACCCCATCGGCGTGATACCTCTTTATATTGGCTACGACAGTGACGGCACCGTCTATGTGGCTTCTGAGCTGAAGGCACTCGAAGGCCAGTGTGAACGTTATGAGCCGTTCTTGCCAGGACATTATTACTGGAGCAAAGAGCCGGGAATGAAGCGCTACTACCAACGCGACTGGATGACCTACGAGGCCGTGAAGGACAATCCCGCCAGCGAAGAAGCCATCCGCGAGAGCCTCACCGCAGCCGTGAAGCGACAGCTGATGTCGGATGTCCCCTACGGTGTGTTGCTCAGCGGAGGCCTCGACTCGAGCGTCATCTCCGCCTTGGCCGAGAAGTTCAGCGAGCATCGCATTGAGGACGACAGCAAGACGCGTGCCTACTGGCCACGCCTGCACTCGTTTGCCGTAGGCTTGAAGGGTGCTCCCGACCTGGCAAAGGCTCGTCTTGTGGCCGACCACATCGGCACCGTGCACCATGAGATCAATTACACCATACAGGAGGGACTGGATGCCATTCGCGATGTCATCTATTTCATCGAGACCTACGACGTGACTACCGTGCGTGCCTCCACCCCGATGTACCTGCTGGCTCGTGTCATCAAGTCGATGGGTATCAAGATGGTGCTCAGCGGCGAAGGGGCCGACGAGATATTCGGCGGCTATCTGTACTTTCACAAGGCGCCCGATGCACAAGCCTTCCATGAAGAGACGGTGCGCAAGCTCTCCAAGCTCTATCTCTACGACTGCCTCCGTGCCAACAAGAGCCTGTGTGCCTGGGGCGTAGAGGGCCGTGTCCCCTTCCTCGACAAGGAGTTTCTTGATGTGGCAATGAGAACAAATCCCGAGGCGAAGATGGCAAGGCCCCTCTCTCGCTCGACCTCTGGTCGCTTCGACTCTTCGAAGAACTCCCCCCGTGGGGGGGAGGACTCTTTGTCCTATAGAGATGATAGAGTGATGGCAAGGTCCTATAGAGATGATAGAGTGATGGCAAGGTCCTATAGAGATGATAGAGTGATGGCAAGCTGTAATGCAGCTCTCCCCCCCACGGGGGGAGCGGGGAGAGGGGCCGCCATTGAGAAGCGGATCCTCCGCGAGGCCTTTGCTGATATGCTGCCCGAAGAAATCGCATGGCGACAGAAGGAGCAGTTCAGCGATGGCGTAGGCTACAGCTGGATCGACACATTGAAGAAGATTACCTCCGAAGCTGTCACCGACGAACAGATGGCACACGCCGCTGAGCGTTTCCCCATCAATCCGCCACTCAACAAGGAAGAATACTACTATCGCTCGATCTTCGCCGAGCACTTCCCCAGCGACAGCGCCGCACGCACCGTGAATCAGGAGGCCAGCGTCGCCTGCTCCACAGCCATCGCCCTCGAATGGGATGCTGCCTTCCGCAATATGAACGAACCGAGCGGAAGGGCGGTCAGGGATGTGCACGAACATGCATAGAGGTAGTACCAATCATCAACCATCATCGGAGGTGTTTTTGTGGTTCTATTGTGTTTAGTATGAATTAGCTATACCAAAGAATGCTCGTAACTGCTCAGTCATGTGCCCATGGATGGTCGCTACGCTCAAAATTATCAGAAAATTAATTCAAAAAATTATAAGAACAGCTATTGGACATACCTTTTGATAATTTTCTTATTCAATTTTTTTATAATTTTGAGGCCGATAGGCCGACCCCACATTGCATGACTGAGCTGTTACATGATTACGTCCATTACGATAATTCGTGTCAATGTATGCCAAATATGACTTCGGCACGGGCCTTGGACACCGCGCAGGTAAATAAATTAGCGCCAAAAGAACAATTTCAACCCTAAAATTTGCAATTGATAACGAAAACCACTATTTTTGTCCCCGAATTGTGCGGGTCGCGTACGCGCACGAGAACACATCATATATTCTATCCCTTATATTCTATCCCATCGGACGTAATTCACTAAACCAAATAACAATCAAAATTATCTTAATCACAATGAAACAAAAACTACTCAATTTCACACGGCTCCGCAGCCTCGTCCTGCTCGCCGTAATCGCTTTCCTCGGCGCCGGACAGGCATGGGGAACAGATGTCGTAGATCAGTTAAGTAAAGATGATTTAGCTGCAACTGGGACATCCTATACGACTTTTTCTGATGTTCAGAAAAACACTGCTGTTTATGCAGGCCGCACATCAGTTCAGAATTCTAGTATTGGTATGAAGAGAGATGGCACTAATGGCGCGGGTATCTTCACTACATCATCAGGTGGTGTTGCAAAGTCATTGTCATTTACTTGGACTTCTACGAGCAATAGAACGCTTCAAGTTTGGGGAAAGAATTCAGCCTATTCTTTAGCTGATACCAAGAATCAGAACAATTTTGGAACAAAGATTGCTGAAGTAACCTATGATAGCAATAACACAAGTCCAACGTTAACATTGAATGGTACAGACAATTATGAATATATTCTAATTGTCCCAAGTAATACCAGTATGCTATCTATTACGGATGTTGAAATTACATGGGAAGTTTCGGGTGGCTCCAATCCTTCTATCACTGCCAACAATGTTAACATTGCTTACAATGCTACAAGTGGTTCGATTGCATATACATTGAGCAATGCAACAGGTAATGTTTCTGCCACCATTACTAATGGCGACTGGCTGACACTGGGAAATATTACTTCTTCAGCTGTGCCATTCACCTGCTCTGCCAACACAGGAACTACAGCTCGCACGGCCACTGTCACCCTCTCTTACACGGGCGCATCTGACAAAGTTGTGACTGTGACACAGGCTGCTAACCCGAACTTGTCTAACATAGCTGCCCTTACAGCACAATCAGCTGGCAGTTACACAGTATCTCTCACTGACGCATTGGTGACTTACGTAAATGGCACAAATGCTTATCTTGAAGATGCTAGCGGTGCAGTATTGCTTTATCACTGTAGAGGCAAGTTAGCTGCTGGAGACAAAATAACTGGTACGGCTGATGTGACATATACAGTTTACAACAACTTGCCTGAAGTCACAGCTATCACACTTGCTGACGGTTACACCAAGACTACAGGCAATACCGTAACACCTACGGAGGTTACCATCGCAGCATTGAAGAGTGACTATACGAGCTATCTCTCACGTTATGTGAAGATTGTAGGAGCTACTGTCACCAGTGCCTTCGATAATAAAAACTGCACGATAGAGCAAAGCAGTTCCTCTATTGTTTTGCGCGACCAGAATAATAATGCCACTCTCACGTCTAATGTTGGTGACAACGTCACAGTGACAGCGCATCCCTCTATCTACAACTCAACCCATCAGATTGCCGTCTATGAGCAGAGCCAAATTGTTGTTGCTAAGGCAGATCCAACCATTACTTTCGACAACGGAAGTGTACGTGTAGGACAGAATCTTGACCTCAGCACCCTATTCGAAAGTAATAGCACAGGCGCAGTTACTTATAGCATCACAGCTGGTAGCGACAAGGCATCTCTTGATGGAAGCACCTTGACAGGTACTGCTGAAGGCAGTGTGACGGTGAAGGCCGAACAGGCAGAAAGCAGTTCCTATAATGCTGGTGAAGCTACGGCCACCATTACCGTTAATCCTGCATTAGTTCTCAGCAGCATTGCCGTAACCACAGCTCCGACTAAGACCACCTACAATGTGGGCGAGAACTTCGACCCGACAGGCATGGTTGTCACAGCTACATATAGCGACAATTCTACTGAGGCTGTTACAGGCTATACTTATTCACCCAACGGTGCTCTGACTACCAGCGATACTGAAATCACCATCAGCTATACTGAGAATAATGTAACTAAGACTGCCACACAGGCTATTACCGTTAATGAGGTTGTGGATTATGCTACATTGCCGTTCGAGTATGACGGGAATGGATTAGGAGAACTCCCCGCAGGTCTGACTCAAAATGATCTGACTGATAAGTACAATGATTCTCCTAAAATGAAGTTCGACGGTACTGGCGACTATCTCATTCTGAAGTTCAACGAGCGTCCTGGTAAGTTGACCTTTGACATCAAGGGCAATAGCTTCTCCAGCAGCACGTTCAAAGTTCAAACGTCAGTTGACGGCGAGACTTATACCGACCTCGAGACTTATACTAAACTCGGTGCTGTTCAAAATGAAGAGTTCGATAACCTCAATGAGAACGTCCGCTACATCAAGTGGATCTACACCAATAAATCTGGCGGTAACGTAGCCCTCGGCAATATCGCTCTTGCTAAGTATGTAGAACCAGGCAACTATGATTTGACCGTTGCTACATTGAACGATCACATTAATGCCATCTTTGTATTCAACGCTTCTGATCAAGACAACCATCTCATCGCAAACGGCGCAGCTGGTACCGTTCAAGTAGCTAGTGGGACAGAAATATTAGTTAGCCCTGACGTAGCAGACGGTTATGTTCTCGAATCTTTGATGGTGGATGGCACAGATGTATCCTCTCAACTTGATGGTTCAGGTGCATACACCTTCACAATGCCTGCCAGCAATGTGACTATTACAGCTACGGCAACTGCTGGTTCTGTCACTCCTCCCACAGGTGGCACATACGTTAAGGTTACATCGACCGACGACCTCACAGATGGTCAATACCTCATCGTTTACGAGGAAGGTAACGTAGCTTTCAACGGTGGCTTGGAAACCTTGGATGCAGCAAGCAACACGATAGGCGTTACTATCAGTAATTCTGAGATTGCGGTAACTTCTGCGACCGAAGCCGCCGAGTTCACGATTAATGTAACAGCAGGTACAATTAAGAGTTCAAGCGGTTATTATATTGGACGAACCAATGATACTAACGGCATGAATTCAAGTACTACAGAAGCTTACACTAATACGCTCTCCATTGACGTTGACAAAAATGCTGAAATTATATCTGCAGGAGGTGCTTATCTGCGTTATAATGCTACCAGCGGTCAAGATCGCTTCCGCTACTTCAAGTCTTCGTCATATACAAATCAGAAAGCCATCCAGCTCTACAAGAAGGTTGCTCCCGCTACCGAGTCCATCACCGTCGGCGCAGCTGGTTACACAACCTATGTAACTCAGAACGATGTCAGCTTCCCCTCTAGTGTGAAGGCTTACATTGTAACGGCTATTAATAATAAGTCCATTCACCTCGAAGAAGTTCTCGATGCTCCTGCCGATGCTGCACTAGTTATTAAGGCAACTGCTGGTACTTACGACCTCGAATCTGAATATGCCGGACTTTACGATGAACAGGTTGCTACCACACCTAACCTCCTCTTAGCCTCCGACGGTAGTGTCACAGGTGACGGAACGACGATCTGGGCTTTGGCTATGTTTAATAATAAGGTAGGCTTTAATGTAGTTGGCAATGGCGTGACGATTCCCGCAGGCAAGGCTTATCTTGTGATTCCATCTGAGATTAAAGGCTTCCTCACCTTCGACTTCGACAGCGAAGATGCTATCAAGGGTGTTGAAGCAATCAGCGAGAATGGCGTTATCTTCAACCTCGCTGGCCAGCGCGTCAACAAGGCTCAGAAGGGTATCTATATCATCAACGGCAAGAAGGTGCTCGTGAAGTAAAAGACTCTTTCACACGAATGGCCATCAATGAGGACATATAATGGTCATGAATATTAATGATTAATTCGTGTACATCATTCATGGTCATTTGTGTGAATACAATAACAAAGAAGCTAATAATCATTTAATGTTTACGACAATGAAAAAGACATATATTATTCCAGAAGTCACGACAGTGCAGATTGCCACTGAAATGCTGATTGCTGAAAGCGTTGAAAGAGGGCAGAATACTATTAGTAATTCTAATGATATTCTAGTCAAGGAGAATAAAACTACCGACTACGACGTCTGGTCTGACGACTGGAGCAAGTAATCAAACTGCAACTTCAACCCCTGCTATCAATCATTGGTAGCAGGGGTTGCTTATTTATCAACTTACCTACTAACTAAAGAAGTTACAACAATGATTCAAATTAAGAGAGTGTCAAAATCAATAACAGATTTAGGGATTAATGATATAGATAAGATACACTTTGAGTACTTGTTTAAAGGAATAAATAAAATAGATACAGGTTATCTCAAGTCATGCTCTGAGAATGAATCACTATCAAATGTCTCGGAAGCCACTTTTCAATCATGCCTTTTCTGTTATTGGAAGATAATATTAGATTCAAATAAGAATAAAGATTATGTAATATCGGTATGTCAGTACAAATACCTTCATGATTTTAAAATTGGCAAAACCGAACGAGCTGCTCCTGATCTAGTCTTGCATAGAAGCGGCGATCAGGAAAGGACCTATCAGTTCTTCAATGAAGGTAAAAGGCCACAGATGTTTGCCTGTGAAATAAAAATGATACAACGAATTAGACAAGATAGTAAAAACCTTCTTAGAGATATATGCAAATTAAAATATTTCGTGTTCGATGCAGATGAATATATTCGTTTTGAATATGGTATTTTTATTTTAGGACTTGGCTATATTCAAGACATTATTGATATTTTCAAAAAAAGAAGTTATATTCTCCTAAATAATAAAAAACGCTTTTCAGTAAGATCTCTTCATGGATTAATCAACGCTCAAGAGGCGAACAAGCACAAAATCCTATGCATAGCGTTGCCCCCAGAAGGGATTGTTGAATGCATGTGGTTGGAAGATATCATAGTAGAAGCATTGAAAAAAGTAAGCATCCGATAAACTACAGGTATTAGTACCTATATACTATAGCAATAGCAACAATAGCTTCCTGTGTGGAATATTGTTGCTGTTGCTTTTTTAACCTATATTATGTCGTTTTCGTTTAAGAATTCGAAAAATTGACAGTTGTAGGAGTTGAAGTTTTGTTTTATGGTTGTGACTTTATTCAGTCCACAAGCGAAATCAGCAATAACGCTAAGGCCTTCACCTTCGTCTTCGAATCAGTCGATGGCATCAAGACTGTTGAGCACGTCAGCGCCGAACAGGCTGCTGAGATCTTCAACCTCGCCGGTCAGCGTCTGCAGAAAGCACAGCGTGGCGTGAACATCATCAACGGTAAGAAAGTACTCGTGAAATAGACACAGGTAACTGATTTTATGTCTTGAATTCGTGGATCATTAGTGTCTCGAATTCATGTAAAGAAAGAGCAAAAGGGTTTATCCACGAATTCAAGACATCAATTTCATCATCAATTCAAGACATAAATTTAATCAATGTTTACGACAATGAAAAAGACATATATTATTCCCGAGATGACGGCTGTGCAGGTCGCACAGTGCCTCCCCATCGCAGGTTCTGACCCCCAAGTTACGGTCAACACTGAAGGTTCCGTTGAAGCCGGCTCTGTCGGAGTCAAAGGCAACAGCCAGGACTACGACGTCTGGGACGACGACTGGAGCAAGTAGATGTAAGATGTAAGATGGAAGATGTATGATGGAAGAAGGCTGATGGCTGTGCTTAGACAGGTTCAGCATGACAAAGCCTGGAACCCGAACCATCAACATCTACAGTACTATAGTGACAGCAGTTGCAACACACGCGTTGCAGCTGCTGTTTGGTTCACACACACCAACCCTCGCTAATCATCACTTTTTTACGTTTTTATTTTGCGGAATGACTATTTCACCTTATCTTTGCAGCGCAAAAACAAACAATAGATAGACTATGGAGATTAGGAAAGTAACATACGAAGAGGCTCTTGCACGCTTCAAGCACTCGTTAGAAGTGAAGCGAGCCGCAGAAAAAAGGATTGCTGAAGAGTGGGCTCGCAGGGGGCTTACAGGAACCATTGTCTCACTATGATACAGCTATCGCTTGACGCTATTAATGAGCATTCTCATTACTACGTAATGCTTTCCCCTAGGGGCGGCTATATTTTTGAGACGGAGAACGGCATTCACTATACGATTTCCTTCGAAGAGGAGAACGCTATCGGGGGATGTTGCACCTTCCAATTTATCATCGAGAAGATGGAGAAGATGCGTTCTGCTCACGATCCCCGGGTTGAGCAAACCATTTTGACTATCATCGATGAATTCTTCACAGAGCACCTTAATGTTCTGCTGTATCTTTGCGACGATAGTGACGGACGCGAGGCCAACAGGAATCGCCTGTTCCTATCATGGTTCCAGAAGCATGCTGATCCCAGCCGCTTCACCATCAGAGCTGCAAACGCTACCATAGAAGGAAAAGGGTTTTACGCGGCTATCATCGTGGAAAATAGGAATCCATTGCTTGATGACATTATTGCTGACTTCGAGAATACCGCTCAGGCACTAACCGAAGGGAAACCGTGAGTTAGACTGGAAGATGGATGATGGAAGATGGAAGATGGATGATGGAAGAAGGATGATGGAAGAAGGATGATGGAAGAAGGATGATGGCTGTACTTAGACAGGCTCAGCATGACAAACCTGAAACCTGAACCATCTACATCTATAGTACTATAGTGACAGCAGTTGCAACGCACGCGTTGCAGCTGCTGTTATTCTGTGGGTATGATTTTAAAGGGAAAATCCCCCGCACCTCACGGCGCAGGGGATTCAAAGAGTTCTTTCTATTATGAAATACAACGAACCGAGAAGCCACGAGGTGGCACGTCACGGAATCGTTATGGTTGGAATGACGCAGCTTGCAGTTCTGCCGCGATACTGCTCATACAGGTGGACAGCTTCCCATAGGTCTTCTCTCCTGCGTTCTTGATACCTCGGGCATACTGACGCATCAAAGACGGATTAATACCTGCACGTTTACCCACTTCAGAGATATTGAGGAAAGAGAAATAATCGAAGAATGACTGCAAGTCATACTTGTAGGTGAACTCTACTGCACCCACGTATTTTCCCTGCTCTCTCAAATCCTCCAAAGCATCCTCCAGACAAATCTGTAAGTCTTCTTTCGCCTCAGCTACGTTCTTGCCTGTTGCGGAAAGGTAAGTATTGGCTATGGGCTTCTCTGTCTGGCACCAGAAACTTCCATCGTTAGCTTGGCTGACTGTAACAGTTATCTTCATATGTTATTTTAATATTAGTTACTCCTAGTTCTTTCATCCGCCTCTCAAGTTCACTTCGTTTCATAATGTTGAAGAACTCTGTTGTCATTCCTTTCGGTTTGACGATGCAAAGGTAACGCTTTTGTTATAACTGGCAAAATAAAACACTAAGAAAATATAACTATAACGTTACTTTTAGGATAATTCCTACCAGATGGTACTAGTACCTATATTTATCTCCGGATTCTCTGCGCTTCTGTACCTCTGCGTTAAAAAATAGACCAGCTGTGTTGAAGAATAATCATGCTGCATTGAGAAGAATCGGCTACGTTGAGAATTAGTAACTGCTCAGTCATGCAATGTGGGGTCGGCCTATCGGCCTCAAAATTATAAAAAAATTGAATAAGAAAATTATCAAAGGCTTCGCACAGCGTCTGTTCTTATAATTTTTTGAATTAATTTTCTGGTAATTTTGAGCGTAGCGACCATCCATGCGCACATGACTGAGCTGTTACGAGAATAAAACAAATACGTTAATTCACACTAAATCCAATAGAACCAACAAGGGCGGAGAGCCAGCCCCCCTCCCTGCTTTGTTATCTTCTGAGGTTCAGAAACGGCAAACAAGTCGAGACCAGTGCCTATCGTTTGATGATGCATGATTAATTTGCAGATTTTTCACCATCCTTACACTTTTTGCTGTAATTCGCTGCTATCTATATCGTTAGGTGTAGTGTAGGGTGATTTCATCCTTACACAAAATGGGGTGTTTTTGAGACTCTTGATGTAAAAGTTGATCATCTCAACAAACTCTGCAAACGTCTATCAACGATGAGTTACGAACGTAAGCGCATAAACAAAGTGGCATTCCAGAAGATAGTCTTATATCTATTAGAATAGTAAAACAAGTTGTTTTACCTTCAACTACATAGGTGATACCGGCCACACAGCCAACTCATACAAAGTAAAACAACTTGTTTTACCACTAGTGAAGGTAGTGTAAGGACAAAATTACCTTACACTCATCCTAACATCATGCAAATCAATAAGTTATAGCAAAAAGTGTAAGGACGGCGAAAAACGGCTAAAAATATTTCTGTTGGATTTAGTGTGAATTAACTATACCAAAATAATCCTCAGAGCGTCTCAGTCATATCTTCAAGGATGGTCGCTACGCTCAAAATTATCAGAAAATTAATTCAGAAAATTATAAGAACTGCAGTAGGACAGACCTTTTGATAATTTTCTTATTCAATTTTTTTATAATTTTGAGGCCGATAGGCCGACCCTACATTGCATGACTGAGCAGTTACGAATGCTCAGAGCGGCTTGACCTCATTATTTCAACGCGGAGGCGCGGAGATGGAGCTTGGGGCAATGGATGATGGATGATGGATGATGGAAGATGGATGATGGATGATGGATGATGGATGATGGAAGATGGAAGATGGATGATGGATGATGGATGATGGATGTAGTTCGAGAGGCTCAGCATGACAAACCTGAAACCTGACCCATCTACATCTACAGTACTATAGTGACAGCAGTTGCGACACACGAGTTGCAGCTGCTGTTTGGACCCTCTCTCGCGCGCCAATCATCACTTTTTCATAAAAAAAAGATGGAATATTTGGAGGGTAGTACCAAAAATAGTACTTTTGCAACGCAAATCGAACAACAATGAGTTCAAAAGATAAATTGATAGAACGTTTTAAGAAGAAACCGAAGGACTTCACATACAACTCATCTAAACATATCTATGGATTATCTGGAATATAAAGGCTATAAGGGCAGTGTGGAATATAGCAAGGAAGACAACTGCCTGTTTGGTAAAGTACAAGGTCTGAGCAAGTCGCTTATTCTGTACGAGGGTCAGACGCTGGATGAGCTTCGCAAGGATTTCGAAGCTGGTGTGGACAGTTATTTGGAGGGATGCCGCGCTGATGGCGTGGAACCAGCCAAGCCATACAGTGGGCGTCTGAACCTGCGAATGTCATCCGAGCTCCATTCGATAGTGGCCGCTTTCGTGTCAGCATCAGGAACCACAATCAATGACTTCATCAACAAAGCCATCAGGGATGAGTTGAAACACGCCGCCGTTCTATAACATTAAGCTTCGCTACCTTATCACCTCATAACGATAACGAAAACGATAACGAAAACGAAAACGAAAACTTTTTTCTGTCTTCGTCGAAGAAATTGTGAATTATGAATTGTGCATTGTGAATTATGAATTGTGCATTGTGAATTGTGAATTATCCATTATCCATTATCCATTATCCATTATACATTATCCATTATCCATTATCCATTATCCATTATACATTATACATTATCCATTATACATTATCCATTATACATTATCCATTATACATTAAGAATCGCTATCTTTGCAGCGCGAGACGAGAAAGGAGGCATATTATGCAGACAAACAATCACCTTCCGGCGGCACCTACTAAAGGTGCAGAGGCATGAATTAACGTATTTGTGTTTATTCTCAACGTAGCCACTTGATATTTTCAGTATTAAGCAGATGAACGATTCAGCAAATAAGAAACAACCCCATATCCAGCACTACGCCGACGGCACTGCCAGTGTGATGCGCAAGGCGGTGGTATATACCGAACTGCGGTTCTATCAGCGCAGCGATGTGCTGTATCAGCTCACACAGGTGTTCTGTCAGCGCTATCTGCCCCGCTATGGCGACCGCACCGTGGATCAGATGGTGCAGGCCGCACGGAGTACCAAGCAGAACATTGCCGAGGGCAGCACCGACGGCCAGACGTCCACCGAGACAGAATTGAAACTTTTAGGCATAGCCCGAGGCAGTAACCAAGAGCTGTTGGAGGATTATCAGGACTATCTGAAGCGAAAAGGTATGACGGAATGGTTCGGCAAGAACGAACGGTTCGACCCCCTCCACCGGTTCTGCCAAGAGCATACCCATTGGGACGACTACCGCCCCTTGACCGAGCGCATGAACGACGAGGAGCTGGCCAACATGGCCGTCTGCCTGTGCCATCAGGTGGATAAGGCGATGGCAAAATACATCGAGCGCAAAGACCGCGAGTTCACCACAGAAGGTGGCATCCGCGAGCGCATGACCGCAGCCAGGTTGGGCCAGCGCGAGACGCAGCGACAGATTATCGAGAGGCAGGCAGCAGAGATATCCGCCCTCCGCCAGGAGAATGCCCGCCTGAAGGAAATGCTCAAAGAGGCCGGGTATCACGGATAGGCCGGAAATTCCGGAAATTCCGGAAAATCCGGAAATCCCGGAGATTCCGGAGAATCCGGTGGAAAGGGCTGAGGCCCCGGCAGACGGACAGCGCCTTTTGTCAGTTCACATCGATGGTTTACGGCTGGCGCGCGGCCTTCATCATCCTGCGCGGCTACTACAGCCGCCGCCACCTGCGCACGATCCGCGCCGTCGTCACGCGCTGGGCACCGCCACGCGAGAACAACACGGAGAACTACGTCCGACACGTCAGCCAATACACGGGCATACACCCCGATGCGCTGCTGCCGCCACCCGATGCAGACCCTGTCACGTGGCGCATGATAGCCGCCGCAATGGCACAGCACGAGAACGGACTGCACACGATCGACAGCGACGCCATGCTGCGAGGATGGGATGCCGCTAAGTGAAGCAACCAAAAAGCCCCGCCGTCAGACTGCGAGAGCTGACGGCGGGGTGTTTCGCGTGTTTTTGAGATTAACCCGACTGGACGTCGTCGTCAGTCGTGGATGAGGCAGTGACCCGTCATTTCCTTGGGCTGCTCAAGGCCCATGATGTGGAGGATGCTGGGGGCTACGTCGGCCAGGATGCCGTCCTCGACGCGTGCGACCTTGTTCTCGGTGACGTAGATGAAGGGCACGGGGTTGAGGCTGTGGGCAGTGTTGGGCGTGCCGTCGGGGTTGAGGGCGTTGTCGGCATTGCCGTGGTCAGCGATGATGACGACTTCGTAGTCGCCCATGGCCTTGGCGGTCTCGACGACCTCGCGGACGCATTGATCGACGGCGACGACGGCTTTCTCGATGGCCTCATAGACGCCGGTGTGCCCTACCATGTCTCCGTTGGCGAAGTTGACGACGATGAAGTCGTACTTGTTGTCACGTATGGCAGCGACGAGCTTGTCCTTGACCTCGAAGGCGCTCATCTCGGGCTTGAGGTCGTAGGTGGCCACCTTGGGCGAGGCGACGAGGATGCGGTCCTCACCTTCGTAGGGTGCTTCGCGTCCGCCGTTGAAGAAGAAGGTGACGTGGGCGTACTTCTCGGTCTCGGCGGTGTGGAGCTGGCGCAGGCCCTGACGGCTGATGTACTCGCCGAGGGTGTTCCCGACGTTCTCCTTGGGGAAGAGGATGTGCACGCCCTTGAAGGAGGCGTCGTAGGGCGTCATGCAGTAGTACTGGAGGCCGGGGATGGTGTGCATACCCTGCTCGGGCATGTCCTGCTGGGTGAGCACGATGGTGAGCTCCTTGGCACGGTCGTTGCGGTAGTTGAAGAAGATGATGACGTCGCCCTCCTTGATGGTGCCGTCAACGTTGGCGTTGTTGATGGGTTTGATGAACTCGTCGGTGACGCCGTCGGCGTAGGAGAGTTCCATGGCCTCGGCCATGTCCTTGGCTTGATAGCCTTCGCCGGAGATGAGGAGGTCGTAAGCAATCTTGACGCGCTCCCATCGCTTGTCGCGATCCATGGCGTAGAAGCGTCCGACGATGCTGGCGATGTGTGCGCCGGTCTCGTTGCACTTCTCCTGGAGCTGACGGATGAAGCCTACGCCGGAGTGCGGGTCGGTGTCGCGGCCGTCCATGAAACAATGGACGAAGGTCTGGCGTACCTTATATTCCTGTGAGATCTCGCAGAGCTTGAAGAGGTGCTCGAGCGAGGAGTGGACACCGCCGTCGGAGGTGAGCCCCATGAAGTGAACGGCCTTGGCCTCGCGCACGGCGTACTCGAAGGCGTTGATGATTTCGGGGTTCTGCATGATGGAATTGTCGCGACAGGCGCGGTTGATCTTGACGAGATCCTGATAGACGATGCGTCCGCCGCCGATGTTGAGGTGTCCGACTTCGGAGTTGCCCATCTGCCCGTCGGGCAAACCGACATTCTCGCCACAGGCCAGCAGCTGGCTGTGGGGATAGTTGTCGTTGAGCTCATCCATATAAGGCGTGGGGGTCTGATAGATGACGTCGCCTTTACCTTTGTTGCCGATTCCCCAACCGTCGAGGATCATCAGTAGTGCTTTTTTTGCCATATTATTGTGAGTTGAAAGTTGAAAGTTCTTGAAGTGTCAAGCGTCCCGATGGGCCGAGCGGAAAGTTCTTCGCAGAGCGAAGCGTCGCAAGCGCCGAGCGGAGACTTGTGAGTTATTTGCGGCTGCAAAGGTAGTAAAAAGATTGGAGATAGGAGATGAAAGGATAAAGATTTTTACTTTTTACGCCTTATTTTACCACTTCATCCTCTGTAGAACGTCAATTTGCGGTCGGAATGGAGCCATTGCGGAAGCTCATGGACATGGTGTGCTCGGAGCGCGGCACGAGGTAGGCGGTGAAATCGACCTGCCACTTGTCGAGCGCGGTGCTCATGTAGCCCTTGGCGAGCACGATGGGATAGTTCTTGATGGTGACACCCCCGCCTTGCGGGTTGCGGTTGGGCATGGCGACGCTGTCCACGGGAGCCGAGAAGTCCCACGCGGAGTGATCCTGACGGATGGTGGCGGTGACGGGCTTCGAGAAGAGGTAGGCGGTGTCGTTCTTGACGACGCTGACGTCCTTCAACACGGCGGTGCCCCAGGTGTCGCTGACGTAGGTGAGGTTGCAGAGCGTGCCCGCGGCATTGGTGAGCTCTATGGTCAGCTTATCGCCCTCGGAAGGGATGTAGGGGGCGTAGGCATTGCTGCCGAGCGTCCATCCGCTGTAAGTGCCGGCGAGTGCCGCGGGCAGAGGGTCATCCGTGGGCTGTTCTTCTTTCTCACTTTTGCTGCAGCTGACGACGAGGCCAGCGACGAGAAACATGGCCAAGGCCATGAAGAGGGTTCTTTTGTTCATTGTGTTGTGGAGTTGAAAGTTTATAATTATTTGCGGCTGCAAAGGTAGTATAAATTTCGTATAGCGACTCATTTTAATTAGGTATTTTGCAGTTCAAACGTGAAAATACCTACTTTTAATGATAGTAGCTGCGACTTTTTGTTGTATCTTTGCGCCCGAAAAACGAAATAAGCCCATCAGATGCACACGCTGTTCATAGCCCTTTTCGCGCTCTTCACGCCCGAAGTCACGGACTCGATCATCACGACGGACATCGAGGAAATCGTGGTAGCGGCAACACCGAAGGAGAGCCTGCGTCTCCGCCGTCAGCCCCTGTCATCGACCTCCTTCGCGAGCGCCGACATGACGGAACAGGGGATGAGGGGCATCACGGATTTCACGTCGTCCGTCCCCAACCTGTTCATCCCCAACTATGGTTCGCGCCTGACGACGAGCGTATATGTCCGCGGCATCGGTTCGCGCACGGGCACGCCAGCCGTGGCACTGTACATCGACGGCGTGCCGCAGATCTCCCCTGCGAGCTACGACTTCAACTTCTCGAACGTCGATCGCGTGGATGTCCTTCGCGGCGCACAATCGACGCTGTACGGCCGCAACTCCATGGGCGGCGTGATCCGCGTGTTCACGAAGAACCCGATGCACTACCAGGGCACGGACATAGACGTCGAGGGCAGCCACACCGCCGCAGCAGCACCCAACGGCCGCAAGGACGGCGGCGGCGTGGGGCACTATCGTCTGAACCTCACCCACTACCACCGCCTGAACGACCGTCTGGCTTTCACGGGACATTTCTTCGGCGAGTTGGACGGCGGCTACTTCCGCAACGAGGCGCGCGGCAACGAGCTCATTGACAAGCTGATGGACGCCGGCGCCCGCTGGCGTCTCATCTATCTGCCCCGACCCGATCTGAACTTCGACATCTCGCTGAGCCACGAATGGCTGAAGCAAGGCGGATACCCCTACGAATACCAGGGCATCACAGGGTCGCCGTCAACGCCTGTCCCACAGACGCCCGTCGGACATATCGCCTACGACAACCACAGCGGCTACCGACGCCAACTGACTCATCTGGGAGTGACAGCAGAGAAGCGATGGCCTAAGGTAACGCTCACCAGCGTGACCGGCTACCAGCATTTGCACGACCGCATGGACCTTGACCAGGACTTCACGGACAAGAACCTTTATACACTCACGCAGCGGCAGGAAGGCAACACGGTGTCGGAAGAGATCGTGCTGCGGCCTACGGAGTCTGGCAAGTACTCGTGGCTATGCGGCCTCTCGGCAATACGTCAATGGATGACGACAGACGGCCCTGTGGCCTTTCACGACGACGGCCTCGGATGGCTGAACGGCCTCATCAACCGTCAGGCCAACACGCATCTGCCTACCGTGACGAGCCACGACGAGGAGGGACGCGAAGCCTACACGATGAATTTCCTCTTCGACAACCTCATCATGGGCGACGACCTGGGCTTCCCCGGCACGTACAAGACGCCGATGACGAACGTGGCCTTGTTCCACGAGAGCACGCTGCAGCAGCTGTTCGGCGTCGAGGGACTCACGCTGACAGGCGGGTTGCGCTTGGACTACGAACACTTCGTCCTCGACTACGACACCCGCTACACCTTCCAGCAGCGCTACGGCCTGAACGGACGTCTGACCTATCCCGACGGCAGCGTTCGCGACGGGATGATGCTGGTGCCGACGCGGACGTTCAATGTCGAGGACGGCATGAAGGGCAGGCTGAGCAAGGACTACCTGAAGCTGATGCCCCGCGTGACGCTTCAATATGCGTTCCGATGCGACGAGAACAGCACGCACTCCAACGTCTATGCCACCGTGTCGCGAGGCTATCGGTCGGGAGGCTACAACATGCAGATGTTCAGCGAACTGCTGCAGAGCCGTATGCAGACGGCGATCATGCACAACGTTGCGAACGCCACCGTGCCCGTCGTGGACGGCGTGGCAATGATTCCGGCCGACGTGAAGACGAAGGTGAGGAACATGCTCATCGACATGGGCACACAGCAGGAGATGGATGTCGATTCGGCAACGTGGTACAAGCCCGAGAGCTCGTGGAACTACGAGGTAGGCACCCACCTGAACCTCTTCGCCTCGCGCCTGCAAGCCGACGCTGCGCTGTTCTTCATGAACACCCGCGACCAGCAATTGAGCCGCATGTCGTCGGGCGGACTGGGACGCGTCACGGTGAACTCAGGTCGCAGCCGCAGCATCGGCGGCGAGCTGTCGTTGCGCTGGCACGTCACCGACGACCTGCTGGTGCAGACGGCCTACGGCTACACCCATGCCACGTTCACGGACGGCGGCTATGTGCCCTTCGTGCCTCGCCACACCTTCATGCGGGCATCACACAGCGAT
>Ga0247611_10004988_pt1 | contig 18011 bp, 14 predicted proteins | sample 177DNAGHGhighgp2_FD_192422 | JGI IMG/M metagenome (GOLD analysis project Ga0247611, IMG submission 192422) | Sheep rumen microbial communities from Palmerston North, Manawatu-Wanganui, New Zealand - 1770 DNA GHGhigh gp2 | ecosystem: Host-associated > Mammals > Digestive system > Stomach > Rumen... | reverse complement strand
ATCTCATGAAGCCGTTGCCGGGGCTCAATGTCAGGATATTGCCGGCTGTTGCAAGATCTATTACTTCGCCGTTGACGGTTAGTGATGCCAGGTTGTCATCAGAAGCTTTGATTACAATGTTGTTCTGATAAACGATCGAGCCCGTCGACAGAGTTCCGGTAGTATCCGTAATCGTAGGTTCCTCTTTATCGATCTGAGGTCTGCTGGTGATCGCGATCGCAGACGTGAGTGCACCGTCAGAAGTCCTCATCAGATAAACAGTATTGAGATCCTCGGAATAAGGAATGCTGTCACTGTATGTTCCCTTGAAGCTGGATGAGATCTGGTATCCTGAAGGAGCCTTAAGTTCAACATCACTGATGAAGAAATCATTCTCACCTGAAGTTCCCGTCATCTCATAAGCGCTGCCCGGTGCTGTAAGGAATGTGATCTTGAATTCCACAGTGCATACAGCCTGATGGTAAGTGGAAGTCTCAGGTACTGTTGCTCTTACGATATAAGACCCTGTATCAACAGGCTTCGTTGTTGAATACTCACTGTCGGGTGCACTTACAGGCTTATATTCAAATACTGTTCTGCTCTTGCCGTCGGAATCAGTCGTGATCACGGGATCATAAGCCGTGCCGGCATAAGGATCATCAAGAGATACGGAAGCCGTCGGAGTCCTTAAGCTGATCGTAAAGCTTGATGTTGCAGATACTTCAAGATACCTTTCTGTCTCAGGTACTGTTGCCCTAACAATATATGTTCCTGCAGCAGTAGGTTTTGTTGTTGAATATGAACTGTCGGAAGCACCTGCTGCCTTGTATTCAAATACTGCTCCGCTTGCTCCGTCGGAATTGGTAGTCAATTCAGGATCGTAACTGTCTCCAACCAGAGTATCAATTACGGAAACAGATGCCGTTGCTGTCCTTAAACTGATAGTAAAGTTCGATGTGGCAGATGTTCCCAGATATCTGTCTGTCTCAGGGATCGTTACTCTTACCGTATATGTTCCGGGCAGAGTGGGCTTTGTTGTTGTATAAGCACTGTCCTGAGCATCCGAAAGCTTATATTCAAATACTGCATCATTTCTTCCGTCTGAATTCGTGGACAGTGTGGGATCATAGCTCTCACCTGTGTATGTATCGCTGACTGTAACAGATGCCGTAGCTTCCCTCTTGCTTATATCAAATGTGGTATAGCATACTGTCTCATCATAGTAGCCGGTCGCAGCGATCATTACTGTCACATGATATCTTCCGGCTTCAGTCGGCTTCTCTGTAGTATTATTCAGAGTATCTTCACCGTCTCTTCTGTAGTAGATGGTCCTGTCTCCGTCAGATTCAGTCGTGATCACAGGCTCGTATTCATCACCGACATAGGAATCAGCAACGGTTACTGTTGCCGAAACGGGCCACTTGCTGATAGTAAAACTTGCTTCGCCGAAGGACTCGTAATAATCTTCCGTCTCATCTATGTATACGTGAGCCGTATAATCGCCTGCAGCAGTAGGCTTCTCTTCCATATAGTCCTCGGGATCACCGTTGTCATCAGTATAGGTAATTGAGATCTCTCCGTTGGATTCAGTCTCTACACTGACTTCATATTCCTCGCCGACACGGGTATCCGGAACAGTTACTATGGGCTCATCAGGGTCGACTGTCGTATGTCTCAAAGTGAAAGTAAGATTGAATTCCTTACCGGCTTTATCTGTGGCAGTTACTACAACTGTCATGTGATTGCCAACTTCACTTGTCAGTTCTACTTCATATGTATCACCTTCATAATCACTCTCATCGACCACCGCTTCTCCGTTTACCGTAACAATAACAGTATCGAGAGTCGTATCAGAGATCTCAAAAGAGAGTTCGTCAGCAACAACCGTATCACCGTCTTCTATCGACAGTTCAAGGCCGTCAGCCATCTCTCCGTAGATTCCGGGATCATCGTCATCAAAAATAAGACCGGCGAAATCAAGGTTGGAGATATCATTGATCGACAGATACTCAGACTCGGCATTGTCGCTGGTCCTGCAAAAATCGAACATTATATCCACATTCAGCTCACCGGCATCGTTCAATAACTCATCCGGTCCCATCAGCACATAGTCAGAGAATTCATAGTCTAAGGCATGTGTGCATCTGACAAGGAATCCTGCAGGCGGAATGATCTTGATCTGTTCATCAACATAAACACCGTCAATTACGTTCCCATATGTAAAGAAATTGCCCTCGGCATCCACTTCCTCCAGCGGAAGCATATCGACATCATATCTTACGGGATCAGATGTGCTTCCTGCAAATCCCGTAACTGTCGGTGCAACAGCACGGACATAAAATGTTCCTGCATAATCAGGTCTGTCCGTCGAATATCTGATGCCGTCCGGCGAATATTCAAGATAAGGCGTTCCTGTATATTCTTCAGGTAATACTGTAATGCCGTCACTGAAATCATAAACCGTTCCTGCATATACCGAATCGGGAACACCATCCAGCTCAACTTCCGTTCCTTCATATAATATGCTTGCAGCTGTACCATAGATATCACCGTCGATCTCCATGGAAGTGCCGTCAAGCTCCAGAGTGAACGTACCGCCGTCAGAACTGATAAAAGTATCACCTGAAGTGGCAATTACTTTGCCTGGAAAATCCTCCTCGCCCTTGGTAAATGAGGTGGTAACTTTATATACCGGTGTTATTCCGTCAGTGTAGCGCAGATATTGTGTATCTCTAATATCAACGACATCAGCAACTATAGTTCCCTGGTTATAGATCAGTTTTCTTGTGGAATCCAAAGAATGATCAGCACTTATAAATTCGTCCAGTTCAAGAGTTCCTGCTACATAAAGTATACCTACACCTGTCAGCTCCGTACAGGTTAATGTATATCCGGAATTAATAGTAACAATTGTATACTCGCCGCCGATATTAAGATTGGATTCGATATCTGCACTGATATCCAATGAGCATTCCCCCCACGGATACAAAGTTCCAAGGTTAGTCGTTGAAACAGACTGACTCTCGTTCTGTCCCGTCGGATCCTCATAATCTACCGTAACCGTGTTTCCTGAAGCAGTAAGAGTAAAGGAGGCACCGCCGTAACCGGATCCCATTGTAATAGTGTCTCCGCCGGCTGCTTCCTCAACGCTCAGATCCACCGACGCCGGGGCGGCAGATACGCCCGTCTCCGTCAGAGCCCATCCAAGCTGCATGGTCATGGCCACGCTGAGGATGAGACTCATTGTCTTTGTTCCTGCCTTATACCTGATGGTCTTCATAAGAATACCCCCTGATCACTGTATCCACTCAATAGAGGTGTCACGTTCTATCGGCTCGTTAAAGTTGAAGTTCCAGCTTCCTGTTGCCGCAGGACTGAGCATCGGTACCTGCGCAAGTCCGCCCTTCTCTACCGTCTGTGTTCCGAATTCTATCTCTCCAAACATGAATGTTACTTCGTATGGTCCTTCCAAGATCCTCGTGATCTCAGGACTTGTTATCGACAGATCCTTGCCTTCTCTCTCGATCATTACCTGCAGGTCTCTCAATACGTTCTCAGGCAGTGAATTGTAATCAATATCCTGAGGTTCGTCGTACAGATAATCCGTCGTCGTTCCGTCCTCGTAGATTATTATCTCCTTGCCCTTGCCTACAGGAACTTCCTTCTCGGATACTGTTCCGTCCTTGTATACCAGCCTTGTCGTTACCGTTCCTTCAAATACACATACCTTTGTGTACTTTACTCCGTCTATCTCGTATATGAATGTGTAGAATACCGTTCCTCTGACAGACATCGTTGAGTTCGGCGTGTTGATCTCATAACTTGACTGTCCGGTGAGCTTATTTCTGATATCGTTGGAGATGCCTCCCTTGAGAAGCTCTATCTGTGTCTTGCTGTTGTCTCCCGATCCTGATGCAACCAGCATGATCTCCGTCTGCTCATCAAGATGGATGTATTTATCTTCATCAGCCTGTATGGTGAGGCGTCCCGTATTCAGCGTTACTTTATCTCCTGATTCGAGGACCATGTTTGTATAGGGAGTGATCTCTCCCTTACCTTCCCTCGTGACTGAGCCTGTCCCTTCGAACTCATAGAGTTTGAGAAGACGGTAACTGTCATCTTTCCTTAATACAAAAAAGAGAACTGCGGCTACTGCGATCACTACTGCTGCTGCTGATGCGATTATCGCTATTAAACGCTTATTCATAACAACCTCAAACCTCACATGTTCCGATACTCTTTATAATTCGGCAATATATATTATATCAAAGAATTCTTTAATAGGCACTACAAGGATTTGTAATAATACGCGGTATTGATGTATTATAATTTCCGGTATGGAATCAAATACGGATAAAAAATCATTTTTCTCAAGATTTACTTCGGCACAGATCATTCCTGCCGGATTTCTTATGCTCATCCTGATAGGGACTGTGTTGCTCATGCTTCCGTTCTCAACAGCAGAAGGCGAGGTTACCTCCCCACTTACCGCTCTGTTCACATCTACCACAAGCGTCTGTGTTACGGGCCTCGTTGTTACTGACACCTTTTCGCACTGGACCCTGTTCGGCAAGATCGTCATTTTGTGCCTGATACAGCTCGGAGGTCTCGGCATCATCGCCGTTACATCACTGGTTGCACTTATCCTTCAGAAGAGATTCTCTTTGAGAGAGCGTGTTCTCATAATGGATGCTTTCGATCTGAATTCCCTGACAGGACTTGTTAAGTTCCTGATGAAGGTGATCAAGGGAACATTTGCAGTCGAACTTACGGGAACCGCATTCTATATGATCCGGTTCGTTCCTGAATACGGCCCCATGAAAGGATTATGGATATCCTTCTTCACTGCAGTATCGGCATTCTGTAATGCCGGGATCGACATAATCGGTCCGAGCAGTCTCATTCCTTTCCAGAATGACCCCCTGATATTGATCGTCACCATGATCCTTATCGTCCTTGGAGGTCTGGGATTTGTTGTATGGTTCGATCTGGTCTCGGAAGGATACCGGGCAATCGACAAGCATTACGGACCCGTCAGGATATGGAAAAGGCTCGGGGAACACACCAGGCTCGTTCTGTCTCTGACATTGGCACTGATAATATCAGGAGCGATCCTGGTATTTGCCCTGGAATATAACAATCCCGATACTATCGGCAATATGTCCCTCGGGAATAAGATACTTCATTCCGTTTTTCAGTCTGTAACGTTCAGAACAGCAGGATTTGCCGCGGTGCCGCAGCAGAGTCTCGCTGAATCCACGGCCTTTCTCGGATGCTTTTTTATGTTTATCGGCGGATCTCCGATAGGAACAGCCGGCGGTGTAAAAACGGTTACATTCTTTGTTCTTTTTCTTAACACCATGACATACATCAAACATAAGGATTCGACCACGGCATTGAACAGAAACGTCAATTCCAACCTTATCAGGAAAGCATCTGCTATCGTATCGGTAAACCTCTTCTTCACAATATCACTGACAATACTTCTTCTTGCAACAAACAAAGGAATCGTACTGACTGATGCAATCTACGAGACTACAAGCGCAGTTGCAACCGTGGGTCTGTCCAGAAATCTGACACCATCCCTGAACGGTTTTGGTAGAATCATAATCATACTGGCTATGTATCTTGGCAGAATAGGACCGATATCCATCGCCCTTTTCTTCACCAGAAATAAGATAACGGGAAAACACACAAAACTTGCTGAAGGCAAATTCTACGTCGGATAAAGGAGCGAACAGAATATGTACAAATCATTTGCGATACTCGGAATGGGAAGATACGGACAGGAGCTGGCCAATGCTCTGTATAACAGCGGAGCTGACGTGCTGATCGCCGATGAGGACAGTGAGCTGATCAATCAGCTGTCATCCAATGCAACATATGCCGTCTGTACTGATCTTACAGAACCCGATAACCTTGAAGATCTGGGACTGTCGAACATGGACGTTGTCGTTATCTGCATGTCAAGACACATTGAGGCTAGCGTTATGTGTGCAATGTTTGCCAAGGAGGCCGGCGTTCCGCTTGTTGTTGCAAAGGCAGGTTCCGAGAGAATGGGAAGACTCCTCATGAAGGTCGGCGCAGATAAGATTACATATGTTGAGGAGGAATCGGCAAGAAGAGCTGCAAATCACCTCGTCTCGGATAACATTTTGGAATACTTCGATCTGTCTGATAATCTCTGCATAATCGACATAAAGCCCAAAGAAGAATGGATCGGCAAGAACGTCAAGGAATTGAGACTCCGCGATAAGCTCGGCATCAATGTCATTGCCGTCAAGAAAGGTTCTTCCTCATTCCCTGTCGATCCTGATGCACCGATAGAGAGAAACATTGAACTGATCATCGCAATCAACAAAAATAATATTAAAAAAGTGCTGTAATTAATGCCGGGATGTCAGGCAAACGGCGCAATACACTTCAATGAATAAAGCCCCTTGAGTTTGTACAACTTCAAGGGGCGGGATGGTGTTATTAAATCAGTTCTCAAAACCCGAGGAATTCCTTAAGGCCCTTGAAATTCCTCATATATTCGCGGTCCAATCCAAATGCACCTGACAGCAGTTCACCATTAGACTGAAGAAAATCCTCGAAAGTGCCCGACATCTGTTCCTGAGTAAAAAAGAACTCGCGTGACCCTCCTGCGACGCGGTCTCCCGCCTGGACAAAGGCAGAATATCCTCCAAGCTTATGTGACCTGAATTCGAATCTCTCCAGACACCAGCCGTGGCAGTCAACACCATAATCAGGCCTTACATCAAAGACTTCCTTGACACAGTTCGCACTCTCTACAGCCGACCTGTTGTCATAGATCATCCTTTGAATAAACAGTTCGCCGTCCCAGCCTTCTGCTTTCCTAAGGGATTCTCCATTATCATACAAATAGTATTGAACAAATTCTTTCCTGCCGTCCGTTTCTTCGATCTTATATGAATACTGCGGCATGAACATTTCTTTAGTTACCCAGAAATATTTCTCCTTTAGTCTCCTTACTGCTTCATCAATATAGGCATCAATATCCGGTCCGAGGAAGAAGAAATCCTTGAAGATGATAAGAGGTATCCTGATCTCTCTTTCAGTGGCACCGCCGTGCATTGATACCCACGGTTCATCCTTTGTAAACATGACCGACTCATCGCCCGTGGCTACCGCAAGATAATCTCCGAGCATGTCTCTAAACTTATCGTGTTCTCTGCCTGTTCCGAACAGGTGCCTGTCTAGTACCTCCTTCTTAGTCAGAAGCATAAACTTCTCACCGTAGACTTTCCTGAACTCGCGTACGAACTCCCTTTTTCTGCCCTTCTTTACAAAGAAAGTCATCACTCTAGGCTCCAGAGAAGGAGTTCTTAAGAGACAGTCTGTAATCTGCGGATATTCTTCGATCTCTGAGATGCCCACATCAGTATGTCCGTGATCGGCCGTGACAATGAGAAGTGTATCCTTCATTTCGCGCACAAGGCTGAGGATCCGGGATTCTGCTTCTGTCACGAAAGCTTTGACTTCTTCTGTCGTACTGCATCCGCCGCCGTACTCGTGGAGAAGATCATCCGGCTGCGGCCAGTAAGCATATATGTATTTGCGGTCAGGTTCATCACAGTGCTTTTTTATCAGGCTCATGAACTTATCAAAAGAATCAGGATTCGGCTTCTCGAAGGGAGATATCGCATAAGCCTTGATCCCTGATTCATTAAGCCTTTCCGTCACCGTCTTGAAAGGTGTGAGTTTGCGTGCCACATGATATTCTTCCGCAATCTCCTCAGTACCCTGCAGCGTATTGAGAAAGACCGTTACCGTTTTGTCTATCTCTTTATAGTAGTTATCCCAGCCAAGCCATGCATGTTCACACGGCTGAAGGCCTGTCATCGCTGAAGTTGTCGCAGGTACTGTCGAGGACGGGAAGACCGAATCATAAGACGTCACCATGTGCTGATAAAGCTGTCCGTCAAAACCCGTGCTCCATCCCAAAACGGAACTGCCCATTCCATCCAGGATCAGAACAACAACATTCTTATATTCTTTATCGAGATATTTATCCAATGGCTCAAGCGTATCACCCACTGTCTCTGCCCCGAAATATTTCAATATGGAATTGGGGAGATTTGCAATGCAGTTTTTGTAATCAGGCCAGTATATTTTCTCGTACATTTGTATTGAACCTCTTTTATCCGGAAATGCTTATTTAATAATACCACCATACAGGCTGCCCGATTCAAAAAGTGTATAATAGTATCGCTAAAAGAAGCATAATAAGATCAGTGTTCTGACGGAGGCTGGATCCCGATCGATATTGTCCCGTCATCATCAGTGTATGACACATAATAAATACCGACGTATTCCTCTCCTTCCGGATCGCCGTCTACTGCGGCAATATAGATCCTGCCGCCATTGTCATTAACATTGTACATATTGTATTGAAAACACGTCTGACTTCTTCCGTTATCGTGGCTCGTATAGTTTCTGTAATGATTATCATCCGGCGAGACATCCGTATATCTCTCGATATCACCTGAACTGACATTCCCCATATCAATGGACTGGAAGAATTCTTCCACATCTTCAACACTGAGATTCTCTTCATCAACAACATAATCTGCAAACATGTCATGGAGTTCTTCTGCATCCCGGTCAGCAACAGCCGCAGCAAGAACTTCCTTTCCCGGCAGCCATCTGTTGTTCTTTGCATCTGAGACCTTGGAAGCAACAAAGAAAACAGCTACAATGATCCATGGGATGATGAGCATCGCAATTCCTACCCATAAACCGACCTTTGCAGTTTTCTTATTATTCTTTTTGGCAACGGATGATCTGACAAGAGAAACGATTATGAGAACTATTGCTATTAACGTCAGTATAGCGGCAATAGTAATGACTATGATCGATAAAACAGCATTCAGAAGTACTACAAACATATATTATCCCCATTCTCCATTCCGGAATCATTTACCCTATAATTATAATACGTTATGGAACCGCTTCAAAGTCTGATCGTCAAAATATTCAGATTCATCGTGCAGACATATTCCACCGATCTTGCCGTGCTGCAGACTATCCTTATACCTATGTTTGCCGACGGATCATCATCCTCATGCAGCTTTACCCACTCAGTCTGATCGAAAGCCCTGCAGTTGTCACGAAGCCTCAAGGTCCACCCGCCTTCGTGATGAACAAGACGGATATCAAGGCTCTTACTGCCGTCTTCCGTAAACCCGAAATCAATGACATTGTTACCCAGTTCTTCAACGAACAAAGACAGGAGCATGGTCTGCTTTGGAGACGCTTTCCGCGATCTGCAGAATTCTGCAACCTGCTCGGAAACAGGTATGATCTGATCAAGATCCGTAACGGTCACCTCGAAAGTCTCCTCATCCGAAACCCCGAAAGGTTCTTTGAGGAAAAGAAAATCTCTTATGCGGAAATGTATTCCTTTCTTCTTAAATGCAGCAGTTATAAAGATCGTCAGGAATGTTGCTCCCTCTCCGATAATATATGATATCCATACTGCATCAGTGTCGAGTTTTCCTGCCAGGGTAAGTGCAGGTATAACGATATAAACAAAGTTCTGCAAAAAGCTCAATATGAGCGAATAAGCCATCCTTCTCATTCCCTGAAGATAGTTGACGAAAGCATTATTGAGCCCGTATAAAACGAGGCTTACCGCATAGAAGCGGAGTCCCCGTGATGCAAGACTTACCATCTGCGCGCCGTCATTACTGCCGAACAGCCCTGCGATCTGATCTGCAAAGATGAATAAAGCTGCTCCGAGAACCGTTCCGAGTATCAATGCCGCACGTACTGTTATCCTTACAAGCTGGCAGGCTGCCGTTCTGTCCTGTTCACCCAGGACCATGCCGGCGATCATGGCTGTCGTCACACCTATTCCTATCAATGCACAGGAAGTAAAATTGTAAACAGTGTTAAGTATTCCAAGTGCTCCTACGGCAGTTCCCGACAGGAGCGTAGCAACCATTATCCTGTTAAGGACCGTATTGCGTAAAGCTGATGACCCTGATCCCACTGCAGAAGGAGAACCGGTAACAAGGATATCCCGGAGATCTGTTAATCTCATCTCTTTGAATGAGAAACGGAACACGATATCTTTGCGCCTGAAATGCAGCAGCATGATCACCAGAGCTGTAATATAACTTACTGTCGTAGCAAGACCCATGCCGAGCATTCCGCCGTGGATCACAAGAACGTTTACGAGATCTCCGGCAATATCGAGAACCGTCATCACCGCTACCGCCACCATAACACGCCCCGCATCACCGTCCAGACGCATCAGTGAATTGAATTCAAACATGAATATGCTTGCCGGCAAAGACAAGGCAATGCCGAGCAGATAATCGGATGCATACGGGAGAAGATCCGAGGAATTCCCTTTCGCTCCGAGAAGGGATGCAATATCGCCGCGCCATATTATGGTAACAGCAGTAAGTATTACCGATATGACAACGGTTGCGGCCATGCAGACCGAGAAAGCCCTTCTGGCTCCCTTGATATTGCCCTCACCTATACGCTGTGCACATATGACCTGAACCCCTGAAGAAAAGATGCTGCTGAATACTGTCGTAAGATTGATAAAGGGTGTTACAAGTCCATAAGCAGCCATGCTCTCAGGTCCGAGGAAACGTCCGATTATGATGCCGTCGATCACGACACCCAGCATAACCGCCATTACTGCAGCGATTATACTTATGACTGATTTACGGAAGACCTCTCCGATAATGCTTTTTGACCTGCCCATTTATGACTCTGCTCATTCTGTTTTTGATGATATGTCTTCACCGCGTGTATAAATGGAACTTCCTCTTTGAATGCGTATCACGGGAACTATACCCGCATCTGCACATGTGACCGGAATGCCGCGGTTATATAAATAACCTTTCTCGCCAACATATACCACATTGTCCTGTGTATAACCGTTGGTTCTAAGGAACCAGAAACCTATGCCGGATGTCTCATCTAAGTTTGATATCCACGCTCCGCCGGCAACAGCATAATCTGTAGGATAAAGCCTTCTGCCCGTATCTCCTAAAGCATCGCTTGGCAAAAATCCGTAAAGCTCCGCTCTGTAAGAACTGAATACTTCCTCCTCCGACAGAAGGAAAACTTTATCTCTTGTGTCATTGCCGCAGCCTGTTCCGAAATAATAATTATCCGCATTGGAAACATCAGACGTTATCAATGCCTGCTTTTCCTCATCTGTAAATGCAATGTTGATAAATGAGTTGCCCGAACCGTTAAGCCATCTGCGGATATACGAATCCTCCCATGTGCAGTCCGTGTATTCATCATTATAAGGAACACTGTCGAGGATCTTATCTGACATAAGCAGAATGGAATCGTCTTCCACTTTGAGAACCCTCCATCTGATGGGTTCGGTCGCAAACCGCCTGCCGCCTTCTTCAACATATTCGGTCCCGTTAAGTTCTTCTGAAGTGATCTCCCTCTGGGGATATCTTCCGAATGTTACTGAATTCCATATGGTATAGGAGCCTCCTGGCATGGATTCATCCTCGATCACTTTGGGATCATGAAGATCTGATACATCACTGCTCTCACTTGCCGGATGAAGAATGTCAGTAGATACTCTCTGCCCCGCATCTTCGATCTGCGCTTTGCCAAGATCTATCCACATTGCAGGAAGGACAGCCGCATCACTGCATGTCACCAACGTTCCGCGGCTGTATACAAAACCGAAATCACATATGTATGTGACGCTTCGTGATGTGTATCCGTTATTTCTCATGAACCAGAATGAATTGCCTTTATAAGCATCAACAGGCGACCACCATGCTCCCATGAATTTTGCATATGCGGTCGACGTAAATCTTTTGGCGGGATCGTCGAAGTCCCTGCTTGCATCAAACCCGTATCTTCCTGCAATATCGCTCTCAAAGACCTGGGCATTGGACAGGATGAATATCTTATCTTCAGTATCCTCACCGCTTGATGTGCCATAGGACTGATTTGGGAGATTCTCAACAGAAGAAGTTATTATTGCTTCTCTCTCTTCTTCCGTGAAAGCCCTGTCGGCAAATCCCAAACCCTCATAATCACCATAGCCGTTAAGACGTGCTCTCAATGTGGATGTGCTCCAGCAGACATCTTCGTCCGTGTCATTGAAAGGGATGCTGTCAGGCATCCTGTCGGCAAGGAGCAATGCTTTGTCTCCGTCGATATCAAGTACGCGCCATCTGATGGGCGTGACAACAAAATAATGCCACTGACGGTCTGCTTCTCTGTTATAGTGATTCTCTCTGACAGCTTCAGTTGCAGGCACTGTGTCCTGACCTGCACGGAAATATCTTACTGAATCAAGATCAAGATAGTCTCCATTCCATTCTGCTGATTCAAGTCTTGAATAGAGATCATCATCCCGGATTATGTCGCCATCCTGAAGGGCATAACTGTCTATGGCATCCCAACTGCTGCCAACTACCTCAGACGAAAGATAAGAACCGAAATAAACACAGCTCCAGGTAGTCTTCTTACCCGTTGATGTATCACTGCACTCTTCAACGGACGGAAGATGAATAAAAGGATATCTGCTCTCTTTGCTGCATGATGTAAGAGGGAGAGATGACAGAAGGATCATCAGACATATAAAGGCTGATAATGCCTTCAATGATCGCCCTGATTTATATTTATCACTTGATGATCTGATGCCGGTATTCATGTAAAACTCAGTTATAGGTTATTTGTACTTCTTGCCGCAATGCGGACAGCAAACACCAAAGGTCCTGTAAAGTCCCCCTCCGCAGAAAGGGCACGTCATCCATCCCGAAACCAATCCGAAAACAACCAGTCCGATTATAGAAACTGCCAGAAGCCCCACTGTGATAAAACCGTATTTGATATTTCCTGTTATTGCAGCAAGTCCGAATCCTATCACGAATGACAGCACCATACTCACAATGAGCATAATGACCCATTGCGTACGCCTCTTGGCAGAAAGCCTGATCAGTTCGAGATCATCTTTTTGCTGCTGTCTTACCCGGCTGCGCCTCTTCTCTTCGACATCTATGAGATCCTGTTTTGTGAACTCATATTTACACAGCGGGCATTGCGTGTTGTTGTCACCAATGAGCTGATCACATCCCGGGCAATTGATCATCATTATTCTTACCTCGCCAGTTTTGTTTAAATCTTATCATCCAGCAATGGCATTTTCTGCGATAATACTCAATTCATCGTTAAGTCTTGCAATTATAACCCTCTCACCGGGATCATATTCCTTCTTGCCGATCAAGGGATTTATATGATGCTCTTCGAGTCCTCGGATCTGATAACCGTTGTCATCTTTCCCTACTACTTCTCCCATAAAGAATTCATAGTCTTTGTTCTTTATCGCCTTAGCTGTAGCGAAAACATTGTAGACCGCGTATATCGGAAATACGATACAAAGAAGTGCGATCGTGCTTATGATAAAAAACCTAAGAAAATACACTAACAGGATTATTATAACAAGTACTATCGTACTCACTATTATCGATACCGGAAGGAGCTTCCATGATGCACTCCTGGATTTCTTTATGAACTCTTTCTCGAGTTCCTCGCTTACTGTTACGGGCGCAATAACCTGCCTGCCAACTGCATCCTTTACCGCGAATTTAACATCTGCTGCCATAAATATATCTCCTGTGTTTTATAAGTGATTTCTTTGTGATTAAACCGTATAAAGCAGTCTAAGTCAATGATTTAAAAGACATACTTCAATGCAGCAGGAACCATCACTCCGTAGGTACAACTCTCTCGTTACACTCTGAGACGTCATTGTCGATCTATCTAAACACGGATTTAGAGATTACAGATGCTGAATACATGAGCAAGTTCCTTGACTAGGATCACCCTGATAAGACACAAACAACCTCCCCGTTTTGCACAGGGAGGTTGTTCAGTATTAAGACATTAACAGATTATATAGATCAGATCGTCAGCGTATCCGGTTACATGAGTTTTCTGTAAAGCTCTATCATATCCTCAGCTGATGCATCTCTCGGATTGCCCGGACGGCATGCATCTGCATAGGCCTCGTCTGCCAGTTGCTTAAGGTCTTCCTCACGGATCTTCTCATTCTTCACGGGGATCCCTACGTCCACAGAGAGCTGTCTGACGGCATCGATCGCTGCCTTCCTGTACTCAGCCTGAGTCATGGAATCAACGCCTTCAACACCCATCGCCCTGGCGATCTCACGGAATCTCTCACCGGTGTATTCCTGGTTGTATTCCATTACGATCGGCAGGAACATGGCACATGCAACACCATGAGGCGTATCGTAATGGGCGCCAAGGGTATGTGCCATGGAGTGAGCTATACCCAGACCGACGTTGGAGAATCCCTGACCTGCGATATACTGTGCCAGGGCCATCTGCTTGCGTCCTTCCGGGTCGCCTGCAACAGACTTGCGGAGATTAGCGGCAATGAGCTTTATTGCTTCGAGATGGAACATATCGGTCATCTCCCACGCAGCCTTTGTTGTATATCCCTCGATGGCATGCGTCAGGGCATCCATGCCTGTTGAAGCACAAAGAGCCGCCGGCATTGACAACATCATGACAGGATCAACTATAGCAACTTCAGGGATATCATGCTCATCAACGCAGACGAACTTCCTCTGCTTCTGAACATCAGTAATAACATAGTTGATGGTAACCTCTGCAGCAGTACCTGAAGTGGTTGGAACTGCTATCGTCGGAACGGCATGATTCTTTGTTGGAGCTACACCTTCGAGTGACCTTACATCCTCAAACTCCGGATTTGTGATTATGATTCCTATCGCCTTGGAAGTATCCATGGCAGAACCGCCGCCAACTGCAATTATGGAGTCAGCTCCGGCCGCATTGAATGCTGCAACACCTGCCTGAACATTCTCGATGGTAGGATTGGGTTTTACTTCATCAAACAATGTGTACGCAATGCCGGCACCATCCAGGATATCCGTTATCTTTGCTGTCGTTCCGCACTTTACAAGTCCGGGATCTGACACTACGAACACCTTCTTAAAACCTCTGGCTGCTGCAAGGCCGGGAATCTCGTTAATAGCTCCCTCGCCGTGATATGATACCTGATTAAGAACAATTCTGTTTGCCATAGGGTGCACCTCCATAAATAGAAATAAGTGAAAACCTTCACCCTTCCATTTTACTTCCGCAGGAAGGGCTTTTGTATAAACAAAGTGAAAACTATGATCCTGCTTTTTGCACTACCTTATGAAGTGTGTAGGCTGCCATTCCTCTTTCGCCGGTAACCCGTATCTCTCTCGCCCGAGCGCAATGCTCTTCATGAGGAAAGTCATGTTCCTGGCGAGCACCCTCATTGTCTGCAGGCCTTCAAGATCTTCAGATGCCTGACCCTTCTCCCTGCCATGAACACTATTCCAGTACTGGCTCGAGGCAACCGGCATGCCGCTGATCGTAAAATACTTGTTCAGCTCATCGAAAGTGGCCGACAATCCGCCTCTTCGGGCAACAACCACGCTTGCTCCAACCTTCATGGCCTTATCGAAACCCGTGCTGTAGAACAATCTGTCAAGGCAGGCTATGAGCGTGGCATTGGCAGACGCATAGTAGACCGGTGATGCTACAACAAGTCCGTCTGCTGCTTCGAACTTCGGGGCAAGCTCATTCACCGCATCATCAAAAACGCACTTTCCCTTCTCACTGCAGGTACCGCATGCTATGCATCCCCTGATATCCCTGTTCCCGATCTGGACAACTTCTGTGCTGATTCCCTCCGCCTCAAAGATCTTTACCATCTCGTTCAGGGCAATGCCTGTATTGCCGCCCGCTCTCGGACTTCCGTTGATCATCAGGACTCTCATATGGTCACCTCCATGTTTTGGATATAAGACTTAGTGAAGAACTCACCCTTCTATCTTACTTCCGCAGGAAGGGCTTTTGTATAAACAAAGTGAAAACTATAAGGGACCAGGCGGGTTTGGATATACATCAGCCTGTCATTCCTGTTCTATATTCCTGTTGCAGTGGCAGCGTCACTTCTTCCGGTACCGGGTATGCTGATGCTGCCAGGACCATGAAAAGCAAACTGCTGACTGCCATTGCCATACTGAGGACGAAAGCTGCAAATCTCTTCATAAGTGATTCTCCTGTTTAGAAAAGTGATATAGATGACCTCAAATCAATTCCAATTAATCGTTATACCATCTTCTATATGTTCATCCATAAACATACTGCACATAACATCAGATGCAAAAGGCAGTCTGCATTACACAGACAGCCAATAAGACCATTGTTTCTTATCCATCTGAAACTAGACTCCTGTCAAAAATGCATGGCCGCCTGTATCATTTTTAAACATGCAGTTTCATTTGGTATAATCAAAATATGTACAGAGTCTATATTGTTGAAGATGATAAAGGAATAGCAGACGGCATATCAGGATGTCTCTCGTCATGGGAGATGGATACCCGCATCGTGTCTGATTTCCGCCATGTCCTTGAAGAAATAAAAGAGTTTGATCCTCATCTGGTAATAATGGATATCACTCTTCCCTACATGGGCGGATACCATTGGTGTCAGGAACTGCGCAAGACAAGTTCCGTCCCGATAATATTCATATCCTCTGCCACGGACAATATGAATATCGTCATGGCGATGAACATGGGGGCAGACGATTATATCCCCAAGCCTTTCGATCGGAGTGTACTGATCGCCAAGGTCCAGGCATTACTCAGAAGGGCATATGACTTCAATCAGAGTTCTTTTACTCTGGAAGCTTCCGGAGCGGTCCTCAACACTAATGACAATACCCTGACATATAACGGCACCAGGATCGAGCTGGCGCGCAATGAATACAAGATCCTCTACACACTCATGCAGAATAAGAACAAGGTGGTAAGCAGGGAACGGCTCATGGAGGCGTTATGGGAGACAGACAGTTTCATTGACGAGAATACATTGACCGTCAATGTCGGAAGACTCCGCAAGACTCTTGAATCCGTTGGTCTCAAGGATCTTATAAAGACCCGGTTTGGCGTAGGTTACATCCTGGAGGAAGAATGATGAAGCTCTTTGGAGGATACCTCAGGTACCGCGCAGGTGTCATTGCGGCCTATGTAGCAGTCATGGGAATCTTCTCATCATCCTATCTGCTCTTCGACATTCCTCCAATTGCTGTATTTTACCCGCTTATTCTCTGCACTATCGCCGGAGCATTCCTGATCATTTTCGACTTCTTTTCATATGCAAGACGCCACAGAATGATCATCAACGAAGACTTTCCTAAAGCAGCAAATCAGCTGGAGGAGGATTACCTGGAGCTCGTTGCCGGTCTGAAGGAAGAAATCAAAAAAACAGCTGTAAGATCATCTGAAGACTACAACAACATGATCGAGTACTATACTGTCTGGGCTCATCAGATCAAGACCCCCATAGCAGCAATGCGCCTCAATCTCCAGACTGAGGATTCAGAGTCAGCCAGAAGGCTCATGGGCGATCTGAACAGGATCGAATCTTACGTTGATATGGTGCTCACTTTTCTACGGCTCGACTCAGACAGCACGGACTATCTGATCAAGGAATATGATCTTGATGAGATCATACGCCCGGCCGTCAAGAAATTTTCCAGGGAGTTTATCCTCAAGAAACTAAGACTTGATTACAGGCCGGTCCGGTACAGCACGGTCACTGATTCAAAATGGATGTCTTTTATAATAGAACAGATAATATCCAATGCTGTCAAATACACCTCCAAAGGAGAAGTGCGCATATATATGGATGAACCCGGACTCCTGGTCATCGAAGATACCGGCATAGGAATAAGTCCTGAGGATCTTCCAAGGATATTTGAGAATGGTTATACGGGTTTTAACGGCCGTGAGGACAAACGGGCAAGCGGAATCGGGCTGTATCTTTGCAGGCGGATAGCTGACAATCTGGGTCACAGGTTATACGCAGAATCAGAGATCGGCAAAGGAACTGCAATGACCATTGACCTCAGGTCGAGAGATATTAGTGTTGAGTGATCACATTTGTGACAAATATGTAAGGACCTCGTAAGCAGATCA
>Ga0247611_10004987_pt1 | contig 18015 bp, 18 predicted proteins | sample 177DNAGHGhighgp2_FD_192422 | JGI IMG/M metagenome (GOLD analysis project Ga0247611, IMG submission 192422) | Sheep rumen microbial communities from Palmerston North, Manawatu-Wanganui, New Zealand - 1770 DNA GHGhigh gp2 | ecosystem: Host-associated > Mammals > Digestive system > Stomach > Rumen... | reverse complement strand
AGCCGACGTGGATGCTGATGGTGTGCTGCGCCTGTTAGAGGCTGTACGCATCTGCGGACTAGACAAGACATGCCGCATCTATCAGGCCTCGACATCTGAGTTGTATGGTAAGGTGCAAGAGGTGCCACAAAGCGAGACTACCCCATTCTACCCTCGTTCCCCATACGCCGTAGCCAAACTCTACGGTTTCTGGATTATGAAGAACTACCGCGAATCGTACGGTATGTTTTGCTGCAACGGTATTCTGTTTAACCATGAAAGTGAGCGCCGAGGCGAGAACTTCGTGACACGAAAGATTACGCTGGCTGCCGCCCGTATTGCACAGGGTTATCAGGACAAGCTCTATTTGGGTAACCTAAACTCGCTGCGCGACTGGGGTTATGCCAAGGACTACATCGAGTGTATGTGGCTCATCCTGCAACAGCCCGAGCCCGACGATTTTGTGATTGCTACAGGCGAATATCATACCGTACGTGAGTTTACCACACTCGCCTTTAAGGAGGTAGGTATTGAACTGGAATGGCGTGGTGATGGTGTTGACGAGAAGGGTTACGATAAAGCAACAGGTAAGGCACTGGTTGAGGTTGATCCGAAATACTTCCGTCCTGCAGAAGTTGATCAACTCTTGGGTAATCCCGCAAAGGCCAAGGCTAAACTGGGCTGGAATCCACAGAAGACATCGTTCGAGGATTTGGTGAGAATTATGGTGAAGCACGACATGAAGTTCGTAAAGAAGCTGTTCCTAAAAGCACAAATGGACAAAGAAGATGCTGAGTAAGGATAGTAAAATATATGTAGCGGGACATCACGGGCTTGTGGGTTCCGCTATTTGGAATAACCTGCTACAAAGGGGCTATACGAACTTGGTAGGTCGCACCCATAAGGAGCTGGACCTAACGGATCAGATAGCCGTAAAGCAGTTTTTCGACGAAGAACAACCAGATGCAGTAGTATTAGCAGCTGCCTTCGTAGGTGGCATCATGGCCAACTCGCTGTATCGCGCTGACTTTATCATGATGAACATGAAGATTCAGTGTAACGTCATCAGTGAAGCCTATGCCCACGGAGTGAAGAAGTTGCTGTTCCTCGGCTCTACGTGCATCTACCCGAAGAATGCGCCCCAACCCATGAAGGAGGATTGCCTCTTGACATCGCCTTTGGAGTATACTAACGAGGAATATGCCATCGCAAAAATTGCAGGACTGAAGATGTGCGAGTCATACAATCTTCAGTACGGCACGAACTACATAGCCGTAATGCCAACGAATCTATATGGTCCCAACGATAACTTCCATCTGGAAAATTCGCATGTGATGCCAGCCATGATGCGTAAGGTGTATCTTGCAAAACTGATTCATGACGGCGATTGGGAAGCCATCCGCCGTGACCTGAATATCCGTCCAGTAGAGGGTATTGACGGCTCAGCATCCTGTGATAACATTACAACGATATTACGTAAGTACGGTATATCGGACAATAAAGTAACGCTATGGGGTACAGGTACGCCATTACGCGAATTTCTATGGAGCGAGGATATGGCAGACGCCTCTGTACATGTGCTGCTGAATGTTGACTTCAAGGATGTCATTGGTATCGAGAAATATTCTTCTGTTCACTATGGCGCAAGTACCGATGGTGCTGTAGACCGTAACCACTCGGCTGGGCGTGGTGGTGCCATCCCGTCATTGGGAGAAATCCGCAACTGCCACATCAATGTCGGTACGGGCAAGGAACTGACCATCCGCGAACTGTCAGAACTCGTCGTCAAGGCTGTTGGTTTTGAAGGTGCAGTGGAATTTGACACGACGAAACCTGACGGCACCATGCGCAAACTCATCGACGTCACAAAACTGCACTCACTCGGTTGGACGCACAAAGTGGAAATCGAGGATGGTGTCCGGAAATTGTTTGAGTGGTATAGAAACAGCCTAAAATAATAAAACGGAGCCGTGAAGAAGCGGCTCCGTTTATTGTATTATACATTCGGCAAGTGGAACTGGTAATTCTGGTCGAAAAGTTCACGAACAGTATTGATTTCCAAGAACTTAGTTCCGCCACCCGCACCAACATTACCACTCAGGTAGGCAATCTTGTCGGAAAGGTCGACATAGCCTTTTTGACGTAGCATGCGGACAGCAGCAAGGAAAAGCTGCTGAGGTGCAATGTGCTCTTTCTGATAAACAGGAATGACACCATACGAGAGGTTAAGCAAGCGCTGTAACTTGTCATTGTAGCAGATGGCCAGCACTGGATTGGGACCACGGAAAGCTGCCAAATGGCGAGCGGTGTCACCTGTATTCGAATCGGTTATAATACCCTTAACACCTAGTTTCTCTGTGGCCTCAATGGCCGAATGGGCCATAAATTCACGGATGTCGCAGTTGGGTGAAAGGGGCACTTCAATATCGTTCTCACGCATCTTGTCGCGTTCGGCCTGCTCGGCAATGGCCGACATCGTCTGCACTGCCTCAATGGGATACTTGCCACTGGCCGTTTCACCAGAGAGCATGAGGGCATCAGTACGATAGTAGATGGCATTGGCGATATCGGTAACCTCAGCACGTGTGGGGCGTGGATTCTGTATCATAGAGTGCAGCATCTGAGTGGCCACGATAACAGGTTTCTTTTTCTGCACACACTTGCGGATAATCTGGCGCTGAATACCAGGTATACGCTCGATTGGCACCTCAATACCTAAATCGCCACGGGCAATCATGATACCGTACGAGGCATCGATAATCTCGTCAATGTTGTCGACTCCCTCTTGATTCTCAATCTTCGAGATAATCTTGATGTCGCTGTCATAAGCATCAAGGATAGCTTGTACAGCACGTACGTCAGCAGCAGAACGCACAAAAGAGTGGGCAATGAAGTCGATATCCTGATTGATAGCCAACAATATATTTTTACGGTCTTTGTCCGTCAGCGGCGGTAGGGCGATGTGTACACCAGGTACGTTGACACTCTTGTGGGAACCGAGATAGCCATCGTTCTGCACTTGAGCAATAACAGCAGGACCATTGATGCCAATCACCAGCATGTCGAGAGCACCATCATCGAAGAGCACATGGTCGCCCTCGTGCACGTCTGCGGCAAAGTTCACATACGAGAGGTTGATGATGTCGTGAGTGGTATCCATTTCAGGTCGACCGAAAATCTTCACGACGTCGCCTTCTTTATACAAAATGGGAGCCTCGCAACCCGTAGTTCGCACTTCAGGACCTTTGGTATCAATAAGAATACCAATATGGCTGCTGACTTCGCGCACGTTCCTTATTATATTTATAAGTCCCTCCTCTGAGGCGTGAGCAGTGTTCATACGGACAATATTCATACCAGCATTATAGAGTTGGCGAAGAAACTCCACATCGCAACGACGATCGCTGATTGATGCTACAATTTTAGTCTGTTTCATACGTAAAAGTGCTTAAAATGGAGTGCAAAGATACTAAAAATAAACTTTTTAAGAAAAAAAAACTCAGAATATTTTCATATCCCACTGAAAATTAGTAACTTTGCAGTCCGAAATAAGAATTAATAATAAAAACAGCAATGACAAAAGCAGATATTATCAACAAAATCGCTGAAGATACTGGCCTTCCCAAGAAGGATGTTTCAGCATCAGTAGAGGCTTTCATGGAAGAAATTCGTATATGCATGGCCGAGAACAAGGAGAACGTTTACTTGCGCGGTTTTGGAACCTTCACAGTGAAGCATCGTGCCAAAAAGACTGCCCGCAACATCTCGAAGAACACGACGATGATGATTGATGCCCACGATATTCCTCACTTTAAGCCTGCCAAGAGCTTCGTAGAGAGAATGAAGTAAAACAACGAATGACAATTATCACACAAACATTTAAAATAGTTAAACATTATGCCAAACGGAAAAAAGAAGAAGGGCCACAAGATGGCTACTCACAAGCGCAAGAAGAGACTACGTAAGAATCGTCATAAGAGCAAGTAAGCTCTGACTGATTAAAAGTAGGAAAAAAGAAATGTATGAAAGGAGTGCAATCGGCAACAGAAACAAAGCCGAGGCGCTCCTTTTCTAATTAAGAGTAAAACAGTTAAGGATTAATGACAAGTGAAGTAATCATCGATGTTCAGCCTAAAGAGATATCAATAGCCTTACTCGAAGACAAGAATCTGGTGGAATACCAGAACGAAAAGCGCGAAGAGGCCAGCTACTCTGTGGGCAACATCTATCTAGGAAGAGTGCGTAAACTCATGCCTGGACTGAATGCCTGCTTCGTAGAAGTAGGCTCTGAGCGCGATGCCTTCTTGCACTATCTTGACCTTGGCACTCAATTCAGCTCTTACGAAAAGTATCTGAAACAGGTACAAAGCGACAGAAAGAAGCTTTATCCCATATCAAAAGCCACCCGCCTACCCGATTTGCCGAAAGAAGGCAGTGTACAGACTACGCTGAAACAGGGGCAGGAAATACTGGTACAGGTGGTAAAGGAACCAATCAACACTAAAGGTCCACGCCTGAGCTGTGAACTCAGTTTTGCTGGACGCTATATGGTGCTTATGCCCTTCGGTGATAAAGTTTCAGTTTCCTCTAAAATCAAGAAAAGCGAGGAACGCACCCGACTAAAACAACTTGTGCAGAGCATACGCCCCAAGAACTTCGGTATCATTGTACGTACATCAGCCGAAGGCAAACGAGTGGCTGAGCTTGACGCAGAGATGAAGGTGCTCGTGAAACGCTGGGAAGACACCATTACCAAAGCACAGAAGGCGACAAAGACGCCACAGTTGTGTTTTGAGGAGACCGGCAGAGCCGTTGCCCTGCTGCGCGACGTGTTCGACCCAACGTACGACGGCATCTACGTGAACGATGACGACATCTACAATCAGGTAAAGGACTATGTTGATCTGATAGCTCCAGAGAAGAAGGACATTGTGAAGAAATATAATGGTACAGTGCCCATCTTTGACAACTTTAACGTCACCAAACAACTCAAGTCGAGTTTCGGAAAGACGGTGAACTACAAACGGGGAGCCTATCTTATCATCCAACAAACAGAAGCCATGCACGTGGTAGATGTGAACTCGGGTAACCGTACTCGTGCAGAAAACGGTCAAGAAGCCAATGCACTGGAAGTAAACCTTGGTGCAGCCGATGAGCTGGCACGCCAGCTGCGACTACGCGATATGGGCGGCATCATTGTGGTGGACTTCATTGATATGAATTTGGCTGAAGACCGACAAATGCTCTATGAACGCATGTGCAAGAACATGCAGAAAGACAGAGCTCGCCACAACATCCTGCCGCTGTCGAAGTTTGGACTGATGCAGATTACGCGTCAGCGCGTTCGTCCGGCCATGGATGTCAATGTAGAGGAAACTTGCCCCACATGCTTTGGCAAGGGTAAAATCAAATCGTCAATTCTGTTTACAGACCAATTAGAGAGCAAAATTGACCGCTTGGTCAACAAGATAGGCATCCGTAGATTCTTCCTACATGTTCACCCCTACGTGGCCGCCTATATCAATCAGGGGCTCTGGTCGCTTAAGCGCCAGTGGCAGATGAAATACGGCATGGGCATACGCATCGTACCCTCTCAGAAACTGGCGTTCCTACAGTACGAATTCTACGACAAGGACCAGCAGTTCATTGACATGCAAGAAGAACATGAAACCAATGACTAACTATGGTAGCATTGAAGACAGCATTCTGGATATGTGCATTCCTCGTTTTTTATACCTATCTTGGATATGGTATGCTACTATGGCTTTTGGTCAAACTGAAACACATCGTAAGAGGCAAGGCCGAGAGAATGGCTTTGCCTACTAACGATGCAGAACTACCAGTGGTGACTTTCATGGTTTGTGCCTACAATGAACAAGACATTGTAGATTTGAAAATGAAGGACATATACCAACTGGATTATCCCAAAGACAAGTTGCACATTACGTGGGTAACTGATGGTTCTTTTGACGACACTAACAATCGTCTGAAGGCTTATCCTGACGTGGAAATCATCTTTACGCCAGAACGTAAAGGCAAAACGGCGGCTCTTAATCATGGTTTGTCTATGGTGAAGAGCGAGATAACCGTGATGACCGATGCGAACACGATGGTGAACAAGGGTGCTATTAAGGAAATAGTAAGATTAATGCAAGACCCTAAAGTCGCCTGTGTAGCCGGTGAGAAGCGTGTGATGGCGCGTCATGAAGGTCAAGCCGCCGCTGAAGGCGAAGGACTCTATTGGAAGTATGAGAGTGCCCTGAAACATATGGACAGCGAACTCTACAGCGCCATGGGGGCTGCGGGTGAGCTGAACGCCATCCGCACAGCCCTCTACGAGCCCATGCCCGAGAATGCCCTGCTCGATGATTTTGTCATGTCGATGGAGATGGTGGATAAAGGCTATAAGATAGCCTATACCCATGATGCCTACGCCATGGAATACGGCTCTGCCGACCTGCAGGAAGAATCGAAACGTAAACGGCGCATCGCCGCAGGCGGTCTACAAAGCAGTTGGTGGCTCAGAAGAATGATGAACCCCTTCCGCAAGCCAATTGTCGCTTTCCAGTTTGTCAGCCACCGTGTTCTACGTTGGAGCATCACACCTTTTGCACTCATGGCACTCATTCCGCTCAATGTCGCATTAGTCATGATGAAAGCAGGCACCGTCTATACGGCCAGTTGGATACTACAAATCCTATTCTATTTATCAGCCTTTTGTGGCTATTTACTGGAGCAAAAAGGTCGCAGGAGCAAACTACTTTATGTACCCTATTACTTCCTGTTTATGAACATGAACGTCTTCGCAGGCATACCTTATTTGTATAGCCATCGTGAAAGAGGAACATGGGAAAAAGCAAAAAGAGGATAAAAAATACCTTAAAAATTTCCGTATGTAATTTTTTTGTAGTATCTTTGCAACGATTTATATACGGATAGCATAATGAGTCAAGAAGAACGTGAAGTCCTACTGCAGAAATTAGCAGAAGCCAACACAAAGAAGCACGCCATAGAAGTAGAGCTTGAAGAGGCGCGCAAGAAATTGGCCGAATATGAGACAATGGCACAAAAAGCAGAAAATGCCAGCAAGATGAAGTCTCTATTCTTGGCCAACATGAGTCATGAAATCCGCACACCTCTTAATGCTATTGAGGGGTTCTCACGTATTATGGCTGAGACGGACTCTCCAGAGGAACGCATGAAGTTCATGGAAATTATTGAAAGTAATAATGGACGTGTGCTGGCACTGATTAACGAGATTCTCGATTTGTCACGTGTTGAAGCCGGCGAGATTGCCATTAAGAAGCAAATGACCGACCTCAACGAGATGTGCAAGGGCATACAACTCATGTTTAAGTTCCGCTGTCCAGATACTGTTAATTTGACATGGTCGCAACCCAATATGAAGGTAACACTGAATACCGATCAGAACCGAATAACACAGGTATTCTCAAACCTCATTAGCAATGCATTAAAGCATACCTCTAAAGGAAGCATCACTTATGGATATCGTCTGATAAATGATGGGCAAGAAGTAGAATTCTTTGTGACGGATACGGGTTCAGGTATCGCACCTGAAGACATAGACCACATTTTCCAAACATATGTTTCGCGTGATGCAGAACAACAAAACGGTTATGGACTAGGACTGGCTCTCTGCAAAATTATTGTTGAGAAAATGCATGGACACATTACAGTGTCTTCGAAATTGGGCGAAGGTTCCACATTCCGTTTTACTCTCCCCTTCGAGGGCACTATTGGTGGGTTACAAAAGGGCTCACGTACCACGACCAACTCACGTACAATCCGTGTAAGTACTAAAACCAACGTACAGAATGCGCCACTTATATTGGTAGCTGAAGACGAAGACTCCAACTACGAATTGGTTCGTATCGTTTTGGCCAAGCGCTATAGACTGCTGCGAGCCCACAACGGTATAGAAGCCGTAACACTTTGTGAGGATGAACATCCAGACCTCATACTTATGGACATCCGTATGCCAGATATGAACGGACTGGATGCTACACGCATCATCAAGGAGGTTAATCACGAAATCCCCATTGTGGCACTTTCGGCATATGCTTTTGACGAGAACATCCGAGAAGCAAGGGCAGCGGGATGCGATGAATTCTTAGCTAAGCCGTTCAAAGTTGAGGACCTTCTTGACACGGTAAGCAAATACGTAGAAAGTCACGAATAACCTTATTTCGAAATGGGAAGATTAGCAGTATTAAAATATGCCGCTGCAATGTTGCTGACAGTGCAGATTGTACTCACGATATTTACTTTTGTAGCACTCTATGGTGGTGATGTCAGTCCTATTGGACATTCGGCACGAGCTATGCTAGTTTATGTATTGCCAATACTAATTCTGGCCAATGCGGGTATGCTCATCTATTGGATTATACGTCGCAAATGGCTTATTTTGCTCATCCCCGTCATCACTATTGCATGCTGTATCCCATATATAGGTACAATATGGCAATTCCGTTCGCTCGACAAGAGTGCAGATGCACAACCTGGTATCAAAGTGGCTACATATAACGTTTGCATGTTCAACCGCGAGACTTCAGGTTTTATGGCTCAGGACATTCTAGCCGAAATGCGCCGACAGAATGTTGACATTCTCTGTATGCAGGAATATAACGAAGTAAGCGGTGAGAAAAAGAATTCAGATAGTTATAAAGAGTATTTCCCGTATATGGCTGTTGGCCGTGAAGATATGGTGATCTACAGCCGCTACCCTATTAAAGGTTCGAAGAAGCTTCTTTTTGATGATACCAACAACAGTGCCATGTGGGCTGATATTGATGTTAAAGGTGATAAAATCCGCGTTTTTAACATTCACCTCCAGACCACAGGTATCAATCGCACACTATACAAGGCAGGAAAGCTACAGGCACAAGGTTTTGAAGTGGACAACAACCGATTCATGGAAGCCATCTTTGGCAACTACATGCTGGGTATGATGTTCCGTGCAGGACAAGCCAATATGGTAGCCAACGAGAAACGCTCGTCAGAAAAGCCTGTTATTTTGTGTGGTGACTTCAACGATGTTCCCTACTCATACGTATATAATACGGTACTAGGCAACATGGTCGATGGTTTTAAGGAATGTGGATCTGGATGGGCACAGACTTTCCGAGGCGGAAAGAAAGCAGTACGAATTGACTACATTTTCCACGACGAGGTATTGCAGGGATTGTCCTACTACAAGTCTGAGCTAACATACTCAGACCACTATCCTGTCTTTATGAAACTTACGTTTAACAAGAAAAAATAATCAAAGACGCTATCAGTTGATAGCGTCTTTGATTATTATAAAGTAGAAAATCTATAGAAGTGTAGCCAATTTGTCGACTATGTCGGAGGCAACATCCTGCTTCGGTTTCCGTTCATAATCCTGCCGACCATCACGAGAAATGATACTAATCTGATTCTCATCAGATTGGAAGCACGTCCCCTTGTTTTGTAACGAGTTCAGGACGATAAAGTCCAAATTCTTTTTTTCAAGTTTGCGTTGGGCATTAGCCTCTTCATTGTTGGTTTCCAATGCAAATCCCACCAACACTTGATGTTCTGATTTCATGTGGCCCAGTTCTGCTGCGATATCATATGTGGGCTTTAGACGAATAACAAGGTCATCCTTTCCACGTTTAATTTTCTGGTCAGTAGCATGCTCTGGCCGGAAGTCAGCAACGGCAGCACAAAGGATGGCGGCATCCTGCTGAGGAAACACCTGTGTAGCTGCCTGATACATATCCTCACAACTCTCCACATCAATACGACGGATATTCGGATGCGTTGTCTTCAATGCCACAGGACCTGCTATCAACGTTACCTCTGCCCCTCGGTCAGCACACTCTTCTGCTAACGCAAAACCCATCTTACCGCTACTATAGTTTCCGATGAAACGTACTGGGTCTATCTTCTCGTAAGTAGGTCCGGCAGTAATAAGAATACGCTTACCAGACATCTCGCATCTTTCCTTTTCCATCCTACTTAAAACATTATCGACAAAATCGACAATGCGCTCTGGTTCCTCCATACGTCCTTTACCTTCCAGACCAGAAGCAAGAAAGCCGCTAGCAGGTTCAATAATATGGTTACCAAAACTCTTCAGCCGCTCCATATTCTGCTGGGTGGTAGGATGCTGATACATGTCAAGATCCATTGCAGGGGCAATAAATACAGGCGCCTTCATTGAGAGATAGGTAGTTATAAGCATATTATCAGCTATACCATTGGCCATCTTACCCAACGTTGAAGCCGTACATGGAGCAATAAGCATAGCATCAGCCCATAAACCCAACGCCACGTGTGAATGCCACGTGCCGTCGCGCTGTGAGAAAAAGTCACTGATGACGGGCTTTTGCGTCAACGCAGACAGAGTGATAGGTGTGATAAACTCCTTACCTGCTGGTGTGATGACCACTTGCACTTCGGCACCAGCTTTTATCAGTTCACGAATAATCAGACAAGACTTATACGCAGCTATGCTGCCCGTTATACCCAAAACAATCTTTTTACCTTTCAACATAATTTTGCTGTGGCAAATATTTATTTATTCCTTACTTCTGTGCCTCACGTAAACGAATACGCGTCAACACCTGCTTAGTGTTATACGTGAAGTCGCCTGCCAGAATCCAACTGTAATAGCCCGGATCCATACGCAACACCTGTGCCACAGGCAGGCCCTTATGCTTTCCGAAGTTAAATACTTCCGTACGGACGCCATTCACATCGGCCCATATAATACGGCCAGCAAAGTCGACATTATCATTCTGTTTTGAGAATTCTGCCAACTTGTCCATATCGTTTTCTAGCACTTTTTCCTCATCTTCATTGGCACCTGGAGCGTATTTATCCAACTCACCCATCAACACGCGATAGGTGGCCTCGGTGTCCTGATCAGCACGATGAGCCTCAAAGTCATCTTCCATTTTTCTGCCACAATAGAACTTATAAGCTGCAGCCAGATTACGACGTTCCATCTTCTTAAAAATGGTGCATGCATCTATCAATCGGCATTTCGAAAAGTCGAAATCAATACCAGCACGCAGAAACTCCTCTGCTAGCATAGGTACATCGAAGAAGTTTGAGTTGAAACCTGCAATATCACTACCTTTAAATACCTCCTCCAGTTTCTTAGACAACTGCTTGAAGGTTGGTTTGCCTTTCAAGTCTTCATCAGAAAAGCCCGTCAATTGAGTAATAAACGGGTCTAAATGTTTCTCCGGATTAATCAGTTCGTTGCCACGTTCCTCACGACCGTCGGGGTACACCTTAATATATGATATCTGGATGACACGATCCTTTACCATGTCAAGTCCTGTGGTTTCCAAATCGAAAACCACCAAAGGCTTTGTCAAATTCAGTTTCACTTATTTACCTTTTTACTGTTTTACCTTTAATCGTTGATCAACATTGGCATCATCAACATAAGTACATCCTGATCTTCAGGTTGCTCTGAAGGCAATACCAGTCCAGCACGGCTAGAGTCTGCCAATAGAATATTTACCTCCTGACAATCGAAATTACCCAGAATATCGATGAAAGCAGCTCCCTTGAAGCCAATGTTCATGGGCTGACCATTGTATGAACATGCGATGCGTTCCGTAGCCGTCTTCGAGAAATCGTAGTCCTCAGCATCCAACTGTAGCGTTCCACCTTCCACATGGAAACGAACCAGATTACTAGAATCGTTAGCAAAAGGTTGTACACGACGCAAGGCGGCCTGCAGTCCCAGACGGTCAACCGTAATTTGGTTAGGATTGTTCTGGGGAATCACGCTATTGTAGTTAGGATAGCGTCCCTCAATCAGGCGACAAATCAGTTCACCGTCTCCAAAATTAATCTGCGCATTGCGCTCATCAAAGCGAATAGTCACATCACCACCATCCTTGCCCAGCAGGTTCTTCAACAACGTAGCAGGTTTTTTGGGCAATATAAATGAAGAAGGTTGATCGCTATGAATAGTCAGGATTTTATTGCGCACCAGCTTATGGCCGTCGGTAGCAACTATGGCCAGACATTCTGGTGTCAAGTCAAAATAGATACCATTCATTACAGGACGCAACTCGTCTTGAGCTGTAGCAAACAGTGAGCGTGTAATATTCTCAGCCAATAATGCATTTGAAATCGTAATCTGAGAAGCATTCATGCCCACAGTCTGAGCGTTCGGAAATTCATCGGCATTCTCTACGGGCAATGAGAACAAGCCGTTCTGGTAGGATATCTTGGCCAAATTGGTTGTTTGGTCGACATCAAAAGTAAGGGGTTGCTCTGAGAAACCCTTAACGGCCTCTAGAAGGTCATGATTACCTACGCAGAAACGACCTTCGCCATCGCATTCGGCCAATTCCAACTGAGTGTTCATCACATTCTCGCTGTCAGATGCTGTCAGATGAAGAATGCCACCTTGAACATCGAAAACAAAGTCTGCCAAAATGGGCAGAGAATTTTTACTGTTAATGACTCTCGAAAGAGCATTGAGTTTGCTGCTTAGCGCAGTGCTTGATACGGTAAATTTCATGTATATTTCTCGTTTTTAGTTTGTCATTCAACGAAATTGAGTACAAAAATACAAAATAAACTGGTCAAATCAAAAAATATTTGAGGAAAAATGCGCTTTTTAGAACTATTTTTCGTAATTTCGCCGTCTGAAACGAAAAATCAATATAAATTAAGGTATAAAATTATGGATTTAACAGGAAAAGTAATTGCCATTCTTCCGGCAAGCAGTGGTGTTTCTCAGCGCACGGGTAATCCGTGGATGTCTCAGGATTATGTTATCGAAGTACCCGGTCAGTATCCCAAGAAATGCTTGTTCCGCATCTTCGGTGAAGACCGAATCAAGCAGTTCAACATCCAAATGGGCGAAGATATTACCGTCCAGTTCGATATTGATGCGCACGAATTTAATGGCCGTTGGTTTAACGACGTCCGTGCCTACAACATTCTGCGCGGAGCTGCCGTTCCTCCCACAGCCGCAGGTGCCCCCGTGGCCTCACCATTCCCTCCCCAGCAGGCTATGGGCAGTACTGATGCCGCTGCGCCGTTCCCTCCTGCTCAAGAGCCTGTAGGCGAAGGTTCTACCGATGACCTACCTTTCTAAGAAAGAGATAAGAGGAAAAAGTTAGAAGGAGTTTTAGAAGAGTATTATTAAATATAGGTATAAAGAAGAAAGATGAAAGCATTTGTATTTCCCGGACAGGGAGCACAGTTTGTTGGTATGGGCAAGGACCTGTACGACAATAACGCAACAGCCAAAGAGTTATTTGAGAAAGCTAATGAAATTTTAGGATATCGTATTACCGACATTATGTTCGAAGGTACCGATGAAGACCTAAAACAGACCAAGGTGACACAGCCTGCCGTATTTCTGCACAGCGTCATCAGCGCCATCTGCATGGGCGACAAGTTCCAGCCTGAGATGACTGCTGGTCACTCTCTGGGCGAGTTTTCTGCCCTCGTAGCTGCCGGCGCTTTGTCGTTCGAGGACGGCTTGAAACTAGTTTATGCACGTGCTATGGCCATGCAGAAGGCCTGCGAGGCTCAGCCCTCCACGATGGCCGCCATCATTGGTCTGCCCGACGAGAAGGTCGAGGAAGTCTGCGCCGAGGTCTCGAAGCTGGGCAAGGGCGTCGTGGTTCCAGCCAACTACAATAACCCAGGCCAGTTGGTTATCTCTGGCAACATCGAGGCCGTCAACGAGGCTTGCGAGCAGTTGAAGGCCGCTGGAGCCAAGCGTGCTCTGCCTCTGAAGGTGGGTGGTGCATTCCACTCTCCCCTCATGCAGCCCGCCAAGGATGAGCTACAGGCCGCCATTGAGCAGACAGAGTTCCAGACTCCCAAGTGCCCTGTTTATCAGAATGTGGACGCTAAGCCACACACCGATGCCGCTGAAATCAAGCAGAACTTGATTGCACAGCTTACCTCGTCAGTACGCTGGACACAGATTGTACAGAATATGATAGCCGATGGAGCCACCGATTTCACGGAATGTGGTCCTGGTAAGGCTCTACAAGGCATGATTGCCAAAATTAACAAGGATATTCCAGCACATGGCATCGAATAGAAAAGTACTGATCTATCAGATCTTCACACGCCTTTACGGCAATCGCAACACTACACGCAAAAAAAACGGCACTATCGCTGAGAACGGCTGTGGCAAATTTAGCGACTTCAGTGCCACCATGCTTCATCAGCTGACCACCATGGGCGTTACTCATGTATGGTATACTGGCATCATCAGACATGCATCACAAACCATCTATACCGAATATGGTATACCACGCCAGCATCCAGCAGTGGTCAAGGGTCGTGCGGGTTCTCCCTACGCTATTACCGACTATTATGACGTAGATCCCGATTTGGCTGTCGACGTACCCCGCCGTATGGCCGAATTTGAAGAACTGGTAGTTCGTACTCACGCGGCTGGGCTGAAAGTCATCATTGACTTTGTGCCCAACCACGTGGCTCGCCAATATGATAGCATCTGCAAGCCATCAGGCGTCAAGAGCCTAGGCGAGACGGACAATCCCGAGCATGGTTTCGACCCGCAGAACAACTTCTATTATTGTCCGGGTCAGCGTTTCATGCCCACCTTTGACCTATATCATGGCGAACCCGAACCCTATATTGAGGAACCTGCCAAGGCTACGGGTAATGACCACTTTGACAATGCCCCCTGCCAAAACGACTGGTATGAAACGGTAAAGCTAAACTATGGTGTCGACTACTATGCCGGACGCGTAGGTCTTTTCACTCCTATGCCTGATACCTGGCAGAAGATGACCGACATTCTACTCTTTTGGGCAGCCAAAGGTATTGACGGATTCCGTTGCGACATGGCAGAGATGGTACCTGCAGAGTTCTGGGCATACGCCACTCAAGCGGTTAAGCAGAAGTATCCCGACATCGTGTTTATTGGCGAGGTTTACAACCCTAGTGAATATCGCCATTATCTCTCATCAGGTTTCGACTGGCTCTACGACAAGGTCGGCATGTATGACACCATGCGAGCCGTCATCTGCGGTCACCAGTCGGCTCAGACCATCAGCTGGGCTTGGCAGCAGACCGACGATATCCGAGATCACATGCTATACTTCCTCGAGAATCACGATGAACAGCGCATTGCCAGTGATTTCTTTGCCGGTGATGCACGCAAGGGCGTACCAGCTCTCGTTGCATCCGTACTCATGCAACAGAATCCCTTCATGCTTTATGCAGGCCAGGAATATGGCGAGCGAGGCATGGATTGTGAGGGTTTCTCAGGCAACGATGGTCGCACCACGATATTCGACTATTGGAGCATTGACACGCTCTGTCGTGCTGCAGAAAAGAGACTTACCGATGACGAGAAGGCACTTCTTCAAATCTATAAAAAGACTTTTCAAGTGGCCCGCAAGGAGAGCGCTATCTGCAATGGCGTCTTTTTCGACCTCATGTACGTCAACCAGCATCTTCACCGTCAATACGTGTTTTTGCGCCGTGCCGGCAACGACTTGCTCCTGGTAGCTGTCAACTTCGATGGCAATGAGGCTGACATCAGCGTCAACATCCCCGTTCATGCTTTCGACTATCTGCAGATGAAGGAGCGTAAGGGTGTCGCCACTGACATTTTGCACTCCAACGTGAAGATGACTATTCTGTTCAAGCCTGACAATGCTGTCCGCATGACTATCCCCGCCTATGGTGCACGCGTGTGGAAAATGAAGGCATAACATTTCCAACGTAAGAAGAAGGCTATAAGATGGACGAATATATTCTAAACGAGCATAATAAAGAGGAGTTTCCGCCGGCGCATACGGCGGAGTTTGACACATCCCGAATTTAAATTGCTTGTTCTCAATCAATTAGATAAAAGTTTCTCTCAATAATAATGGGAGAAACTTTTTTGTTAAACTTTATTAATCCATTTTGCCACCAACGTTTTTTTTCGTACCTTTTCATTCGTAATCATATTACTACCTTTTTTTAATTAATTATTAATAGATGTCAAAGAGATTAACAGCAGATGAGAAACTCTGTGCCTTGGGGACCATGTGCAAGAGCTTCACGAAAGAACAGGTTGAGCACCTTGAAAGGATTACCAACGTTGATGCACGCTACAAGTGCGCACAGCGTTACATGCGTGAACTTAACGAGGGTAAGAAGGGGGAACGTGTAAAAGCCTTGGAATACTACAAGAAGTATGCCGAAATCCTCAATGGTCTTGATTGTGTTGACAACAAGCTGTGGACTGACGAGAAGAAAATTAGGGCTTTCAGTGACTTGTTGGAAGCTTATTGTGACAAGTGTGTTAAACTCGTCGATAACAACAATCGCAAACGTTTGGAGCACCTTAAAGCTCAACGTGTTCAACGTCAAAAGGCTTTCGAGGCTGAACAAGTGAAGCTTGACAAGGAGATTGCTGAACTTGAAGCAAAACTGGGGTGAGCCGTTCTCGGCCCACCTCAGTTTCACGTAAGGTCTTTCGTAATACTAATGCTGCCTTGCCTCGTTATACCCTTCCATAAAAGCGGATGAAAGTGTGGGATTAAAAACAATTAATGCTATTATCACAATCACTAAAATTATGATTCCCCATACGATTTTTTTCTTAACACTCATAATACCTAATATAATTAATATAAGTTTTCTTTCTCAAATTTCTCTAACACTCGTTCGTCAATATTGCCTTTGAGAGTAATATCCTTGATGATGTTCCAATAGTTCTTGCCATTGGGTATTTGAAGTAACGCACGGAAATGAGCTTCTTCAAACGTACCCTTTCTAATAGAATCGTAGCACAAATAAAGCACATCAAAGTCTTCATTATACTTAAATGGGAATTTGTGTTCAATCTCCATAAGAATGTCAGCGATGAACGTTCGCTTCTTCTCGTCTGATAATTTGATAAAATTAGGCATAGTCGTATGTTTTAGTTTGATTGATTCTTTAAAATCATCTTTCTACTTAATTTTTTTAATTGGTAATCTTCGTTTTGGATTCTTTGCTTTTCGTGCATCATAATCAAAATAAAGCCAATTATCCTGCATTTTAGGCTGCCACATGGTTAAAGCAACGCCTCCACCAAACGCAAGCGCTGGAGGGTCATCTGAGAATTCAATCTGAACATGTGGCTCAGTATACAAATCAAAATAATTCCACGAACAATAATACGTTTTATTGCTTCCTTTTGCCATCATAGTTGCGGTTTTATCTTCTTTCAAAGTCAAAATATACGTTTGATTTGCCTTGTCAACAATTTCATAAGTGCCAATAAATTCCTTATCTTTCGTAGAATCGTCACAGCCAATACATTGATTCAGAAAAAAAACTACAATTGCAATAAAAAGGACAACTTCCCATGGCTTAAAACTTTTAGCTGTTGCCTCTTTAACGTCTTCAACTAATTCTTTATTATCTCCCATGTTATTCTTCATGCACTCTTGGCTCAATGAGTGCGGTTAATAGTTATTGTCTAAAGGCATACGAAAAAAGTGGAGCCACCATCTGCCTTATCCTCCGTGTAGGGCTTGGACTCCCTTGCTAAACAGATAAAGAGAATGAACATGCCCCACTTGGATGTATTTCGTGCTATACGAATACACACCAAGAGAGCGTCCTTCCTATTATTCTGATTTAGCATCAGCCTTACGGCTGTATGTGAAGTGTCCAAGTTCACACGGTCAGAATAAGCGAATGCGCTTTCTTCAATATGTCTGCAATCCCATTCAGGAATGCGCTACAAAGATACACATTTTTTCTGAAAGTACATTCATTTTTCCAAAAAAAATGCTTTTTATTTTGCATAAGCAGGCATTTTAGATACAATTCAAAGGATAATTTGGATAACCGACAATATGGCTCAATTTTAAAATTGGTTCAAATAAATCTGTAATGCAAATCTTGAACCATACGAAAATTGGACCAAAATATTCTTTGAATTATTTGGTCTTTTCATTTATTTTTTGTACCTTTGTACCAGAATTAAGAAATTAAGATTATGACAAGTATCATTTACGCAAGAGTTTCAAGTGTTGGTGA
>Ga0247611_10004986_pt1 | contig 18021 bp, 31 predicted proteins | sample 177DNAGHGhighgp2_FD_192422 | JGI IMG/M metagenome (GOLD analysis project Ga0247611, IMG submission 192422) | Sheep rumen microbial communities from Palmerston North, Manawatu-Wanganui, New Zealand - 1770 DNA GHGhigh gp2 | ecosystem: Host-associated > Mammals > Digestive system > Stomach > Rumen... | reverse complement strand
ACTTGGAACCCAGGTTCAGAAATTGCAATTGGTGGTGGAAATGCACTTGCCCACCCAGACATTGTTGAATTTACAAAACAGCTGACAGTTTTGGGTGCTGTATGTAACATAACAGTAAATCAGAAACATATTTGGGACGATAAACTCGAATTGATGATTAAAGAAGGTTATGTAAAAGGGATTGGTATTTCTCTTACAAATTCTTCTTCAATGGCAGATTTGAATCGTATTCGGATGTTGAAAGTTCTTTCACATAACAATGTTGTAATGCATGTTATTGCAGGAATCTTTAATGAAAAAGATCTCGATTTTATTATTAAGGGTAACCTGAAAACCTTAATTTTGGGTTACAAGGATAATGTAGGTCGAGGAGTTGGATTCAAAAAAGAAAATAAGGATTCAATTGACAAAAACATTGAATGGCTTCATAGCAAACTTTCATATTTGAAAGAGATTGCTCCCGTAATGAGCTTTGACAACCTTGCTTTGGCACAATTGGATGCTAAAGAAGCTTTGGGAATGAGTGATGAGGAGTGGGCCTACAGATTTCAGGGAAAGGATTATGGTGATCCAAATGGACACGATGCACCAAGTACTTTTTACTTTGATGCAGTAAACAAAATGATTGGTCGTTCTTCAACTCAGCCGTATGATCAAAGAGTTCCTTACACGAATCAGACTTTTGAGGAAGCCTTTAAAGATTCACTTTCAAACTACAAAGTCAATGAAGGTAAGTACGGGGAGATAAAATGCTGAAATTCATAATAGAAAGGTGCATTGCTGGTACAGTTATTTTTGTAGGCATTTGTATAGCTATAGGTTTATTTATTTTAATAGCTTTCAGTCTTAAGGATTTCTTTTTTGGTACTGAAAATCTGTGTTAGGAGGTAGTCTATGAGTCAGAGTGCAAAATTTCAGGAAGAGATTTGTAATCAGTGGCAGGAATGTGAAAATGATGAAATTGCTTATCACAGAAAGCAGTTTGGAGACAATCCTACCTCCTTCAAAACTTTTGCATGGGGCTATACAAGAGCATATCAAAAGGCTATAAAGAAGATTAAAGATTTGCTTTCCGAAAATCGTTTACTTTATTTGGAAGAAAGTGTTGGTGAATTTGTAGATGATATGGAGTACGAATTTAATAATCAGTTGAAAGAAACAGGAGTTGTAAATGATTAAAAAAGTTAAGAAAGGAATGACAGTTTATTGTTTCAGGGATATTTGGGAATTCATGGAGGAAGGCATAGTTCGGGATCCAGAAATCCACAACGTAGTCATTGGTGGCTCAACTCCAAATCCTTACAACATTCCTGTAATTAACAAAATAGATTGGAAGTATTATGTAGGACCAGATGGAGAAAGAACCAGAGAGGACTTTGGTACTTCAGGTGCTAAACTTGAAAACTGTTTCTTAACAGCAAAAGAAGCTTGGGAAGAAAGGATCGTAGAATAGAGAAGCATAAAGAAAAGCTCAGGGAAGAAATTACTGATATGGAGTCTCTTCTTAATTTTCCTCTTAATCACGCAGTAAGCAGTGGAGAGTACTGTGACTGGTATGCAAAAGAAGTCTATGAAGAGTATCTCGAAAAATATAAGAAAGGAGAATTAAAATGGTCGTAGATAATGGGGATATGTATATCCCAATAAACGAAGACGGTTTTCCAATTGGTGTATTGTTTGTTGAAAGAGGATTCGATATTCTAAAGTTGAAGGATATGACAATTACGGATGCTTTAGTTTATTTGGATAAGAATAATGTAGAAATGTTATATAGAGGTGGAGTTAAAGGCACCCTCAGATTTAAGGAGAAATAAAATGGAAAAGATAAAATTTCCTAAAGCTCCAGAAATTAAAGTGAATTGGGGTACCTTTGACCCAAAATATGAAGAGAAATTCAAAGATTTCAAAGATTGGGTTGAGAGAATGATTATCCGCACAGTAAATGATATTTATAAGGATATGGATAACCTTGGTTACGAATTAGTTTAGAAAGGAGAATTAAAATGAAAAAGATTATTTTTATTTTGATGATAATTGCATCAATTGTTTTTGCAAGTTGTAATGCACCTACAGAAGTCAAGACTATTCAAGTGAATGGTGTTGAGTCAGTAAACACTTATAACTTTAACGATTTTTTCAATCCTGAGGAACTTGTGTATGTTAGTAGGGATGAAACATCCATGGCAATTGTGATGGATAAAAATACAAGTGTGATTTATGTTTGGAAACGCTCTGGATATCAATGGGGTATGTCTCCTATTTATGATTCAGATGGTTCAGTTTTGACAAAAGAAAAATGGCTTGCAAGACAGAAGGGAAAATAAAATGACAACCTTTCACTTACGGACGGCAGGTAGACTTGTAAAAATTGCACAGTCAACCGGTAAAGAAGTTCTTTTTGATGACATCAGTAAAGAGCATCCTGCTAAAGATTTAAATGCAAAATCAATCCGAAACTTTTTAGGCAGAGGGTTAAAAGACATTGTATTTAAGGTAAAAGAAGAAGATATTATGAAAAGACTTGTTCAAGAATTGCAGGACATTCAGCTAGAGGAGAATTAACTATGAAAGATTACTTTTTCGAAGCAATGAAAGATTCCGATTGGGGAGAATCCGTAACAGATTTTGATTGTGATGTAAATGCTCACCAGCAGGATATGATCGATGATTGTGAAAGAGCAGTCAGAGAAGAAGACGACTACGAACACGATATGGTTGTAAGAAAAAGTTGGGCTGAATATGCAAAGGACATAAACAGAATGAGGGCTCAACTCTGTTATATGAAAAAATCTGTAGGCTATCGGGGTGGTTGCAGTGTTTACGAAAATCAAAGGGATATCATTGATTGTGAAAAAGAAATCAAAAGGCTTTGTAAATTAAGAGATTGTGCAAAAGCAATGGAAAAAGCTACTGGACATAAAATGGGAGAAATGAAATAATTTTAGAATATTTTATTTAAGGAGAAATATATGGGATACAAATACGAAAGGGATGTTATTTTAATTGATTACAATCTTATGAAAGGGAATAACTATCTCAAGTTCATTAGGCTTGAACATGATGGTGATTATTCTTTAAAGCATCAAATGGAACTTTCAAAAGGTAAAACATACCTTTGGCAGGGAACTCTTCCGGATGACATTAGGGAAAAGTTTGTTAATAAGCTTAACGAAAAACACAATGGTTCTTCAGACGACACAATAAATCGAATTTGGAGAATAAAGATAGATGGTTACGAATTGGATGATGTATCAACTCCAAATAAGACATTCCCAGATTGCTATGAATTTAATCCTACAAAAGTCTTTTTCGAGGAAACAGAATATCCAGCAAAGCTTTGCAAACATTGTGGCAATATTTATATGCCAGATTACGACTTTATCGAAGATGAGGTTATGTGTGAGCATCTAAATTCGATGTTTGGTGGCACTTACGAGTATCCTGCTGAATGGCCTGATTATTGTCCAAACTGTTTGCAGGAACTCTATGAATTAGACATAGTCAGAGATACATATGGTTACTTTAGATCAAAGGATGTAATTCAAGAGGAAAAATAAACCTTATTTGAAAAACAGCATCTGGAAAAATCCTATATTATAGACATGAACAAAGATGTGATTTATGGTATTATTCCTGGAGGAATTTTACTCTTAATTTTTATCATATGTATGATCGTCTCATTCTTTCCAAGAAAAAAGAAACCCAAGTTTTGGGTTGAAATGAATGAAGATGGCGACATAATGTTCTAAAGAGGAGTTACAAAAATGGGAGCAATAAGTACTGCATTAAGGACTGCCATTGATGCCATTGAAGAACTTGGAGAAAAAGATAGTTTCTTTAATGATGGCTATCATTTCAAAGCTGATTATAACACACGTTCAGTAGACGACATTACGATCAAGGCAGACGGAGATGAATTCGTTTTAGCCTTTATTTGGAAGAATCTTCCGAACTATCAACCAAGTTGTCCGAATTTTGGACATGCACTCAAGAATGCTGGAATAACTTGTCGTAATACTTCAGATATCAAAAATGTTATAGAAGGTTTGCTTGCACATACTCCAGTAACTTCAGAATCAGAGCAGGCAATTGAAAAAGCAAAAAAGTTTTTGGAGGATCTATGAGTGAGGGTATAATTATTTGGGGACTTTTGGTAATTGCATATGTAATTGGGATGATAGTATCTATGTTGGGATCTGATAGTGTCATAAACGATCTTTACGATCCTTCTCCTAGGGATACTGTCAGAACAACAAATAAATATTTGAAGAAAAGAAAAACACATGGGATCTGAGATTTTAAACAAAAAGACAGAAGAAACTGTAAAACGTATTCATTTGTTAGTAACTGATTTGTGCTCTCGTAATTGTCCAAATTGTTGCAACAAATGTTATTCCTTAAACGATATTCCAGTAGTTACTGATGAAGAGTTAAGCAAAGCTGAATGGTTGTTTTTGACAGGAGGGGAACCTTTTGAATTTACAAACCCTTCTGCAATTGCAACTGCTTATAAAACAAAATACCCAAATATCAAAAACGTAATTGTTTATGGTAATGCGTTTGAATTCTATGAATACTTTACTAAAAATAAAGGACACATCCCAGGTATTGATGGTGTAAGCCTTTCAGTTAAGGATACAAAAGATGCATGGGCCTGGGAAAAGATTGCAGAAAGAATTCAAGATTTTGATTGGGCCCCAAAATTCGACAATCTTAAAAACAATATTGTCTACAACTTTACAAAGAAAATACTTGATAGTTTTAGTAATTGGCCTGTTGTAGAAAGAACATGGGTTGATTATAAGGATTGGAAACCAAATCCAGATTCTATTTTTAGAAAAGCATTTTAAGGAATCATAGCCTTTGCAGGTAAAATTATTCCTAAGACTTTTTAAGGTCTTAGGAATTTTTTTTGGACAAAGTCATTTCAATAGGTCCTATATTATAAACGTTGAGGTACTTATGGCTGTAAAAACATTTACGAAAAATGGCCGTCAATTCAGAGGAATTTGTTTTACAGATAAATCTGTTTTGGAAGAAATGGAATATGAGTTTGCTGACTTTATTGTGGATGATATAAAAATCATACAGCAGTTAAATTTTGGTAAACTTGCTTTATCTATTTTTGACAAGGTAATTTTATCCTTCGATCGAGTGCATAACAAACCCCAAACACTTTCCGATATGGAGGAAATGTCAGAGGTAATTGTAGTTCAAACAGGGGATGTATTTGACAATCATGACGGTACTTTTGATAAGGATTATCAGGGCACATTATATGTTTTCCATAATGATTGGTTGATGTGCGATGGAAGAAAGCTTTTTGTAGCTGATGAATATTATATAAAAGAATTTATTGAACTAAAAAAGGTGGACATTAATGCTTAAACTTTTTAAAATATCTTTAACAAATGTGGATTACGATGACTACGATGGTGCAATTGTTGCGGCTGAGTCTTTATCACAAGCAAAGGATCTAGCTGAATATGGAAATGACATCTGGGATAGCGAAACGCATTCTTATATTGTGGGCCAAAGATTTAAAAGAGAAGATAATTTCGTAAGACGTGAGGATCAGAAATATACAGTCGAAGAAATTGGAACAACAACAAAATATACAGAACCAACAATTATATTGAGTTCATTTAATGCGGGGTAAAAAATGGCAACTTACAAATTAAATTTTAATCAGAGACAGTGCGGAGACTTAGGAGAATGGTATGAAGTCGATTCCTGCTGTTGGATTGTAGATACACTCCCTTCAAGAGAAAATCTTTTGGTAAATGGTTGGTGTAAAGATGCAATTTGTGGACTTCAGTTTATTTTGAAATACTATGATGAGCATAAAAAGAAGACTGTTGAACTTTCCTCAAAAGTTTACAATATGGTTGAGCATTTCAAAGAGACAAGTGCTTCTCCGAATTGGGGCAAATTCGATAAGGAAGTTGACAAAATGATTATGAAATGTCTCAAAGCCACAAACAAACATCCAAAAGAAAATCTTAGTATTTTGAGAAGTGTTTTGTGGAATAAAATGAGTGATGAGTTGATTAAAAGAGTTAAAGAAAAAGAAATGGAAAATGAAAACTGTGATAACGGATTTTTTGAAAGGAAAAACTTCACTACAGAAATTTATTACCCTTCAGATTCCCATAACTATAAGGGCACTCGTAGAAGATTAATTATGAAGCTTGAAGGCAAGCTTAATTTTGGAACAGATGAATATGTACTTCATGTTCAGTATGATATAAACCCAAAGCAGGATTGGCCGCTTTACGAAAGTGCTTTTATAACTCTTTGTGATTTGAACGCAATCGAATGGTATTTGGAAGGACCAGGAAAAAGCAAAATCGATAATGATAGGTTCTTTGCTTCAAAAGGTAAAACCGCAAGCACTTTAAAATATGAGTTACAGAGGATTATCGGAGAAAAATATTGGATCCGTTCACAGCAAAAAGAAGATTGGGCTGCAGATATTATTTCAAAGTTAAACGGATTTGCAATTGATGTATTTTATGATTGGCAGAAAAAAGAAAAATACAGATTGAATCCTGAAAAGAGAATTCATCTGTCTGTAGAAACTAAAAATATTACTTACGGAACTGAAGGCTGTAAGGTTGACATGGAAGTTGGGTTTTCAGATAATTCAAAGGCAGCAATTACTTTTGGGTTTAGTGCAACTAAGGAAGGCACGTTGGGTGAGGGAGCTAACTTTTGGGAAATTTTTGACAAAGTAGTGGTTCTGAGCACTGATTTGAACATTAATGAAGAAGTAATGACCCTTGAAACATTTAATGAGGATTTTGATGATATCTTTAAAATGGTTGAAAATGTAGGCCAATTCCATATATCTTTGAATACCATCTTTATTACAATTGCCCATAATTGGCAAAGAAAACTTATTGATGAGGCTAAGGATGACTGTCGCAAACGTCATTGTAAAATGTGGAAAGAACTTATGGAAAAAGACAAAAAGGATTCATTAAAATGGATGCATTTTAGTTATGCGTTTAATGAGCCTTTTATGACCTTTGATTCCACAATTTGGGGAACTGCAACAGTTAGAGTTGATTTCTTGAAAGAAAAGTTAGAGGACGCTACAAAGGCCTGGTTTATTAATTTGAAGAATAAAAATAAATCAAAAGATGATTTTGGAAATTATCTTTTGGATTTCATTTATGGAACTTTGACATATAAATGTTCAATCCCTTCAAACCCAAACTTGATTGATTGCAAAATTGAAGAAATGGGAAGAGGGGATTTCAGAATTGAAGTTGGAAAACGTTTCTGTAAAATGTCTCAACATGGTATTTTGGAAGGTTTGAAAAGTGAATTGATTAAAATATTTTGGAGTGATGATCACAGACTTCCAAAGGATACAAGGGATGTTTTGAATGAGTTAGGAGCCACAAATGAGCAGAAGGCAAAAGTGGCTAATGAATTTGAAGTTGTGCGTAAAACAAATCCTTTTTATAAGGGGCCTATAGCAGAGGATGCTTTTGCAAAGTTTGCTGAAAGTTGTGAAATTGATCAAGCTATTGAAAATCTCCGTTTAATTGATTTTAGAGTTCAAAGATTCTATCATCAGAAAGATTTACACACTTGGCCAAATATTTATTTGATTACTTTTAAGAAATACATTCCAGAATCTGATTTTGAATACTTTATTGTTAACATTCGCCTAGATATGAAGAATTCTAGGATTGTAAATAGTTACAATATCAATGTAACTGATAATTTCAAAGCTCTAGGCGGAGAAATAAAAAGTAAACAGTTTACAAATAATACTTACAATTGTCGCGAGGGAAATGAAGGGTCCTTTGTAAAAGAAGCAGTTCACTTTATGGGAACAGAAATCGATGCAAAAGCTCTTAAAAAGAAAATTATAAACGAAATCAATAAAAAATATCTTAAGGATATTATTTGGGAGTGCTAAAATGGGAACACCTGAACTTTATCATTTGGAAGAAAAAGTTTTTAACAAAGGGAATGGAACATATTATTATACAACTTACGAAATAATGCTTACCCTTTTGGATAGAAACTCACACCAACAGCTTTGGAAAAAGTGTTATGAAGGAGAGGAAGAACCTTTAGCACTTCTTGGCAAGGTTGGAGTCAAAGTAATTGTTTACACTGGTAATAGAAAACAAGAATACAAGATTAGAAACTTTTACGAAGCAGACAATTATAAAAATTATATAGAGGCCGCAAAGGACCTTAATGCAATTCGTGTCGAGGGAGACAGGTTAGAGCCTGCACGCTGCCTCAGGAAAAAGAGTCTTCTTAGTTGCCTATATGCTGGTAATTTAGGAGAAAAAATATATGAAGACATTCTGACTTTTATCAGAGACAGAATTAATGATGCATTCAAAGTTGATTTCGAAATTACAGAATCAAAATACGACTATGCTCAGCACATTGAATGGGTCACCGCAAAGTTTAAGGATTACATCCTCACGGTGGACTTCCATTTTAAATCTGCTGATATTGATTTAGATGGTCAGTATTTGGGAAATAAAATCGCAAACGTTGGATTTAAGTGTTACAAAGGATCATACAAGAATTGTGTAAAAGATTTTAGAATTTCGAAATACAGTTATGATGAGTCCCTTGAAGTGTTGGAGGAATACTTAAAAGAAATAACTTATCTTTCAGACGAAGTAGTCGGTACTAAACTTATTGCCCCTTTGAACCAAAGAGTTTATGATGACACTCAGGCTTATTTGAAAGATCATTCTCATTTGACAAAATATATGTACAAGAATTTGTCAAAGGATGTTGATGAAAGAGGAAACTGTACAAAGGTTGAAATCATAGCAAATTGGAAAACAAGTAAATTGGATTCCTTGATCAAGGACTATAATGAATCTTTTAATAAAAAGATGCCTTTGGGAGACTTCCTTAGATCCTGTGGATTGGTAAGTGAGCTTTCTGTAGTAGTTGAAAAGGATAATTTGCCAATAGTAGACCTTTTGATCAAGAATGATAATGATCCTCAAATGCTCAAAGTTTTGGATTCAATTCAGTTTACAAAGCCTTTTTATAAAACTTTCAAATCAAATCTGTCCACATACCTTAGTAATACTTTTGCGGATAGAGTTATTAGACTTCCTTCTAAGATTTCAGAAGTATTGAATGATTTGAAAGCAACACCTTATCAGAAAAAGGTTATTGCTGATGAAATTGAAAGGGTCGAATGCCCTTATAAAGAGGATGATGATTACTTCCCAACAAGTTCTGACCCATGCGAAGACTTTGGACCAGGTGGGTGGAGCCCGGTTGATTAATCTATATTTATAGAGGTATTATGATAAAAGAAATTGATGAAAAAGCAGTTGAGCAAGAAATAAAGGAAACCAAAAAGAGAATTAATGAAATTGAAAAGAAGGAATTAAGAGCCCTTCGAAAAAAGGTCTCCTCTATGGAATCCTTACTTTCAAATTCCATTCGTTGCCCTGGGTGCAAAAAGCTTTTTAAAGAAGTTTATGTTGATAGGGAATTTATGTCCACAAACTATTCTATGGGGGGATACTTTGGGGACGAGGTACACAGTGTCAATGGAATGTATGCGGAGCTTGTATGTCCTTCTTGCAACAACCATTGGAATAAACATTTGCGTACTTGGTTTGGAAATGAAAGTTATGATTGTGATATGAAGCATAAGGAATCCCTAAAATGTAAATATGCACCCAAAAAAGTAAAAATAAATTCAAAGGATGAAATTATTTTTCCTAAAAAAGGAAATTATATTACTAGGCTCGGTTCTGCCTTTTAACTAATTTAATTCAAAAGGAGATAGTATGGACAACCTTATAGAGGCAAATGAAAAATTAATAAATACGATAAAAGGCCTTATTGTAAAAATAAAAGATTTGAGAAATGAAAATGAAAATTTGAGAATGCAATTGAACAGTTCTCAGTCTGCCATGATTCTTACAAACGAACAAAAGGCAGAAATAGAAAAACTTTTGGTTGAAACAAAAGAAGTATTGGAGGATAGCCCCCTTTTAGGCCAAACAGTTTAAAATCTTCCTAGTAAAAAGGAGTAATTAAAATGACAAAAAAGCTTGATTATGAAAAGACTGTAAAAGAAACAAAGGAAAAATTAGCAAAGGGAGAAAACCCTTTTGAGAACAAAAATAAAAATAAAGTCTTGAGTGATGACGAAATTAATCAATTACTGGATGCAATAAGAAAAGGGCCAGAGGAAGAAAAGGAAGAGAAAGTAGATTACTCTAGGAAAATTAAAATATACGATTTTAAGAGGCCTGATGTTTTAAGTCTCAATAATGTAAAGGATGTGGATACAATCTTTGAAAAGGTTGCTCAAAGTTGGAGTAGATTTGATTGTTTAAAAAATGAGGCCAGCCCAGCAGTACATGTTATAAGTGTTGATCAATTGAGATTTATTGAGTTTATAAGAAGTCTTCCAACACCTACAGCCCTCTACACCTTTAATTGGGATGGATACAGATGTGCTTTTGAGATTGATCCGACAATCTCGTTCCCACTTATAGGTATAGCCTCAGATAAGGAAAAACCTTTTAACAGGGATTTTACAGAAAAAGAAAAGAAAATTGTTATTAACAAAATTTTGAATCCTTTTTTGAATTCTCTCAAAAAGACAGTGCACACAAAAAATATATTTTATGATGTAACACTCCCAAAACCAAAATTGGATAAATTCTTTTTTGAAAACGAAACATACAATTGTCAAAAGCTTGACCAGGACGAAATGGTTTGTTTGGTTACTTTGGAATGCCAATTTGTTGATAAAAGTGGCAATCATGAGGGTACGATAAACTTTTGTATGGAATGGAAATTGGCAAAAAGGTTAAGTCAATTATTGAGAAAAGAAGTTATTGAAAAAGAGGAGAATAAAGAAATGAATTTTGAAGCAATTGAAGATACAAAAGTTAATGTTGAGGGAAGTTTAGGTTCAACAAAAATGACATTGAAGGATGTAAAAGATTTGAAGGTTGGTTCAATTATTGAATTGGATAAACTTGCAGGAGAACCTACTGACTTGATCGTTAACGGAAAGAAAGTAGGTGCTGCGGAAGTTGTTGTAATTGGCAATGAAAATTTTGGTTTGAGAGTGATTGAGTTAGATTAAAGTCCAAAAAAGCTATCTTTGTTGACTTTGTAGTTGTTGTATTTTTGTTCCATATCATATTTGTTTTTGCAGTAGTTATGAATGTAGGTACAAATCATTTGGGCAGCTACAAAGCCACACATTAAAATAATACCCAAAAACAATCCACTTGAAAATTCTTTTCTAGTTGTAAGAACAAGTAGCATTGATATTACACCTAAAAAATAAGAAATGAAACATTGAAAACACATTTTTTAACCTCTAACAAATTTAGTTTTCTACAATTTGTTACACAAGAAAAAAAATCTAAAAAAAAGTAAAAAACACGTTGTACTTTTTACAAATTGTCTATAATTTTATTAAATAAATTAAAAGGAGTTTTAATCTATGGATTCTAAATTTTTGATTGATATTGAAAAAATATCAGAACTGAATGGTCAAAAAGCAGAAGCATTTTTTAATTATTTGAAAAATATTTCTAAGAATAAGACCCAGGTTATTTTGAAGGGAACAAAAGAGAATGGGGATTGGGTATGTGATGTTTATGAATGTTCTATCCCTACATCAAAATTCTTTGGAATTAGACTCCCTGCTGTAAATGATGCAAATGCAGAGGGTGCGAAGTTACTTGTGTCTTTGTCTACAAAGGTTCTTCCTTTTGTGTTGGAAAATAATACAACTTTCATTTTTGGAGAAGATAAGGTAACTATTAAGAAGGGTTCTTTGAAGATGCAGGAATCCTATGAAACATCCCCTTCTGAAATCGAAAGTCTTTTGTCTCAGTACGAAGCAGCACATAATTCATCAGTGGATGGTGCAATTAAGTTTGAATTGAAAAAAGATTCTAACATTCTCCATTACCTTCAGAATATTTCAAATCTGGAGGCCACATTCTATGTAGGAAGAAATGCCCTTACATATAGGGAGGATTCTTTCTTCTTTAGAACACCTGTTGAAGAAAACCCAATCGGAGCGGATGAGATTTTCATTAATGCATATTTGGCAATGAAGATTCAGAATGTTTTGTCTTACTGTGATTCAATGGAGTTGTACCTTACAGACAGCCACACAAACATTCAGGGATTCTTGAATGGTGAAAAGATCGTACAGAATATTTCAGCCAGATTTGAGGAAGTTGATTCTAACCCAACAGATGAAGACCTTGCTGGTATTTCTCCTGTGGATGGACCAGAACTTAACAAAATTGAATTGAGTGCAAATTCATTCTTTGAATGCTTTAGTGAATATTCAAGAAGTATTCAGAACTTTATGGATTTCAAAAAGAGTACATTTAAGCTTTGCAAAAATGGCGCAGGACTTTCTGTAGGTCTAAACAATGATGGTTCAAATAAGTTGGCCACATTTAACATTGGGGAAGTTGCTCAGGAAGAGCCTGATCCTTCAATGTTCTCTAACTGGTTCGTATCCATTCCTCTCTCTACATTGAAAAATATTGTAGAGGATAATCAGACAATTTCATTTGAATTTGATTCAGGTGAGGATACAGCAGTTTTGATTAAATCAGGTGAAAAGGTTTGTCTCTCAGGCAAACTTTTTGATTAAAACTCTAAATTAATCACGAAAATCCTCTTTTCTATATTTTCTCTATAGAGGAGAGATTTTCGTGATTTTGGATATAAAAAGGTATACTCAGGAAGAGTATGATAAGTTTAAAAGTGATAATTTTTATTACAAGGATAACCCACCAGAAATAGAAGTAGAGTTACAGGAATTACAAAGAAGACTCTTAGTAGATCAAGACTTAAACGTATTACCAGAATTCAAAGACAAATTAAAAGTTTATTTAAAGTCCCATCTTTTAGCAAGACTTAAAGGCACATCAGATTACATTGACCCTCTCGAAGTAGAAACCATGTCAGAGGAAGCTGCCGTCAACTTTTTAAAGAGATATTTTAGAAATTCAAATCCAATTGTAGGTGCATCATTTTCCGGTATTGGTCATTTTAAAGTAACAGAAGTATTGTCAGAATTCTTTAAGGGAAGAGGTGTGTCCTCAGTAGTTTCTTTGGATGATGTATATGTAGGAAAAGATGGAGATGAAAACTTAACAAAGGAAACTTTGCTTTCATATAAAGAATACCTAAAAGAAAAAGCGGATGAGGATGGAGACTACAATCAGGAAGAGATTTTCTTGGAAAACTTGGAAAAAGAATGTACTTTGTTAAGACAAGTGGAAGAAGTAAAAAATGCGGACTTGCTATTCCTAGAATTTTTAATTTATATCTGTATTTTACAAGGTGAGAGAAAAGACAAAAAATTAACTGTTGTATTAAATATTGCGGAAAAGATTTTGAACAAAGGAAAAACGGATCCTTTCGAATTAAACTCTTTGATGGAAAGTGCTTTTCTCGATATTAAGTTCTAACCAACTAATTAAAATAAAAAAGAGGCAAAGTATGAAACTATATGCAAATAAAAAACCTTTGAAAGAAAACAGACAGGGTTGTTTTAATACAGCACTTAGATCAAAAGTTTTGAAGTTTTTGAAGGATGCTAAAAGAAGTGATATATCAGTTCAAAAGCTTTCAAATGTAGCAGTCAATTGGGTAGCGGATGCAGGAAAAACAGATCTTGAATTTGAATTTACATGTGACGCAGAATCCTATGACATTGTTGCAAAAGATGGTAAGGGTGAGAAAGTAGAAAGTTGGGCCCCAGAGGAATCAGTTGCAGAATTGACAGATGATTTGAATGACACTCTTGCATTTATTGATGAGTTTAAGGCTGCCTTGGGATCTTCAACCTCTAGTACTCCTGTAGCAGAAGAGTAATTTTTCACAATTAAATTTTCAAAAACCTCCTGAAAAAGGAGGTTATTTTTTGCTCCTTTGGATCAAAAATCACCTATATTATATACAAGAGGTACAGATAAATGATCCATTTTAATAAAATAGCAGACAACATTAAAAGCAGAGGGGAACTTGCTCCCTGGGCTGAAGTATATAACAACCACATTGATGAGATGAATGATGACAGGAAAGGAGTTGGTTGTTGGTACAATACAATCAATTACAATGCTGATATGGTAAGCCACAAACCATATATCAGACAATCCTTTATTTGGGATGAAAAAACAGGTAATGTTTGGGAAATCTACAGTGACCAGGGATCAGTTGCCTATGGTACAGAAGAAGCAAACAAACTTAACCAATACGCCCTCCAGCAGTGGAAAAGATTGGTAAAGAAAAATTCAGGATCTGATTTTTAAGGGGTGCGAAAATGAACGAGAAGCTTTTGAGGAAAATTGAAAAACTTTTAGCCCTCAGCAATTCAAACTATGAGGGAGAAGCAGACACAGCCTTAAAAATGGCATACGATTTGATGAACCAGAATGATATTTCTATGGAGGATATCAAAGTTCATTCAAAGGACGAAACACTCGGAAAGTTGGGTAGTGGAGTTCTTGATGAGGAAGACAAACAGTATCGAAAGTGGGAAGTTTCCCTTCTGAATGCAATTGCAAAAATGTTTGATTGTCAGGTGCTCCGGACTTGCTATAACAATTACTTTTACAGAAAGAGCACCCTTTCAATTATTGGAAGAGAAAGCAACCGTATTACAACAAAATTGATGTACGATTGGATCCATGACAAAACTATGAAGGAAGCCAAAAGTTTAGGAGGTAATCTTTCTACACGCAGGGCCTATTGCGTTGGGGTAAGTAATTCAATTTCAAGAAAGGTTGATCTTTTGAAAGCAGAAGCCCCAAGAACAGATAAGTGGGGTTTAGTTCCTGTTGACGAAGTAACAAATTGGATCAAAACAGAATTAGGAAATGTTAACAGCCTTGATTGGAGTGCTGGAAGTATAAGGGACAGTATTGCCTATGCAAGAGGAGTTGCCGCAGGTGAAGAAACTTCCCTTAACAAACAGTTTAACTTAAACGGAATTGAATATAAGGAGGCATAAAAAAATGTCATTTTACAAAGCAACAAGCAAGATTAATTTTATAACAAAATCAATTACAGATTTTTTGGAAAAAGTTCCAATGAAGGATTGGGACGAGGAAAATAAGGTTTTTCACGATTGGAATTTCCTTCATACTGAAATCGAAGATAACTATGATAAATCAGAGGGAAAGATTTTCTGGGTTGATCCTGATAAAACTTATATTTATATCAAGATTTCAAAAGATTACGAACTTGTGGTGAACCTTAATTGGGCCTGGTATGATCTTAATCAAACTTTGAAAGAGTATAAAATCTATGTCAGGGAGCCCGGTAAAGATTGGGATGAAAAAGAATATCCTTCTTACTTCAAATCAAGCTTCACAGACAATGATGCAAACTCAGGTATAAGTGGGCTTTTGACAGAGCTGCAAGAAGCAATTCGTATGAAGAAGAATGATTGGAAAAGAAAGGAAGTGTAGTATGAATTTAAGTGCAAAAAAGGCCTGGATAGTTTATATAGAAAGGGATGATGAAAAAGGTATGATTTTTGCGCATTTGGAAGGTCCTAAAGGGCAGTACACAATGCTTACTCGAAGCAAAGATCAAAACAAAGTTACAGGTTTCGAACTCGATTATGACAGAGATGTAATTTTGAATGAACTATATCATTTTTGGGATGATCATTTCCGTTACAACGAATCACCTCATTACATTCCAGAAAACTTTTTGGATCATGTATCTGATGAGGGTACAGCTGCAGAAGATGCATACAACTTTTCAGCCTTTTTTGAATCCCTTTCAGAAGCAAAAGACGATTACATTACAGTAAGAGATAAGATCGAAAGCATTTACGAAAATGAATATTCAAGAATGAAGTGTTTTGGAGAATTTGTTATTAACGAAATTGAAATCAAAACACCAACCCTTGATAGTCTTAAAATATCCACAGATGTATGTGATATTAAGCATATTTTTGAAAATGAAGATTTTTGGCAGTTTATTGATGCTTTGGAAAAAGCATATTATGAACTTTACAAGAGAGGAGATGAATGAAAAGGTTTTGTAAAGAAAATTGTAATGAATGCTCCTTATTACAAACGGATGAAACTAAAGGAGACAGACAACTTAGTTTATTGTTAAATGTTCTAGTAAACATTTACGGAGACGATGTAATTAAGATTGCTAACAAAGTTTGTCCAAACTTAACTTGTTGTAGTGATTGCCATATTGATGATTTTTGTCATTACAAAAATTGCGAAATAGATAAGGAAGCAAAACGTTTTGCTGATAACTGGAAAAGGGTAGGAGACTATGCGGACTGATATTCATACAGAAACAGCTAAGAAAATGTTTGGTACAAACAATATTACACCGGAAATGCGGTTAGCTGCCAAAAGAAGAAATTTTTTAGACATTTATGGTAGACACAATGTTTCCATAGGAGATGTTCTTGATGGAAACAAAGAGTTGGATAAAAAAGAAATGGAGGAACTTATGAAAAGTTTCAATATGTCTGAAATCGAAAACAGGGCTGCAACAATGTATGAAAGAGCCTGTGAGATTCGAGATTTAGCGGATTCTGAATTTGCTTCTGATGCCCACATTACAGAAATGTCTGAAAAGTTCAAGGCAGACTTTGGATGCAATTGGACAGAAATTTTGAATTAAGGGGAGATAAAAATATGAAGAAACTTTTTACAATTTTGATTTTGGTAGTAGCCATTGGTCTTACAAGTTGTTCCATTACAGAAAATAAAACATTGGAAGGAATCGGTATTCCATCCCATGTAAGTTATATTGCTTTTAATAATGGTGGAACAACCGTAATTGAGGCAGAAGATGCTGACATTAGCATTCGTGTTCAGTCAAACAAGACAATGGTTTCCTTTTCAAAGGATGCAAATCGTATTCAGTTTTATGTATACAAAGTAAAAGGAAATATTAGAATGCTCAGACAGGACGGTACGATTGTTTCTGCTGAAAACAAAGAAATTGAAATTATTGACTCAGAGGCTACGGAAATTCACTATATTCGATAAGGGGTAAAAGTATGCAGATAAAGTTTAAGACAATTAAATTCAAGGTTGGAAAGGAAAAGTGTGTGGATTTTATCTGCGGTATTTGTGCGGAGCAGGCAATTATTCCAGACAACCTGAAAGAGTATAAATGCAAAAAATGCGGGTATGTTTACAGGAGAAAGTAATGACAGTTTTGGTTGCACACTATTCTGATGATTGGCAAAGCGGAAGTGAAGGTACAAAAGTATTTGCAAACACCGCAGCCGGAGCTATAGCTGCTATCAATTGGATTGATAGTTGCCTTCCTTATATTGAAAAAGATCATTTCGATATGTACTTTGCAAAGCACGGTTACGTAAGAGAAATGAGTAAGGAAGCCAAGGAAAAACTCAAAGTAAAGCTTGCGGAGGAAGGCCACGCTTATGAATACGATTGTGGCGAAAGGTATGCAGCAGACTTTGAATTTTCTATTTACGTTGATGAGGTTGTAGAGGAGTAAAAAATGGCAAAACCTTGGACTAAAAAAGCACATGAAAAGAATACTATAAAAGAAAAAAGTCAACCAGTCGCCAAAGAGGAACAAGTGCCAGAGTTCCCTGTTGACGAATTTGCAGGAAGTTTAAAAAACATTTTAAAAGCCTTGAACAAGGAAAATGAAAATGTACTCGTTATCGATTTAAAAAAGAGCAAAGTTGTTTACGGTACTTTTCCTAGTGAGGGTGTAGGCAAAATTGTTTTTGATGTATACAATTACAATGGCAATCTTGCAAGTCTTGAGGGTGCTGGACTTTTACGTTACATTTTTAAGTATACCAAATCTTTCTTTGGAAGACAATTTATTGGTATGAATGCATATCCAAAAAAAGGTTTTATTGAAATAAAAGCTGGGAATACACCAATCAGACATTGGGGCTTTTTGGACTTAAAAATAGATCCTTATGGTACTAAAACACTTGAGGATTGCTTTGGGGATTCAAACAACAGAGATCAAATT
>Ga0247611_10004985_pt1 | contig 18022 bp, 20 predicted proteins | sample 177DNAGHGhighgp2_FD_192422 | JGI IMG/M metagenome (GOLD analysis project Ga0247611, IMG submission 192422) | Sheep rumen microbial communities from Palmerston North, Manawatu-Wanganui, New Zealand - 1770 DNA GHGhigh gp2 | ecosystem: Host-associated > Mammals > Digestive system > Stomach > Rumen... | reverse complement strand
CTGGATGCCTACAAAGAATTTTATAACGGCCTGAAAGCCTATACGGACAGCGTTGCCAGGGCTGCAGACGGTGCGGGACAGTTAAAGAACGGAACCGACAGCTTAAAAGGCGGCACAAACCGGCTTGCAGGCGGAGCAAACGATCTTTATAACGGCGCGGCAACCATTGATTCCAAAATGCCCGAACTTGTGGATGGCGTAACGAAACTGAAAGACGGAAGCAGGGAACTCTCGGACGGTGTTGACAGGCTGAACAAAGAAGGCGTTGAAAAACTTACGGCAGTGATCGAAGAGGACCTCGAGGGGATTACAGACAGAGTGAAAGCAATTCTTGATGTATCCGATCATTACACCACATATTCCGGCAAACAGGGTGCTATGAACGGTCAGGTAAAATTCGTTTACAAGACCGGTTCCATCGAATAGTCTGTTAAACTACCGAAAAAAACTGTTTTTCGCAGGAAGGTGTTGATGGAAATCGTTACCCGCAGGGCACGTTGTTATCGCAACGTGCCTTTTTTACTTCATAGGAAATTCCTCCGAATTTCCTATGAAGTAAAATGCTCCGCAGGATGTGCACCTCGCGGAAAGGAAATCATCGCTTCGCGATCCGCTCGGGCGCAAAAGAGTCGCTTGCGACTCTTTTTTATGCTAAAATGAACTGTAGGAGTAAGCGATTACGACCTCCCCGGAGCGATTGAGAAAACAACGCCGATCGGTTGCAAATTGGTGTTTGCGACGTGGAGAAACGCCGACGGAAAAGAGTTTGTCTCGGTTGACTTAGTCTACCAGACAACGGACCAGTTAAAAGGCGTAACCATCGTAGATTCCGACAATCCGCCCGGAATCATAACGCTTTCCTTTGACGGATTAAATGCCAATGCAGACGGGTTGTACGATGCGGATGCATTTTACCAAAGACTGAAAGAGGCTATCGATGCATACGATGTGCTGCTCGAAGAATATGCGCTTCCCGCAGCCGCATAGGAGGATTCCCTCATTGCGTGTGCATGGTCTGGCGCAACTGGTTACCATTCAGGGGGTTATTAATCTGAATGATATTGATGGTGAGATTGAGAGAATTTTAAGTTCGGTCGCGGTTTAATGAAGTGGACCATGGGACCGGCTTAAAAAACAGAAAAGAATTATTTCACGCAGATACGATAGTTAAGAAGAAAGGGACGGATAGAAATGCCGGGAGAAAGAAAGGAACGCAGAATGAATAAAATGGTGGCGCTTACAGGGATAGTGAGCTGTATCCTGTATTTTATTTCGGTAGGTGCGTTTCTGATTACGCATACGGAAGTTGCGCTGACGATTTGGGAAAGTATGACGATATTCGGCGCCATCGTGGAAACAATTGTGTTAATTTATGTCAGTAGTTTTCTTAAGACACCGGATACAGTAAGAAAGGCAATGCTTGTATTTTTGTCGAGTCTCTGTGCACTGACCGGGGCAGCGCATATCATAAACATTACGGTTACAAGAAGGCTTATGGCGGAAGGAGTTGAAGTTCCCGCATATTTTCAGATCGGGCAGTGGCCGTCGGTGGAAATGGCAGCGGATTACCTTGCCTGGGGATTTTTTATGGGGCTTGCTTTGCTTTGCGTAAGTCTGCCCCTTAGGGAAAACGACAGAAGACTAAAAGCTATGAAAATCGTAGCACTAATCAGCGGAATTCTTTGTCTTGGCGGATTTTGCGGTGCTGTAATGATTAACGAAAATATCTGGTATATTGCGATTTTAGGGTACGGTATCGGAATTCCCGTTCTGTGCTTTCAAATGAGCCAAAGGGCAAAATCAAAATGAACCATGGGGCCATGGGGTCCCAATCCGTTTCGGATTGGACCCGTTCCGGGTTAGTGGTCCATTTTAAAAAACTATGGTACAACCCCCCATAAACAAGGTTTTGGAGTTTTGTTTTTTTAATCGAAAGGACAGTGAAATTTGAAGATGATTTTCGTTTTCAACTTACATGGGATGAAGTTGAAGAATTTTCAAGGTCAAAAAATTTGACCTTGAACAAAGAAGGGCGTGGCAGTAATGTTAAGTATTTACCTTGGTGCTTTACGGAAGCAGTCATAGACAATGTCATAGATAATGTCATAGACAATGACACAGACAAACTTGAAGAAAGCAAATAGTTGATCGTCAAGGTTCGGATTTTGGTGGACAATGGATTGTAAAAATATGATATGTAGTTAAATATTGGGAACTGAAGAAGGAATAAGGAATAAGGATGGGATGATTATATGATTTATTTGACAGGCGATACACACGGTAATTTTTGGAGAATTCAGGAATTTTGTAAAAAAACGCATACCTCAAAGCAAGAGGATATTATGGTTATTCTTGGGGATGCCGGTTTGAATTTTTACCTAAACAAAACAGATCATAAGCATAAAATCGAAGTATCTCAAATTCCGATTACGTTTTTTATGATTCATGGGAATCATGAAGAAAGACCATATAATGTGCCTGGTTACGAAGAGAAGGAATGGCATGGTGGAATTGTTTATGTACATCCGGAATTTCCAAATCAGCTATTTGCAAAAGATGGCGAAATCTATGATTTTAACGGAAAGAAAGTTATTGTAATCGGCGGTGCATATTCAGTGGATAAGGAATACCGCATGGTACGTCACTGGCCGTGGTTTGAATCGGAACAGCCGACGCCGGAGATAAAGGAATATGTAGAAGGCAGACTTGAGCAGGCAGGCTGGAAAGTGGATACGGTATTCTCCCATACCTGTCCGATTAATTATGAGCCGAGACATTTATTTCTTCCTTTTATTGACCAAAGCAAAGTTGACAAATCCACGGAAGAGTGGTTGCAAACAATAGAAGAAAAGCTGGATTATCAGAAATGGTATTTCGGTCATTTTCACGATGATTGGAAGATTAACAAGTTTCAGATGCTGTATGAAAGTATTATTGAATTTGATTGAAAAGAAGGAAGTAAACACTAAGTTTATGGGGCTTTTAAGGTGACGGCATTGTCGTGCGCCGTCTATCGCTTATATAAAAGGATGTCGAATCATATCGGCATCTTTTTTAATTCTTTTCGGATTTGTCCTCCCACGAAAAAGTTGTTTCCACAAACGGAGATTTGCGTTATGATTTTTTTGGGGAGGGTACGAGCTGTTAAAGGAACTGGATCAGCAATTTGAAGCGCTTCACGGAGAAATCATTTCGCAGGAAACGGAACAGGAAGAATAGAGAAAAAGAATAGAAAAAAGAATAGAAAATCTATAAAGGGGAGATTTGGAATTATGGATCAGATTTGGGAAGAAATGTATAATGCGGCAAAGGCTGTGCTGAAGCCGGTAACAATCTCCGATTATGTTACTGCCGGATCGGTTTCCGCAGCAGTGCGGTCTAAATCGGGGAAAATCTACACGGGCGTATGCATCGACACCTGTTCCACACTGGGCATCTGTGCCGAGAGAAACGCGATTTTTAATATGATAACCAACGGGGAATATGAAATTGACAGGGTTCTCTGTATCCCGCCAAACAGCGGAAAAGGAGCCCCCTGCGGTGCTTGCAGGGAACTGATGGTTCAGCTCATGCCGGGAAAATATCATGATATCGAGATCATGATTGACTACGATAAAGGCCGGGTAATGAAGCTCGGTGAGCTGACACCTGAATGGTGGATTGATTAATACCATGTATGATGATTATCGGTATTATTGCTACTATGTCGAATTTGAGGATATTTTCAGAGACGATTAAGGTTAATTTGATTATGATAAAAAGAAGTAAATTCTTCTAAAAGGCAGGGTCATAATGATATTCGAAACAGACAGCGAAATTCAGGAACTGAGAGAACGATATGCACATATGGAAGGTCTTGTGGAAGAGAGGCTTCGGCAGATTCAGATGCCCGGACAGGCTTTGATTCATATCTCGCATCGTATCAAAACGATGGAGTCCATCAAGGAGAAAATGGAACGAAAACAGGATCAGTATCAGAGCATTCATGATATGCGCGATATTCTGGGATTTCGCGTCATTTGCTATTTTTCCGGAGATGTGGATTTGATTGCGGAACAGATTACCAATCTTTTTCGGATTGATTCGAAACGTTCGAAGGATAAGAGAAAGCTGATTGATGCCAAGACCTTCGGCTATCTGTCGCTTCACTATATTTGTGCGCTTCCCGAGGAAGATGGCGAGTTTTCCGATCTCTGGTTCGAAATCCAAATCAAAACGCTTCTTCAGCACTGCTGGGCGCAGATTGAGCACGATCTCGGATATAAGACGGATGTTGAGGTTCCGAGGGATATCAGACGAAGCTTTTCAAGAGCCGCATGCCTTTTAGAAACAACGGACTGCCTCTTTGAGGATATCCGAAACGAGCTGGCGGAGTATGAAGACAAAGTCAAAACGGATATCGACAATAACAGCTTAAATGATGTATTTTTTGACAGAATTTCGCTTATTGAGTTTACCCGTAAAAATGCGGAATATCAGAAACTTCTTCAGGAGATGGCGGCAATTTGCGATGCCCGTATTACGGAGGGCCGTCCGGAAAATCTGCTCGTGCAGATCGAGTTCCTCGAAATCCATACCCTGGAAGATATGTTGCATTTAATCAGGGATCAGCACGATCTTGCGATGGAGCTGGCAAAACAGACACTGGAAGGCTCCGAACTGGACGAACTGTCCTCAACAGCAGCGTATTATTATCTCTTCCGGGCAAAGCTCATCAGTGGACACTACAGCAAGGAGCGAATTCGTGAATTTTTTATGCTGACTTCGAAGAACGAAAGAATTATCGAGGCCAATACGGAAAAAATCTTCAGAGAGAAACTGTCGGTGTCCGAATTGGCATGACCGCAGGAAAAACATATAAGTTGACAAAACCGGCGCCGGATGGTATCATATTACTTGCTTGTGAAAGCAATGCGATAGTGGCGTAGTTGGTAACGCGCGACCTTGCCAAGGTCGAGACCGCGGGTTCGAGCCCCGTCTATCGCTCTAAGAAAAACCCTGTAAGTGTAAGGCTTACAGGGTTTTCTTTTGACCTAAAATTTAAAAAAAAGTCACTTTTAGTCACCTCTTGCCGATAAGCCTGCATTTCTGCGGTATTTCGTCACTTTTTCGTATGTCGTCCAGACATAATCATGCTCTTCAAAAGTGTAATGTGAAAGATTCACTTCTTCGGTATGCCCAAGAATACCGAATACGAAAAAAATCGAATGAGTATATAACTCCATAGGAAACAGGTATTCCGTATGGTTTGCATGGAAGATTCTTAAAAGGATTAAACTCTTGGTTGCATGATATTTTGCCGAAGAATGGGTTTAAGGATATAATTGATTATTGGAATCATATTGGTGTGTATATGCCCCAAGACGGGTGAATAGCCTTAGGGACACTTTTCCGAAAAGGGAGTTTTTTATCCCCTTCCGGGCAAAGGGAACAGGCACCCCCTTTTGTTCGGAAGAGAAAGAAATGCCGTAATCACGGTACTTTGCAACTACAGGTTGAATGAATAGTAAGGGTAGGATGGATATAATAAACTTAGAAACGTAAAAGAGGTGTATGGGATGGGAAAAATTGATTTTGATTCATCAAGTTATACAGAGACACCCTTATCCACGGAAGAAGCCCGAAAGGATGTAACACCGTTAATTTCCCAAGATAAGGCATTAAAAATCCTGGATGAAACGGAAGGGATGTTAGTTGTGAAAACTTTGTACTAAAGACCGATTGGGAGATTCAAAGCAGTTTCTAAAGATAAGGTGCTGAGACGATATCCATGTCGCAAAGCCTTATAAACAAAGGGTTTTAGGAAATGTCGATTACCCAAATTTCAGAATTCAATTTAAGGAGATGAAAAGATGCCATTCGTAAAAGATTACTTCTTTGCTCGTTTGGAAAAGATTACGGAAAAGAATACCGATACGCCCTATACCGATAACTGGCGCTGTGCCCATGCGCAAAAAAACGGTATCGTATGCATCATGGAATCGGAGAAGAAGTATCCGGGTAAGATTTATCTTGCTTTCTTCCATGAGGATTCTTCCGATTTTTCCGGACCGGAACTTCCCTATATTCGTTCAAGCTACGGGGAATTTATAAAAAATGATGCGAAAGAGAAGACCTTTCAAACTGCCAACAGCACCTATTATTTCCTTTCCGGAGAGTTTGATCTATCTAAAGAACAAAAAGAGGAGCTGTTAGCGGAAGTTGCATCCTTAAAGGAAAGGACAGAGAAGAAGAAAGACCAAAAGGAAAGATTGCTTCGGATTGCAAAGGAATATGAGGACTGTATCTACATAGAAGTATCCAACGTCGGAGAAGGGGATTTGTTAGCCTATCACATCGGAGAAGATACCGGATTGATTTCCCCATATGTTCATGTCGGGATGACTCAGGACAGCGTTCTTTACATGCAGTATGAAGGCGAAAATGACTCCTGCGGACTTGATTTCCGTTATTTCCCGAAGGGGTTTAGTTGTACCATCATGGAGACATACAGCTGGTCGGATAACATCCGGCAGGTAGTGATAAAAAATGACACCGGAAAGGTACTGACCTTTAACCATGTGGATTTGGCAGACGGGGAAACCATTGTATTTACTCCGGATTCACACCGCCAAGGCTTAATCAGTCCGGACTGCTACAACGGAAAATCAGCATTCCTTACGGAACAAGATATTCAAAAAAGACAGACGGATTCGTTGCATGTTTCCGAGGAACTTAAAAGTCAGTACGAAGAAGTAACGAAACGGAAGGCGGATGAAAGTGAATACCAAAAGCTGTTATGCCTTTATTACGATGAGAACTGGACGGATATCTGCATGCATTATACCATTGAGGAAAACCGGAAAGCCTTGGATAAAGCCGTCGGTTTTGTTTTAAAAGAGTTGCAGGACAGAACCAAAGAACCTTTCGAGGACGATACGGAGATTGAATGGGTTCCGATTCCGGAGGAAGGACCGAAAGATTGGGAAAATCGGCTTTCCGATTTTGTAAGATGCGAGATTTTGAATAACAGCGAATCCTAAAATAAGAAGTTTAAGGAATGCATATTGGAAATCAAAAAGAAGGAGACATAACCAGTTGTATATTTCCTATGCAAAGGAATTGTTTATAATTTTACCAAAGAGGATTTGGAAAGATACAATAAAAAACAATATCTGCTTATTTACAATGTTAATAACAAAGAACACCCCGAAGAGTGGCTGCAAACGATAGAAGAAAAACTGGATTACGAGAAATGGTATTTCGGTCATTTCCATGATGATTGGAAGATTTACAAGTTTCAGATGCTGTATAAAAGCATTATTGAGTTTGATTGAAAAAAAGGAAGGACAGATTTATGAACCTTTATATCGCAGACATGCATTTCGGACATACGAATATTTTACGGCTTGATCACCGTCCGTTTGCAGATGCGGAAACAATGGATAAGTGTTTAATTGACTTTTGGAACGGCAGGGTTTCTGCGGATGATCATGTTTATATCCTGGGCGATTTCTGTTACAGAAGTGCAAGGGAACCGGAGTGGTATTTACAAAAGTTAAGAGGGCACAAGCATTTTATTATCGGTAACCATGATCAGCATCTTTTAAAGAACGAAAAGGCAATGGGTTATTTTGAGTCGGTGGACGCTTTAAAGATGATAAAGGATGGTGAGAACGAAATCATTCTCTGCCATTATCCAATCGCTGAATGGAACGGATATTTCCGCGGATCGTGGCATATTTACGGTCATATCCACTCTTCAAAGAATGAAGCCTATGAATTTATGAGAACGAAGGAACGGGCTTTAAATGCAGGTTGTATGATTAATAATTACACGCCGGCATCTTTAAATGAACTGATTCGGAATAACAAGATTTACCGGGAAGGATGAATTGAAGGTTATGCAATTACCAAATGAAAACGAACTCTTCCACGTGCATACTTTTCGATGTAAGCACGCGGAAGAAATACCGGATGAAGAATATATAAAGAAGGCACTTTCCTTAGAGAAAACGGGCATCTGGTTTACCGACCATGCACCTTTCCCGGGGAACCCGTTCGGGCATCGGATGGAGATGGAAGAATTGCTGGAATACCTGTCTGCGTTAAGTGAATTGAAAGAGAAATACAGCGGAATAATTGATGTTCATATCGCTTTGGAAACAGAGTATTTTCCGTCATTTGATAAAGACGGATATTACGAATATCTTCTTTCCGATTCCCGTTTGGAATTTCTTCTCCTGGGTCAGCACATGGCGGCGGATCCAAAAGGAGGATACACTTTTAACTGGGATAAAGAGCGATTGGATAACGAAGAATACATTGCTCTGTGCGATGCCGTTACAGGCGGCTTGGAGAGCGGATATTTCTCTATCGTTGCGCATCCGGACAGGAATTATCGAAGATGTAAAGTGTGGACTCCCGAGATGGCGTTAAAGGGGAATAGCATCCATTCCCTTTCCGCAAAAATGGATATCCCGCTTGAAATAAACATGCATTCCTACGGTCACAAAAACCAGTTCTGGCCGCAGTTTTGGGAGCTTAAGACAGAAGAAGAGAAGACCGTATTCGGACTGGATATCCATGCGATAGCCGAAATCGAAGAACGTCTGGAAAAGAAAGCAAAATTTGAAACGGGCAGAGAATAAAGATTTACGATTCGTAAACACACTACAAACAAAGATGATCCGAAGGTAGTGGCGCAGGCAGCAAAGGATGCCATTGCACCATTCCTTCGAAGTTTTGAAACCATAGAATTCGCTGTATACTGTACGAGGGAGCATCAGGAGAATTATGAGATTTTCCGGAGAGTGTTGCATAAGAAGTAAGAAGCAGTAAGTTCGGGTATGGGCGTGAGGGCGTTTTCACTTTGCCTGATCATTATGACAGTTTCAAATAGCAGAACGAGGGAAAACAATGAAAATCTGGCTTGACGATTTAATGGATGATAGGAGCAGTAATAGAGTAACACCGAAAGGCTATGTCGGTGCACATTCCGTGAACGAGGCGATAGAACTTGTCGAAAATGCCATAAAACGCGGGGAGGAGATTGAATTAATTGATCTCGACCACGATTTGGGCGATTATGCGAAAGACGGTGGCGATGCGCCAAAATTCTTGGATTATCTTGTGGAACATGAAATATTCCCGCCGGTGAAGTTTCATACTTCAAATATAACGGGAAGAGATAATATGAGAACCATCGTGAACCGGTTCTGGCCGGATGAATTAAAGATTCGATATTAATACACTATAGGAGCAGAAAGCATTTATGATCTGGTTATGTGGCGATACGCACGGTGAAATCAATATCGATAAGGTAGAAAAGTTCTTTTTATATGAATCAAAGGTAACGAAAAAGGACTTTTTGATTATCCTTGGGGATGCCGGGGTATGCTGGGATGGCGGAATGTCGGATGACATTGTTCAGGATATTCTGACAAAACTTCCGTGTACGGTTCTTTGGCTTGACGGCAATCATGAAAACTTCGACCTGATAGAAGAATATCCGGTGAAAGAGTGGCATGGAGGAAAAGTACAGGTTATGCCCGGGAACCTAATTCATTTGATGCGGGGGCAGGTCTATGATATCGATGGGCATACTTTTTTCATTTTCGGAGGCGGACATTCCATCGATAAGATGTACCGCAGGGAACATATCTCCTGGTGGCCACAGGAAATGCCGTCTAAGGAGGAATATGAAGAGGGAAAAAAGAACCTAAAAAAGGCGGATTGGAAAGTAGATTATGTGTTAACCCATACCTGTCCGCATTCCATTGCGGTATGCCTTGTGACGAAACTAATGAAGGGCGAAGAAGAACTACAGGATTATTTAGACTGGGTTCGCGGGAATGTTGACTACAAGCGCTGGTACTTCGGTCATTGGCATATGGATGCTGTTGTAAAAGGAGAGCATCAGTGTTTATGGCAGAAGATTGTGGCAATTCCGCCGAAGGAGGAGGCGGCAAGAAGTGAAGGGTAATTTTCACAAAAAATGGCATTATAAGATAAATATGACCGGAAATATGCCTGTTGGGTTATAAATGAACGGAAAGTCTGGAAATTCTGGAAGCGAAGTAACCGGAAACCGTTCCGGAAAATGATGAAAAAAGAAATCAGGGAGGACGAGTCGTGGCAGACATAGTAATTAAAATTGGTGTTAATCCACCGAAAAGCGATGTTGATTTGGTTATGAGAACGTTCAATATCATTTATCATCAAAATCCGGAAACAGAAGATATTCCTTTTGTATTTTCCGCGAATGAAGACGATTTTACGGATGGAGCGGTTGGTGTTCTTGCAAGTATGTCTTTTATTCTGAATTACACTGGAAAAGATGATTCGAAGAAGACCTTTTCGGAACACGTTATTACCGGATTCAAGCGAAGTGTGGAAGACGGGAAAAGAGTTGTTACCATTGAAATATCGCCGTTGAGCCGCAAACTGCTCCGGATTATATTCGATCAGAAGGATAGTGACGAGAACGAAGAAGAAAAGAGCCGTTTTATTCAATTAAAGGCTGAGGAATTTGGATTAGAGTAGAGGATATTACCGGCAGACGGTTGTCCTTATACCTTAATAGTTGTTTAAAATAACCGTAAGTTTCCAGGCTCTTGCGGTTATTTTTTGCAATGAACTGAATAAAAATGTGATAAAATGAATGGCTCTGTCACAAAAGATGGTTGATAATTGAAGAAAAATCGAAGAATACATAGTAAATCTTGTTGAATTTTGTTTTCTTTTACAACGTTAAAGAATTTGGTCACTGTGAAAATGCCGGGCTCTAACCAAATAGGCTATAGACAATTCATGAAGTTATCACACAATATCATGCAAAACAAAATAGACTAATAAAAAAAACCTACTCAATCCGGGTATCCAGCAATGCAATTGACAAAATGGGATAATTATGGTATTATTATACCACGGAGAAAGGAGGCTGATTATATGCCACAGATTATGCCTATCAAAGATTTAAAGGATACATCATATATTTCTGAAATGTGTCATAAAGCCGAGGAACCGATTTATATTACAAAGAACGGTTACGGAGATATGGTGGTGATGAGCATGGAGTTATTTGAATCCCTGCAGAGAAAATGGAATATGTACAGTGATATTGAGCTGTCCGAACAGCAGATCAAGGAAGAAAAGACGAAAGATGCAAGGAAAGCTCTTTCAGCAATGAGGGAGAAGTATGGCTTATAATCTGATCATTACGGACAGAGTGGACGAGCTGATTGATGAAAGAGTCAGTTATCTGCTCTTGAAGTTTAAGAATCCGCAGGCGGCGACACATCTGATGAATGGGATATCAGAGATCTATGACCGTATGGAAGATAATCCATATCAGTTTCCAGATTCCAAGGATCCATATCTTTTGAGGCGCGGATATAAGGAAGCCTATGTTCCGGACATGGACTACAAAATGGTATTCAGAATTGACGGCAGTGATGTATATGTTGTCGGTCTGTTTCATGACCTGGAGGATTATGTCTCGAAAGCAACAGAGTAAAAATTTAAGAGCATCGCAAAGGCGGTGCTCTTTTTATACAGCTGAAACAATATCCGATGGGCATTAATGAAAAATATACTTTCAAGAGTAGGTTGATGGTTCACCTTACCGAAAATTGGTTGAAGTGAACCATTTTTTTGTTCTGGTTCATAGACAAAGGTATATTTGACATACTTAGAGATACAGGAGATACAAGGTATAAAAACGCTTAAAAAAGTATTGTTGGCACAGATAAAAGCTGCTTCTGCTTTGTGAAAAATAGGTATCGGGAGACCGGTACCTTTTCTTTTGTCTACGGGTTGACTGTTTGGGGAACGATTTATAGATGATGTCAACCTATAAAAAATCTTGTCAACGAGATAAAGAGAAGCAAAACCGGTTAGGCTTCAGAAATTCTTTTAGAAGAATTATGATAGGTAACTACAGTTTTGATAATTTCTATACGAATAATACACAGGTTAATTTGACACCACTTAGTCGATTAAAGATAATGCAATAACGACAGGGTGTTGGAATGCATAAAATAGTGCATATTTATGCTTTATGCAAACAATGGATTATGTTTTTTTACGCTAAAAAAGGTATTATGATGGGAACTGTTTAATCTGACGGTTCCTTTTTTTGTATAGCCAAGGGACAATTCTCGTGAATTATTTTATTTCTTGTTCCAAAGAATCAAATTCTGGCGTAGAGAAGAATTCCCCCAGGGTTATACCAAATCCATCACACAATTTCTTTAATGTGACAATTCCTGGATTCCTGCTCTCTCCGTTTAAAATGCTTTTTATTGTTGCTTGCGGAACTGCTGAAATATAACTGAGAGCGTTTGGAGTTATATTTTGTTCCTCGCAGAGTACCTTTATTCGATTGGAGACAGCCGTTTGAGTATCCATGGATGCATCCCTTTAGATTAATAATCAAAACAGTGTATTAGTGATTCTTCACTAACGAATATAAAGGTGTTATAATCTCATTGTTAGTGATATATCACTAACGGCATAATATGGAGGGAAAAATAATGAAAAAACGACTATTTTTAATTGGAACAATCGCATTAATGACAATCGCCGCAGTAGGATGCCGAACCAGAAAGGTTCAGGTAATCCAAGATGAATCCGGAATGGTTCAGGATGTCATTGTAGAAGAGGCTACCGGCTTACCGGAAAAAGACGAAGACCTGCCACTTATATCCATTTCAGGATATGAACCGGAAGAAGGCTTTTTCAACACAATAAGGACTGCACATACAGACGAATTTAATGCACAGGACGAACAGTGGGTAAAAACAAACGGAAACCCGTTCACTTGGACCGAAGGAGTCTATTGCGTCGATGCAGATACCGAAGCCATACTTCTTACACAAGACGAATGGACAAACGGAGTTACAGAACCCGTATTTGAATATCAGATGGGACCTTGCGTTTTTAATAAAGATATGACTGCGGAAGAAGCCTTACAAACTTTGGCAGACGCCCTTTATAACGGAAACCTCATCATTGAGGACGCGGACACCGATATTTTTGAAAAATATCATTTAGAAGAGAATTATACTACGGGAACAATCGATGGATTATATGAAAAAACATTAATCGCAGTAAAAGAGGATCGTAGTTCGTTTACAAGGTATGAAATATACGCATTTAACGAACTTGGATGTGACATCAAAGACATCACCATCGCAACAATAAGCTTAGACGACAATAGAATTGATCGAATCTATGCTAATTCAGGAGTAGAAGTCGAAGGTTTATATATTCGAAGAATAGATGGAAATTATTGGGGAAACTTAGGCGGAAACGATCCCAGATACGACAGGATCATTCCAATCTGCTACAACAAGGAAACCGGAGAATATTACAGACTGGAGCCCGCAGATGTACAATATGAAAAACCCGCAGAATTTGATTCCTGGGTTGCAGAATACGAAGCAAATCACTAAAACAATATAAATGCAGAGGAAGGTATTCATAAGAGTACCTTCCAAATGCATTAAAATTTCTACTAATGTAGATAGATATCCGTTTATATGAGATAAAAAATATGACAAGCGAAGAAAAATTAAACCAAATGACCGGATTTCACAAAATCAATATGGCAGAAGAGTGCATGTCGTTGGATGTAAAAACAAAAACATTCACAAAGTGTGTCCGCACAAAATCCTGCTTAACAATTATTATTCATGTCGCATACAAGGCACAGGATGAAGGAAAAGAAATCTCTCCATGTTTGGTCACCATTACATATCTGCTAAGAAACAACAAAAAAAGCGACATCTACTTATTTATGGATTCATTAGCAGACGCATACGATTTGGTACTGGAATTTATGGAAAGACCGAATTTCGTTAAATATGAACAGGTAAAAGGCAGAAAACGGAAAGAATTGAGCGAAGAAGAGATTATTAAGCCGGGAATCAAAGATTTGAAACCGCTTAAACCGCATTCCTCATTCGCCGTCGGAATGACAGTAGCGCTTCAGTTTATATTCGCACCAATTGTTGAACTTTATCGCAGGATTCATTTTACTGTACGAAACAATCATCGAAAATGGGAATATTTAGGGGAGAAGACCGAAAATGGATATCTTATTACTAAGAGGTACTGCGGCGGTAGATACAAAAGGATAACAATCGAACAACCCTGGATGCCAAGCGAAGAGTTTTGAGACAACATAAAACAAAGGCGATACATCTCTTTTAGTGTATCGATCAACCCGAAAATGAACAGACAGATTAAAAAAAAACAAAAGAAATCAACAGCCGACAAAGTACTTAACTTTTGTCTTATCTTATCTGCTGTTCTTCTTGCTGCTTCAATAATATATAATCTTCTCGCTCAGCTTCAGTTTGCGATAGTATCCGGCGAATCCATGATGCCAACATTACAAGATGGACAATGGTATCTTTTAGATACGAGAGACTCTGCCATTAACAGCATTAAAAAAGGAGATATCGTAGTAGCCAAAAAGAACGGAAAATACGTCGTTAAAAGAGTGCTTGGAATACAAGGTGACGAGCTAAGACTTAATTTTACAGAAGACGAATCCGCCGTTTGCTTAGAACAAAAAATAGGCGAAGAATGGAAGAAACTTGACGAGCCGTATATCAACGAGCCAATGGAAGCGCCACCAAATCGTTATCAAAAAACCACAGGAGAACAAAATATTGCACTTACAAGCAAAAGTTCTTATGAAGACTCCGGAAAACTTTATACGTATTGGAAATGCGGAAAGGACGAATATGCAATATTTGGAGATAACAGAAATCATTCAGGCGATTCCAGAGCATACGGTATCGTAAAAAAGGACGAATTACGCGGAAAAGCAATTTATTTCTTTCCGAAAAAGAACATAGAGGAGTAACAAACAAATGAAACTTTACAAAATCCCAGTTCATAAAGACGGATATATCACAATCAAAGCGGATTCTGAAGAGCAGATTACACAAGCCCTTTATTCCATGTCAACAGAAGAGTACGAATCCCTTGTTCACTGGGAAGATCATCTTCATCAGGTAATTGATGGCGGAAGAGAAATCCAGGCAGAAGATGATTCCATCGAATGCGATCTTGACGCCAGAAAGCAAATCTTAATCAATATTGCAAGAAAAAATATTGCTTTTGAATGGAGTTACTTTCAGGAAAACTATATCTCACCAATGCGCAGCATGACAGACGAACAGAAGAAAGAATTGCTGACTTTGATTTTCAAGAGAGAAATTCGCGCCGTATTAGGAGATACCGACAAATATCAGGGACCAAAAATCAATGAGATTCTCCATTACTGCGACTACAGTTCCAAATATTATGGAATAAAACCGGTTCCGAGAGCAGAGTTTATTAAAGGAACACTTTATAATCTCTTAAGTTACGCAAGAGAATTGGGCGTTTCGGAAAGTATTTTTACTTCAGACAAGCAGATTTTGGCAACATATCCGGCACCACTCGTGACATCGTTAGGAACACTGATTAAAATGACCGGCTACAACCTCTCCGAACGGAATGAGTCGGAAATATTGCCGGAAGAGCGACCGGTTTATGAAAAATTAACAATTAGTGACAGATTCGATTTTCGTCAAGGTAGAATTGATATGCAGGACGCATTAAAAAAAATTGACGAGTATTCCGAAGCAGACCGGCAATCCGCCGCAGAAACGATAGCAAATTATACTGCAGACTATACAAAGTATCCGACACCGGAAGAACTTTGGGCAAGCGCCCCAGAAATCAAACACGAAGAAAAGGAAAAGAAAAACCCGTTCAAATCCTTCTTCGGACGGGATAAAAAAAAGCAATGATATTGCTTTAGGGTATATGTAAGTTCCTAATACCGAGTAAAAGATAAAAAAGAGCGGGAGATGGTTCCCGCTCTTTTTATAATCTGTCTTAAATTGTTAACGACAGCATGCATCCCACCATAGGAAGATTGGAATATTTAGTTTAATAAGGAAATTTCCGCTATTATTTCACATTAACACAAAAGGTTATGCTTCGGCATAGCCTTTTGTGTTAATGGGTGAAAAAATATATGACAGATGATTTAAAATTCTACACGGTCAACATTAAGTATGTAAGAAATTTAATGAATGTAGAAAGGCAATGGATATTGTGAAGTAAAGAACAAACGGCCGAGATGTTTCGACCGTTTCAATGGAAAATCATATTGTTTTTGTCCGGGTGACGACCTAAAAGGTGACGGGCGTTGTCTTGCTCCTCCTTCCTCTGTTTTCTATAAAAGTCATCTAAAAGTCACCCGATTGTCACCACTAATTACTTGTGAAGAAATGCAGTATTTATGCGGGCTTGCGGGTTCCCTAATGGATTCGAGCCCCGTCTATCGCTCGCAGAAAGCCCCATAAACACTGAGTTTGTGGGGCTTTTAATGTATGACGGGCATGCCGTCAATCTGTGGTGAAAGTCCACGTGGGGCGTAGTTGCCGACGAACCCCAAAGCGACTCCCAAGGCTCACATCGTGAGGTGTGGGCGAGAAGAAGGGATAGCGAAATTGTAGCCTGACGAACAGAAACCTGATATTAAGGCGTCTGCGATGGATGAGCTGGCATTAGGCAGTAAAGTCCAAAAGGCAACCGTAACCCGTAGGCGTAAATCAGGCAGGTAGACGAGGAAAGATTGATGACTTATTCCGTGAGGTCTCGCAGGCGGTATCATTAGCCGTAGTAACAACGAACTGCGAGAAGTCAGCAGAAGCCATAGTAGACGAAAGTCGAAGGGCCGAACAATGTAACCGTGTAATCAAATGTATGCTTCTTGGAATACCCGACAGCAGGAAACGCGAAACGTAAATGAGTAGATACTGCATAAACTTAGGGTGAATCCAAGAAAACGGAAAGGAGAAAGCACACAAAGAAATGTCAGAACTGTTGGAAACGATACTATCCAGAGACAACATGAATCTTGCGTACAAAAAGGTCTGTGCCAACAAAGGCGCAGGTGGAGTAGACGAGGTGACGGTTGAAGAACTCGGAGAATATATCAAGGAGAACTGGGAAAGTATCAGAGAGCAAATCAGGAAAAGGGAATACAAACCCCAACCTGTAAGAAGGGTTGAAATACCAAAACCAAGCGGAGGAGTGAGAAAACTCGGAATCCCTACCGTAATGGACAGAGTAATTCAGCAAGGAATTGTGCAGGTCATAAGCCCCATGTGTGAGCCGCTGTTTTCGGACTGGAGTTACGGCTTCAGACCAAACAGAAGTTGTGAAATGGCTATCCGTCAACTGTTGGTATACCTAAATGAAGGGTATGAATGGATTGTGGATATAGACTTGGAGAAATTTTTCGACAACGTTCCACAAGACAAACTGATGAGTCTGGTGCATAACATCATAAACGATGGAGACACAGAATCACTAATCCGAAAATACCTTAAGGCAGGAGTAATGACAAGTCAAGGATACGAAGCAACAAATCTCGGAACACCACAGGGTGGAAATCTGTCACCACTTTTATCAAATATCATGCTGAACGAACTGGACAAAGAACTGGAAGCAAGAGGGCTACGCTTCACAAGATATGCTGATGACTGTGTAATCGCAGTCAGAAGCGAATCAAGTGCCAAACGGGTTATGCGAACAGTGTCGGACTGGATACAGAGGAAATTGGGACTCAAAGTCAATATGACGAAAACCCATATCACAAGACCGATGAATCTGAAGTACCTTGGATTCAGTTTTTACAAGGACAGTAAAAATAAAGAATGGAAATGCAGACCGCATAAAGATTCTATCGAAAGATTCAAGAGAAAGTTGAAAGAACTGACTTGCAGAAAGAAACCAGGAAACGTCAGAGAAAAGATATCGAAAATAAACCAAGTGACAAGAGGGTGGATAAATTACTACGCCCTATGCTCTATGAAAACAGTAATGGCAGAAATTGATGCTCATTTAAGAACAAGACTTCGGGTAATCATCTGGAAACAGTGGAAGGTACCGAAGAAAAGACAGTGGGGATTGCAGAAACTCGGGGTGAATAAAGACCTCGCAAGGCTGACATCATACTGCGGAGACC
>Ga0247611_10004984_pt1 | contig 18023 bp, 18 predicted proteins | sample 177DNAGHGhighgp2_FD_192422 | JGI IMG/M metagenome (GOLD analysis project Ga0247611, IMG submission 192422) | Sheep rumen microbial communities from Palmerston North, Manawatu-Wanganui, New Zealand - 1770 DNA GHGhigh gp2 | ecosystem: Host-associated > Mammals > Digestive system > Stomach > Rumen... | reverse complement strand
TAGAGTAGCCCACGGCCGGCACGCATAGCCATGAATTCGGTGCTGTCGGCAGCGACAACCACTTGTCCGCAATACTGCTTCTTGTAGGCCTCCAACCGTCGCTCTGTCATGAGGTCTTGCCCCAAGCGGCTGGTGATGCGTTCAATGACGCGCAGGCTGGAGCGCACATCGTCGGGGTCGCAGCCCAGATAGATTTCCATCCAGCCACAGTCACTGAGCATCGACAGTGTTGACTCGACAGTATAGACATAGCCGCGGCGTTCGCGCAGTTCCACATTCAACAGGGAATTCATCCCTGGCCCGCCCAGGATGTTGTTCAGCAGCATCAAGGCGTAGCGCAAGGGGTGTTGCATGTCGGGTACACGGGCACCCACGATGGTGTGAGCCTGATGGGTGCCGATCTTGATGACCTTCTTGAAGGGTTCCACATGTTGCGGCTTGCTGCGGTGGCGCGTTGCCATGGCATGGCTCATCGGCCCGAAGCATTTCTCTGCCAAACGGAATACTCGATCGGGCAGCTCAGGACCCACCGAGAAAAATGCCATGTTGTCGGGGACATACAGGTTCTTGAGGTAACTCATGCAGTCGTCGCGGGTGAGTCGTTCCAGATCTTCTTTACGACCCAGGATGTTGTGTCCCAGCTCGCTGCCGGCAAACAGCAGGTCTTCAAAGTCGTCATACACGGCATCGCTGGGCGTGTCGCGGTAGCTGGCAGCTTCTTCAAGCACCACGTCACGCTCGCGATCCAGCTCCTCCTGTGGAAATACTGACCATTGCACCAGGTCGGCCAGCAGGTCGATGGCGCGCGTCAGATGCTGGTGGGGGAACACCGAGTAGATCATGGTGCCCTCCTTGGTGGTATAGGCGTTCAGCTCGCCGCCCACGCGTTCCATGCGGTTGAGGATGTGCCATGCGCGGCGGTGCTTCGTTCCCTTAAAGATGGTGTGCTCCACAAAGTGGGCCAGACCGTAATGCCCCTCATGCTCATCGCGGCTGCCCGCATTGATGGCAAGACCGCACCAAGCCACCTGATTGGCGGTGTGGATATGGACAAGGCGCAATCCGTTAGGGAGTGTATGGTAATGGATATTCATTGTGTCAGTCAAGTTTAATTTTAAATTGCTAAAAGCCTAAAGCCTAAAGTCTATATCACAGCCTTGAATTAAGGTGCAGGACGTGTTGCACGAGCAGCATCTCGTGGATATCGCTGCGCAGGACGTCCATGTCGTCATAGTTGGGGTTCTCGCTGCGCAGGACCACCATGTTGGGGTCGGTGTGGCGGCGCACATATTTCACCAGCCTGAAGTCATCAAGCTGGATGATGTAGATCTGTCCCCAATAAATCTGATTGAGGTTGCTCACCTCGCGGACGGCTACAAAATCACCATCCATGATGACCGGTGCCATCGAGTCACCGCTGACGCGCACGATGCGGCAGTGCGGGCTCACGTTGGGCAGATTAACCCATCCCACGATGTTCTCGGTGGCAAACAGCTCGTTGCGGCCCGATGCTGTGCCAGCCGTGGCATCCACGTCATAGACTGGCGTCCCGGTCTCGGTGTTGGCGATAGTGGGAGCGTTCCCTCCATCGATTCTCACGGGTGTCTTGCCGAAGGGCAGGTCGGTACCGTCAAGAAGCCATTCCTTGGAAACGCCCAAGTTCACTACCAGGCGGTTAAGGAACGATTCACTGAGTGGCATGTGGGCGTTGAGGTATTTCGACAGATTGGAAGTGTCCACACCTATGCGTCCTGCAAACTGCACTTGGCGCATACCCATTTCTTTCATCAAGTACTTGATGCGGGCGATGATTTCAGCATTCTTTTGTGAGTCCATTGTTTCAGAGTGATAAATGTGTTTTCATTTTTGCGGCAAAATTACCACAAAAAATTGTAATATGCAACTTTTTTACCAATTTATGACCACATTTGAAGATTACAGTTTTTTTTATATCTTTGCGGTGTGAAACATAGTGTTTTGAAGTTGAAGCACGTGCTGCGACTATTGTTGTCGGCACTGGTGATGCTTGCCGTGGAGGCTTGCGTCAAGCCTGTTGTGCACAATTTCCCGCCCGAAGATACAGGTGTGCGGCTTGACTCGACCAATCTGCCCATCGTGTGGATTGATGTGGATGGTGACTCTATCATGCGTGACACGCGCATCGGTGGTCACATGACAATCATCTGGAACGGCGAGGGCAAGATGAATTATGCCGACACGATAGCCCATCCTGGACAACGCATTGACTACGATGGATACATCGCCGTTCGGCACCGTGGCAATTCCACCTATAATGACAGCCCCAAGAAACCATACTCGTTCCGCACGCTCGCCATGCCATTGTCACAAGGCGGTAAGAAACAGAAAGTCTCTCTCTTGGGTATGGGCAAGGACAACAACTGGGCGTTGCTCGCCCCATATGCCGACAGGAGTCTGATACGCGACATGCTCACCTTTGAATTGGCACGTCCGTGGATGGAATTTGTGCCACATGGCCGCCACTGTGAGCTCTTTCTTGACGGTACCTATTATGGCGTGTATGTCTTGGCAGAGGTGGTTTCCAAAGGGAAACACCGCTTGAACTTGGAAAAGCCTGGTGACGAGGGCGATGCCTTGACGGGCGATTACCTGATGGAAGTGGACTGTAACGACGATGTGACCTATACATCCCGTTACTACCCTGTAGATACGTCGGGTAACCCAATTAATGACCATCGCATCATGTTCCAGTATAAGTCACCCGACCGTGAAAACCTGAGTGACGCCCAACTGGAGTATATCAATCGGCGCATCGATGCGATGGAGGCAGCCTTGGCATCGGGTCAGTATCATGGATTCATTGATGTGACTTCGTTCATCGATTACCAGTTGATGATGGAACTGTGCCACAATGTTGATGCCTATCGGCTGAGTGGCAAATTCTATAAACGTCGTGACAGCGTTGACCCGCGTTTCAAGATGGTGATATGGGACACCGATCTGGCCTACGGCAACGTTGAGCATCGCCAGAGTTGGCGCACTGACACCTGGATGTATCGCAACAACAACATCATGTTGCAAGAACAGGAGGTGTACTTGGTGCCTTTCTGGTGGTATGTCCTTAACAACGATCCTGCCTATACAGCCCAACTCAAAGCAAGATGGGCGCAATATCGCAGGGGCAACATGAGCAATGAGCGCATCATGGCAGCCATCGACTCGCTGGCGACAGTGCTCACAACCCGTGGTGCTGTGCAACGCAACAGCCGTGCCTGGCCTTGCTGGGGCAAGAAGACGTGGGCCAAACAACACTATGTGGCAGCCGACTATAATGATGAAATCAGTCACATCAAGCAATGGCTCCTGAATCGCCTTGCCTGGATGGATGAACAATTAGAATTTGAGATAAAAAATTAGTAATATGATTGGATTGACTTTTACCAGTGAGATGAGAGTGACCGAAGGAGTGACCGCCCTTGCTATGGGTTCGGGTGACTTGCCCGTGCTCGCAACTCCCGCGATGATGGCACTCATGGAGAATGCCGCCATGCTGGCAGTTGCCGACCGTTTGCCTGAAGGTCACACAACCGTCGGTGGGCAAATCACAGCGTCTCACTTGAAGCCCACCCCTGTGGGCGAGACTGTCACAGCCACAGCAACCGTTACAGCTGTCGATGGTAAGAAGATTGAGTTCAAGGTCGAGGCCCGCTGCGGTGATACACTGCTGGGCGAGGGCACGCACCTGCGTTTTATCGTCAATAAAGAAAAATTCATGTCAAGATTATGAAAAAGGTTCTTTCTATCGTAGTGCTGGCCGCCGCACTGTTCACGATGACGGTCCATGCCCAGACTCAGGGCGAGACTACACCCAAGAAGGTGTACAACGAGCAAATCAATCCGCTGGAGCAGATTGACCAGGCTGTTGCTCAGGCTCAAGCCGAGGGCAAGTTTGTCATCTGCCAGGTGGGAGGCAACTGGTGCCCGTGGTGCTTGCGTTTTGCCGACTTCATTACCAATGACAGCACCATCAACAGCGTCATTGAGCAGAACTTCGTCTATATCCACACCAACTATCATCCCCGCAAGGCAGGAGAGGTGGGCAAGGCCTTGATGAAGCGGCTCAATAACGCTGGTCGATTCGGCTTCCCTGTGTTTGTCGTGCTCGATGAGCAGGGCAATGTAATCCACATCCAGGATTCTGCTTTGCTTGAGGAGGGTAAAGGCTACAATAAGGACAAAGTCCTGAATTTCTTCAAGCACTGGACCCCCAGCGCAGTGAAAGCTGAATGACTATGATGATTGACAACATTATCAAATACAACAAGCAGTTTGTTGACAGCAAGGGTTATGAGCAATATGTGACCGACAAGTACCCCGACAAGAAGTTGGCGGTACTGTCCTGCATGGATACACGCTTGACTGAACTGTTGCCTGCCGCCCTGGGCCTGAAGAATGGTGACGCCAAGATTATCAAGAACGCCGGAGGACTGGTGATTTCGCCATTTGACTCGGCAATGCGTAGCCTTGTGGTCGCCGTCTATGAGTTAGGCGTGGAGGAAATTATGGTGGTGGCACATTCCACTTGTGGAGCTTGCCACATGAGTTTCAGTCACTTCCATGAGGAAATGATCAAGCGTGGTGTGACCGACGAGACGCTCAACACGATCCGCATGTGTGGTATTGACCTCGACCAGTGGTTGGAGGGTTTTAAGGACACACCCGAGTCGGTGCGCAAGACTGTCGCCACCATCAAGACCCACCCGTTGTTGCCCCATGACATCACCGTTCGTGGATTCATCATTGACTCGGTGACGGGAGCCTTGGAGGAAATCGCATAGCCATTACATCCTTTTTATCCAAGTTTTTTTGTGCTTAAACCAATTGAATTATGCTGCATCTCAACAAAGTACATCACATTGCCCTGATTTGCTCCGATTACCAGAGGAGCCTTGATTTCTATACACGCGTGATAGGCTGCCAGATACTTGCTGAACATTGGCGTGAGGAACAGCAGTCCTATTTGACCAAACTGTCACTGAACGGCGACTATATCATCGAATTGTTCTCATTCCCCTCACCCCCGCATCGCCTGTCCTACCCCGAAGCGGCAGGATTGCGACATTTGGCCTTTGAGGTGGACGACATTGTGGAACAGGTCAACGAACTGGACCGAATGGGCATCGCCCACGAGGAAATCAGGACTGATATGACGACCGGCAAACGCTTTGTATTCTTTGAAGATCCAGACGGACAACCTCTTGAAATGTACGAGAAATGAGCCAACAAGTCGTTGCTGCTGTGATTTTTGGAATAGTTCAGTAAAATCAAATTGAAAAGAATGACGATATGTTTTACTTGATAATAACCCTGGCGATAGGACTGCTGGTGCCTTTCCAGATTGCTGCCAATTCCCGTTTGCGCCAGGTCGTAGGTCCGGCCTACGTCTCGACGCTTGTGTCTTTCTCGGTTTCTACGCTGGCCTTGTTGCTGGTGTCACTGATGTCGGGCAGCCCCATTGTCCCAACGGGCGAAATGCTGGCCGAGGCTTCCTGGTGGAGCTGGTTTGCCGGACTGGTCGCTGTAGTGACCATCACTATATCCATCCATCTGTTTAAAGAAATCGGTCCCTTGCAGGCTGTCATCATCCCGATGTTCAGTCAGCTGATTTTCAGCCTGTTGATTGACCACTTCGGCTGGTTCGGAGCCAACGTGATTCCCCTTGATGCCAAGCGCATCATCGGCTCCTTATTGCTCATCGCGGGCGTGACGCTCGTTGTCGTGCTGCCCAGACTCAAGGCTTCGCGACAAGGGGCGAGCATGGGCAAAGGTTCACGACAGCTGTTATGGCAGCTGTGTGCCGTCGTGTCGGGCTGTCTGTCGGCCAGCATCACGGGTGTCTATGCCCAGCTGTCGGGTGTCGTGGTTGCCCACGGTGGCAATCCCATGCAGGCCACGACGGTCGCCTTCTTCGTCGCCACAATGGTGCTGTTGCTCTTCTGCACACTCAACGGCAGTGTGCGCTTGATTGGCAAAGCCTTCTCTCGTGAGTACCCCTGGTGGATGTGGACGGGCGGCTTGTGTGGAGCAATCATCGTCTTTGGCAACGCATGGCTTGTTGCTCATGTGGGCGTCGGTGTGTTTGTCATGGCATTGCTCGTCAGTCAACTCGCATTGAGTCAGTTGATGGAACACTACGGCTGGCTTGGTTCCCCGCGCAAACCCATCAACTGGCTCCAAATTGTGGGCATCCTGCTCATGCTTGCAGGTGTTGCACTCATCCGTTTTTAATGGTATAATGACATGAAAAAGAAAGTCTATTTTGCAGGCTCCATCCGTGGTGGGCGCGTGGATGCCGACCTCTATCATCGCATGATTACTTACATCCAGCGCACTGACGTAGTACTGACCGAGCACGTTGGTAAGAGTAATTTGAATCTGACGGAGCAGGGACGAGACCGTGACGCGCACATCTACAACCAGGACACGGGGTGGCTGCGCGAGAGTGATCTGTTGATAGGTGAGTGTACCTGCCCCTCGTTGGGTGTGGGATACGAATTGGCATACGCCGAGAGCCGAGGCATACCCTGCCACATCTTCTATGACAAGGGCAAGACACAGCTGTCGGCAATGCTCACGGGTAATCCCTATTTTCACATCCATCCTTATGAGCAGGAGCAGGACATCTACCCCCTGCTGGATGAGATTCTCCAATGATCATGGGTCGGTCTGATTTTAGGCATATTGTTTGGAACGAAAGCATTTTTATATTTTATTTGCAGTCAGTTTGAATCTTAACACATTGCGCAAGATGAAAAAGTTATTATCTGTATCGTTTCCACTGGTATTATTGATGCTGTGGCTCACTGGCTGCGGCACGAGTAGCGGCATGACCAAAGCTGAACGCGAGGCTCAGACCACCCGCCAAGTGCAAGAGGCTCTCGACACCCGCCACTACACGATCGCAGTGGACTGGATGAAGCCCTTGGGTGGCATGGCACGGCACGTGAGTTCCAATTATGAGTTGATTGTGAACGGTGATGAGGTGGTGAGTTATCTGCCCTACGTCGGAGAGGCTTATCGTTTGCCTTTAGGGGGAGGAAAGGGGCTTAACTTCACGGGAAAAATTGATAACTACTCAATCAACTACCTCACCAGTAACCGTGCTCACATTGAATTTAGCGTTACCAATAATGAGGACTCTTATCACTTCCGCATCGATGTGTTCAATAACGGTAAATCCATCATTGACATCATCGCGAGGGATAGGGATGCTATCTCGTTTGACGGCGAAATGGTGTTTTAATGCAATTTTATACCTTTTCTATTAAACTAAACAACACAAGCGAAGTCTATTTAATAAGTATTGTGTAACCCTTAAATGATGTAGAAGATTATGAAAAGAGTTCAATTATTATCAATAGCGTTTCTGATGATATTGCTCACTGCTTGCAGCACTGGCAATAAAGTGGTGGATATACAACGTGCCGAGGCCATTAAGGGTTTGCTTGATTCACAGCAGTTTGTCGTTATGGTAGGTTCAATGCGTCCGCTGTCGGCACCCACGCTCCCCGTGTCTCAGGGACACAAGATGATTTTGCGTGACGGCTCGGTGAGCTGCTATCTGCCATACGCCGGTTCAGGCCAGAACGTGGGCTATGGTGCCAGCGGCTTCAAGGCGATGAATTTCACCAGCAAAGTTCTGGATTACAAGGTAGAATATCCCAAGGCCGACCGTGCCCGTGTGACCTTCAAGGTGAGCAATGGGGATGATAATTACCGTTTCCACATTGAAGTGTACATGAACGGCAAAACGACCATTGATGTCGATCCTCGTGGTCGTGATGCCATTTCCTATAGTGGTATGATTCACGGCTTGGAAGTCCTGTAACCTGCATTATTTCAATAAAACACAAAAAAATGGGCGACATCATTGTGCCGCCCATTTTTTTGTCATGATACTACCTTGACTCGGCTGACAGTATTGTCGTTGGGGTCACGATAGACCTGTATCTGGGTGGTGACGCGTTCCTTGAGCATTTCTACATGACTGATGATTCCCACACGCTTGCCGCCGATGTCATAGAGGCGGTTGAGTGTCTCCATCACATTGTCGAGATAGGTGGGGCTGAGCGAACCGAAACCCTCATCAATGAACAACGTATCTACGCTGAAGATTTTGCCCATCGAACTTGACAACGCCAGTGCCAGTGCCAGCGATACCATGAAACTCTCACCGCCAGACAGCGTGTTGACCGACGTGAGGTCGCCCTGTTGCATATCTCTAACCAGGATGACGAGTTTGCCGGGACTGGCCACCAGCTCATATCGGTTGTTGAACTTGTTCAGGTAATGGTTGGCTGTGTCCAGCAGTTCCCCCAGGATATAACTCTGGGCTATTCGACGGAATTTACTGCCGATAGCGTCGCCCAGCATCTCACTGAATTCAGCCCATTGCTGGAACTCGGTTTCTGCCTTCTCAAGGGCTTCCCTTTTTTTGCCCAGGGCCTTCTCGTTCTCAGCATCGGTGCTGAGGCGGGCATTGAGCGTGGCAATCTTTTCGCTTAGCTCTTTGTATCTGTTATGGCTCTCGGTGTAGATGTTGTCCAGTTTCTCGCGGTTCTCCTCGTGGAACTCGGGCTTCATGCCGGCGAGGTCCTGTTGGCGCTTGACGAGCGAACTGATCTCGCCACGCATGTGGGTGATGCTGTCATTCAGTTGCTGCTGGCTGAGTTTGATGGCGTCAATTTCACTTTGTTGATAGGCATCTAATGCGGTGAGACGCGACACATCAATAGCCGTGTTGCCGCTAAGGAATGTGTTGAGTGCCTGTGTCGCACGTTGCTCCTTGGCCTGCTCATTTTCAAGCTGGTTGTTCCAGTTGATGCTTTTGTTCTCGAACAGTCGCCACCGTTCATCGAGTTTTTCAGGTATGTGGTCAACCGATTGGCCGCTATCTGTCAGTCCGTCGATATTGCACTTGTTGTCTTGCATAGCGGGAATCAGGGCAGCGGTTTTGCTGATGGCTTCCTTGAGCTGTTGTACACTCGTTTCCTTGCGGCGGTAATCTGTAGCTCTGTTTTCAAGCTTTTGGATGAATTCCCCATCCCGGGCGATGCACTCTTGCCAGTCTGTCATCGTGAACAGGGCATCCAGGTCATGAGTCAGCGAGTGGACATGCTCGGTGCTGATCGTGATGGCTTCTTGCTGGTGCTTGATACTCTCGTTGACCTTGTTGAGGTCAATCGTGGCTTTGTTGTGGCTTTGTGTGAGTGTAGCGAGTTTGTCGCGCTCGGTCTTGATCCTCTTTTGGAGTTCGTTGGCTTGCTTGATGGCTTCATTCAAGGCATCAACTTCTTTATCCAGCGCGATGATGATTTCGCTGGTGCGGTCACTGTCAGGCATGTCTTCAACGGCGTGGTCGCATCGTTTCAGCAATCTGGCAGCTTCTTCCCATTGCTGGTTGCGGGTGATGGTGCAGTTTTTCAGTTCTTCCTCGGCTTTGGCCGTCTGCTGCTCCATCTGTTTGATGGTCTTGCGCGATGCGGCAATGTCAGTTTCGGTCTTTTTCAGGTTCTCGTCGGCTTGTTTGAGACGTTTCCTCAAGTCCTCAATGACATGTTCACCCTTCGGTTCAAGCAGTTTCTCAATATCATGACCGCAGATGGGACATTGGTCGCCCACGTGCAACGACTTGTGGGCCTGTTCTATCAGGTGGTTGATATCGGTCTCGCGATCGACGGCAGCCTGGGCCTGCTCTTTGATGGTCTGTTTGTCACCGAGGGTAGCCTGCACTTGTCGGAGTGAGAGTCGTTCTTCTTCAAGTCCGGCCTTCAAGTCGCTGACCCGTTTATCAACTTGTCGTTGCGCGAGATCGGCATTCTTGAACTGGATGAGTGCCTGCTTGGCATCGTTCAGGGCATCCTTGCTGGTGTTGATGCCAGTCATGTTCATCTCACTGTACTTCGCTTCAAGTTGCTTGACGGCTTCTTCTTGTCGTTGCGCAGCTTCGAGTGTTGACTTGACCTGGTCTTGCACTTTAGGTTGGCGCTCTTGTTCCTGTTGGAGGGCGAGGGTATATTTTGCGACATTAGCTTGTTCGTCCTTGCGTTGCTTCAACAGGGCCTTGATGCTCTTGATGCTGTTGTACATCTCGCTGTTTGGCTTCTCCTGTTGGAGAAAGTGTTCAGTTTCAGCAAGCTGCTGGCGATCTCGCTCCAGATTGTCGATGGTGGCGCGCAGGGCGGCACACAGGAAGTCAAACTCCTCCTGCATGGCCGGTCTCTTGTCTTTCAACGCTTGGATTTGCAGCCTGGCTTGCTGTGCTTCTCTTAATTCCCGGCGTGGCTCAATGGTCAGTTCCCAATCAGCGGCAAGTTGCCGTTTCTCAAGATAGTCGGCTTGTCGGGTCTGCTCTTCCTTCTCGGCGAGATTCTTTTGTTTTTCGGCAAGATCTCTTTCGTTTTGGGCTTTATCGTCAAGCCACTGTGCCATTCTCTTCGCGCCCTCACTCAGCTTGAGCGCAGTTTCCTGCTCGCTGGTGTGGATGGCTATATCTTCGGCGATTTGCTGTTTTTCGGCATCATTCAGCAGGGTGATGTTCTGGATTTGCTCAAGCCAGTTGTTGCGGATGTTCTCCTTCTCGCGGAAGGTCTGGAAGATTTTCTTTCCCACCTGGGTATAAATCTCGGTGCCTGTCATTTTCTCGAGCAGTCTGGCCTTGTCGTCTTCATCGCTGTTCAGGAACTCCGAGAATTTGCCTTGAGCGAGTACAACTGTGCGGAAGAACTGGTTCATATCCAGCCCGATGAGTTCTGAAATGCGCTGATTGATTTTCTTGATGTTGTGTTCATGATAGGGTGGTGTGACACCTTCCTCGGTCGATAGGGTGCGGCTAACGGACTGTATGTTCCCATCGACCTTATTGCGTGCACGATGCACCTCCCAGGTTGCGATATAGGGGATCCCCTCCTTGTCGTCAAAGGTCAGGTAGATTTCGGCCCTCGCGGCACCTCGTCTCAGCAGTTGCTTCACGTTGTCGGTCTGCAAGGTATCTTCAAGGTTGTTGGTGTACTCGGTGCCTTTGGCGGCATCCATGCGCGGGGTGTCGCCATACAGTGCCAGGCACAGGCAGTCGATGAGGGTTGACTTGCCTGACCCCGTCTCGCCGGTGATGAGAAACAGGCGCTCTCCATCGAGTGGGGTTGCGTCAAAATTGATTTCGGCGTGTTCGATAGATGCAATATTGTTGATGGTGAGTTGCTTGAGTTTCATTGCCTGTTTTCCTCCTTGACTGATTGATAAATCTGGTTGAACATTTCCTGCTGCACTTCACTCATGGGGGCTTTGTTCTTGTCCATGAAGTATCGTTGTGCGACCTCGATGGGGGCCTTACTGTTGAATTCCTCGACGGTCATCTGTGTAGCAGTGTGGGTGGTAGCGGCTGTGGCTGTTTTCTTGATTTCGCAGAAACGGCACTGCTTTTCTTTCACGGCGAGTGCTGCTCGCTCTGGTGCTCCGGCTGGCAGATAATGGTCAACCTTCACGTTGAGGCGGATGTAGGCACACTCCTCGGCACTGAACTGTTGCAGCAGTTCCAACGCGTCGTCAAAGGGGATGGGATCGCTGGCAGGGATGGTGTGCAGGGGCTTCATGTTCTTGATGGGAATGCTCTTGATGCGTGCTGGTGTGCCATGGCTGTCAATCTCGACAAGGCTCACCGAGTGCTCGCACTGCTCGTCAAAGCTCACCGGCACGGGTGTGCCGCAGTAGCGAGCACGCTCGCTCAGCTGTTGAGGACGATGGATGTGCCCCAGTGCAAGGTAGTCATAGCCTGTCCCCAGCGTGCTGAGTTCAACACATTCCATGACCATATTGCGGTCATGACCCGTGAAGTCGCTGTTGTTGACGGCAAGGTGAGCCATCAGCACGACAGGCACGTGGTTCGGGTTCTTGACCTGGGCGCGGTCAAGCAGTGCTTGAAAGTATTGTTGTTGACGCAACTCGCGCTTGGTACCATCATCAACGGCTGGGAAACTGCTGGGATAGGCAAACGGCACTGCGGCAATGATGCCTTTGCCGCCCACGTCGATGAGATGCTGGTCAAGGTCGGCATGACCCTCATGGTCACGGGCCAAACTGCCCAGCACGTTGATGCCGTTGCGTTCCCACAACAACTTGTCACAGTCGAGTCGTGATGCGCTGTCGTGGTTGCCGGCGATGACGATGATAGCCATTGTGGGATATGCGTCATGGATGTCGAGCATTCCTTCAACATAGAGGTTGACGGCGGCATTGGACGGTGCAGCGGTGTGGAAAATGTCACCACTCACCAGCAATGCGTCAGGCTGGGATTTGCCCACGATGTCGGCAAGTTGGCGCAGGAAGTCGCGTTGCTCCTCGCTGCGGTCATAGCCATAGAAATTCTGGCCCAGATGCCAGTCGCTGGTATGAATGAATTTGAACATAAATGAAGTTTTTTTACTTAGCTTGAAAGCTGATCACACTAATTTCCTCCTTGGGATTTTTCTTTAGACAAAGATAGGTAAAATCTTTGAAATATGCAAATATGTAGTGTTAATAGATGTTAGTGTTTGAGGGGATTGATTGAGTCCCATTTAAGGGGATAGATTTGCCAGTCTCGGGCGTTCAATGGGCGCTGCGGGTATTGAGTTTCTTGCCGTTCTTGTCCCAGGTGTATATCCAGTTGCCCTTGCGGCTGGTGAAAGTGTCGCCAGTAGCGGCGAGAACCTCACCCACACTGCTCTCCGAGAAGGTGTGCAACCGTTTGCCCTTGGCATTGTAGGTGTAGATCCAACTGCCATGTTTGACGATGTAGAACGATTCGCTGTAGGCGACTACTTCCCCCTGGGTGGTGCTGAAGGTGTATATCTTTTTGCCGTTTTCGTCATAGACGTAATACCATGATCGGGTACTCTCGATGTAGCTAATCTTTTGTGCTTGTATGGCAGTGAAAGCCATGAGCATGATGAGGGTAAAAAGTATTCTTTTCATGAAGATATGGTTTTATTTGATGAGATTTTCGAGTTGTTTCTCGGTGGCGTGGGGTAGTATGTGACTCAGGTGGGTGAGCATGCGCTCCAGCGATTCCTCGGGCGTGCGGTCACAGTGACACGCCTCTTTGCCCAGTAGTTGCTCAGGAGTGTTGAGCAGCGCCCAACCCCAACCATATTCGTGGTTGTGCTTGTCGCGGGGATAGACAAAGTCCTCGGTGACGATGCGGCATGCCATCTGCAAGCGGGTGACGTAGCCGTCAAAGCGGCTGCGCATCTTCGGTCCCGTGAATCCACAGGCACTGCGCAACTCCCGTGTGATGAGACTGCCGTGCTCACGCAGGGTCATCAGGATGGTTTCCTCAATAGAACCCTCCGATGGGGCAGGGTGGGCATAGTGTCGCCAGTTGTACAGGTCGGGCCACCAATCGCGACTGACGAAGCCTGCCTTCTTGTTGAAGAACTTGCCATACACGCAACCGCCCTCGGTGACGATGGGTCCTTTCCATTTCCACAGGGGCCACTCCCAGCCTCCGTCATCAAGCAGTACATAGCGGCAGTCGGGATCAACGGCTTCGTCGGCCGAGAAACCTCTTATTCCACTGTCTAACAGCGGCAGGAGACCCACCTGCTGGATATAATCCATCAGTTCGGTAGCATTATGTATCATGGATCGGTGCATGGTGAATTTGTGATTTTTCTTCTCACAAAGATAACCTTTTTGTCACACATATCCAAGAAATGCAACATTTATTTCGTCGTTTGTTCTTTGGCGGCAGTTTCAATCCCGTTGCATCCAGTACTTGCGCTCATCATCCGACATCTGCTCGATGGCGTAGCGCAGGGCTGTACGCGGCATTTCCTGGGCATGGCGCTCCAGGAACTGGCGCAGCAGATCCATACTGCATCGCTTGCCCACCTCGCGCAGCATCCACCCTACAGCCTTGTGCATCAGGTCATGAGGGTGATGCAGGTGCCACTCGGCATAGCGTAGGCACCACGACGGGTCACCCTGTTGTGTCGTCTTCCATGTGCTCACCATGCTCATGCGCTGTCGCCACAGGCAGTCGCTGGCAGCCAAGCCGTCCATGATTTCACGCTTGTCGTCCAGTCGTGTGGGTAGCAATAGCCAGTTGCCCAGGATCTTGGGAGCTGACAAGTCCACCAGGTCCCAGTTGTTGGCACGCTCGGCATGTTGCAGATACATCCTCATGATTTCATCGCGGCTGTTGATGGCAGACTCGTCGTTCTCCATCCGTTTTTTTGACAATTTCTCGAACCTTGCCACCAGGATGAGCAGTCCGCACAGTCTCACCTCGTGCCAGCCCGACATCAGTAACTCGGGCACCTCCTCGATGGGCAAGTCGCGCCCTGTCAGTTTCACGATTTCGCGCGTCTGTGGCACTTTCAACCCCAGGAACTCGTCGCCTTCACCATACTCTCCCGGTCCAGTCTTGAAGAACCTCATCAATTCTCGTCGCTGCTTCTCATCCTGCAACGACTCCATGTATCCTATTATCTCTTTAGCTGTCATCATGATTGCAAAAGTAATCAACAAAACCTTATCTCTCACTCTTCCTCACCCAAAAAGTGGCATCCATGTAGGAATATGAGTGAAACTATTGTCGTCGGTAGGCGAGGTGGGCTTGGTCTTGGAATGAAGGAAAAAAGGATTTTTCTTGGCATTTCGGTCAGTATGCACTACCTTTGTAGCTGATTTAAACAAAGCTCTACCTTAATTAATGAGTCAATCAATGGAAACCGCCAATCTATCCTCGGCCCGCAAAACAATCGTGGGCATCCAATTCCTTTTTGTCGCCTTTGGCTCCACGGTTCTTGTCCCGTTGCTTGTGGGACTTGATCCAGCCACAGCATTGTTCATAGCCGGCATCGGCACTTTTATTTTTCACATGGTCACCCGCGGAAAGGTGCCCATTTTTTTAGGCTCCAGCTTCGCCTTCATTGCACCGATCATCTCGGCATCCCAGCAGTGGGGAATGCCAGGCACTCTGGCCGGCATCACCGGGGTGGCACTGGTCTATTTTGTGATGTCGGCCCTCATCAAGTGGCAAGGACGCCGACTGCTGGACCGTTTATTCCCGCCTGTCGTCATAGGACCAGTGATTATCTGCATCGGGCTGTCGTTGGCTCCCGCAGCAGTCAATATGGCTAAGGAGAACTGGCTGCTGGCATTTATCTCGCTGTTGACAGCCATCCTTGTGCTTGTCTTGGGGCGTGGGCTCATCAAGTTGGTGCCCGTGGTGTGTGGCATCATTGTGGGCTATATCACAGCCTGGTTGATGGGGCTGGTTGACATGTCAGCAGTGGGTAGCGCACCCTGGTTTGCCCTGCCATCGAGCATCATCCACTTCAAGTTGCCTGAGTTCGCTTGGGAACCGTTCCTGTTCATGATACCCGTTGCCATCGCGCCCGTGATTGAGCACATCGGTGACGTGTTTGTGGTGGGTGCCGTGGCTGGCAAGGATTTTGTCAAGGACCCTGGTCTGCACCGCACCATGTTGGGCGACGGCTTGGCTTGTCTGGCGGCTGCCCTCTTCGGCGGCCCTCCAGTGACCACCTATAGCGAGGTGACGGGTGCGATGCAGATCACGCGCATCACCGCCCCTTCGGTCATCCGCATTGCCGCAGCCACCGCCATCGTCTTCTCGGTCATCGGCAAGCTGAGTGCCCTGCTGCAGAGCATCCCCAGTGCTGTGCTGGGCGGCATCATGTTGCTGCTGTTTGGCTCCATCGCCTCGGTGGGTATCCAGAATCTGGTGAACCACAAGGTGGATCTCAACCAGACGCGCAACATCATCATCGTCAGTGTGGTATTGACACTTGGCATCGGTGGAGCTGTCTTGCCCATGGGCTCTTTCTCACTGAGTGGCATCGGCCTCGCCGCCCTCGCTGGCGTCATCCTCAACTTGGTAATTCCCAAGGACAAAGAAAACGACCTCAATCAATGAATTCAAGAGAAAAAATGAAAAAGAACAATGAGCAGGAGATGCGCATCCGCCAGATGGAGTGTCATCTCAACACAGCCTTGGCTGCCGTGAAGCACCTTGAGGGTGCTCTTGACGAGTGGGAAGCCGCCCAGGATGCCATTATTGCCCTCAATGAATACTATGGCAGCCAAGCATGGCACCAAGACCTTGCCGACGACGAGGCAGGCCTTCTGCCCAAGGACCTCAAACGCGGCGTCCTCAGCCAAGACTCCATCTGGAACCTCCTCACCGACATCCGCGACCTCAACACCCGCCTGAGAGATATCGCCAACAAAGTCAATACCAGACAATAAGGGTTGCTGTAATGGTTGTCACTTGTTCTTGCGGGCGGTGACCCAGACGGGGTCTTCGCTCATGACAGGCTTGTTGACTGCCATCACGCCTGAGAGATTGTGAGGCACGTAGGGCTCCTCAAGATAACGGATGTCATCGGCCGTCAGGTGCAGGTCAAGTGACTTGACTGCGCCTTCGATGTGATGTAGCTTGGTAGCTCCCACGATGGGTGATTCCACCTTGGTCAGCAACCATGCCAGGGCGACTTGGGTCATTTCCACGCCATAACGGTCGGCGAGTTCCATGACGCGTTCCACGATGCGCCCGTCCTGCTCGGCTGTCGCGTCATACTTGAAGTGCATGAACGAGTCCTCGGCCTGACGCTTGGAGGTCTCACCGGGTCGCTTGGACAATTTGCCCGAAGCCAGGGCACTGTAGGGTGTCATGGCAATGTTTTCCTCATGGCAATAGGGGAACATCTCACGTTCCTCTTCACGCATGATCAGGTTGTAATGGTTCTGCACCGAGATGAACTTGGCCCAGCCGTTTTTCTCGGCCAGCGCATTCATTTTGGCGACCTGGTAGGCGTATGCGTTGGCGATGCCGATGTATCGCACTTTGCCGGCCCTGACCGCATTGTTCATGCCCTCCAGAATTTCTTCGGCGGGAGTCTTGTAGTCCCAGATGTGATAGATGTACAGGTCCACATGATCCATGCCCAAGTGCTCCAGGCTGGTGTTGATGGAGTTCATCACGTGCTGCTGGCCATTGATGCCAGCGGCAATTTCTTCTTCGGTTCGTGGCAGGAATTTGGTGGCAACCACCATGTCCTCGCGACGGGCCATGTCACGTAGGGCCCTGCCGACATACTGCTCGGATGTACCCAACTGATAACCGATAGCTGTGTCAAAGAAATTCACGCCCAGGTCAATAGCGTGGCGGATGATTTCGCGTGTGTGCTCCTCGTCGATGGTCCATGAATGCTGACCGATGGTCGGGTCGCCAAAGCCCATGCAACCCAAGCAGATGCGCGACACATCCAGGTCAGAGTTTCCTAATTTGATGTATTCCATGATTAATGATTATTGTCTTTGTTTGGTGAAAATCAGTTTCATTGTTTGCGGGTCAAGCGGTCGCATGGTGGGCAGCTTCAAGTTCTTGACCATGTGCAACGTGCCCTGCTTATACTTTTGGAAGTGCTCGGTCTGCAGGTGCTGCTGATAGGCAGCATCCGAGGCGTAGATCTCGAGAATGCGGATTTGGGTCGAGTCCTCGGCACTCTGCATCGGGAACAGGCAGATGACGCCCGGTTCACGCTCCATTGAGACGCGGTCCACCTCGTTGGCAAAGGCCAGATACTCAGACAAGTATTCAGGATAAACCTCAATCTCGGCAATACGCACAATCATCTGATCTTCGGCAGCAGTAGCTACAGGCTTCTCCTGTGAAAGGCCGAGCAACCACTCGGCATTCTTGTGCAGTATCATCTCGCGCAGGGGAGCCAGGTCGGACTCGTCGGTCAAGTATTGTCGCATTCTGTTCAGACTCATTGTCAGCACCTGTGGTGCCACGTATGGGTAATCCGAACCATAGAGCAGGTGGTCGGGTGTGGTGATGGTGAGCATCATGCGAATGAGTTCAGGGCTATGGGCTCCTGCCAGATCATAGTAGAGCGCAGCCAGATTGGCATTCCAATCAATTTCTCCCACCAGCCCATTGGTTTGCATCACGGGCGCCAGCGACTTCATGCGCG
>Ga0247611_10004983_pt1 | contig 18024 bp, 21 predicted proteins | sample 177DNAGHGhighgp2_FD_192422 | JGI IMG/M metagenome (GOLD analysis project Ga0247611, IMG submission 192422) | Sheep rumen microbial communities from Palmerston North, Manawatu-Wanganui, New Zealand - 1770 DNA GHGhigh gp2 | ecosystem: Host-associated > Mammals > Digestive system > Stomach > Rumen... | reverse complement strand
AGAATTAGAAAGTTTTATTCTTAGTTGCATCTTTATTTCCTTTCTTTTTTATAACGTAGTCTCTGATAATGATAATAGTCATTTCTACAAAAAGAGTTCCTACAATTCCTACAAGCACAGGATTTACAATCATTCTTTCTTCTCCTTATATTTATTAATATCTTTAATTATTTGCTCTATAGATACGGGATAACAATTATGAGCATCCATTGCTACATTATAAATACTATATTGTCCAAATTCAAATTTATTAGAACTATGAGTATGTCCAGATAGATTCCAAAAGAAACGTTCTTCTTCAAAATTCCCTACAAGAGTAGGATAATGAGAAAGATAAAACATTTTCCTTTTACTATATTTATAAATTGATGCAAAACCAAGATATGTCATACCGTATTCTGTTTGATATTTATTAAGTTTATTATTTGTATCATGGTTCCCCCAAATAATAAATTTTTCACCATTTAATACTTTATAGACACGATTCCATTCTTTTTCGTTTCCGCTCATACAAAGGTCGCCAAGAATATAAACAGTATCTTCTGGAGTTACAACACTATTCCATCGTTTAAGAATTTCTGTATCATGTTCTTCAACTGAAGAAAAACCGCGCGGACGCCAGAGAAAATCCTTATCGTGTCCGATATGTGGGTCTGCGGTAAAATAAACAGCCATATTATCTCCTTTCTAAAAGATTTATTGATTTCCCATCAAAAGTGTATATGTAATCAAAAGGTTCATTATAAGTTGGTGGCTCCATTCTAAGATACATATTATGTACCTCATGCGGAGGAACAAAGGTGCGGCCGCCCTTTCTTGTTTCATTACGTTCAAGGCATGTTTCTAAAGGAGTGTTCATATATACACCTATTACGGTTACTTTTGTTCTATCTATATGAAGGTTATGAAAAAGAGCATTACGACTTTTTCTATTTAAATGTGTTGCATCTGCAATAACATTATAACCTTCTTTTAAATTTTCATTAATTTGTTTAATAAATTCTTTGTAAACTTGTTTTTCTTTTGCAAAATAATTATCCGTATCAGAAAGAAGGGCGAATCTTATTCCGTCTCTTGAAATATGGATAGTATTATCATTCATAATAGCATATTTTGCATAAGTAGATTTCCCTGAACCAGGAATACCTATCATAATGTATAATTTATTTTTCTCCATTTTTTCTCCTATAATAAGGGAGAGATTATCTCTCCCTTATTATTATCCGTGATAAGCAAGTAGAAATTCATTGGAAACAGCTTTGAAAGATTTGCTACCATCTTCAGAGCGGAATACAATACCTTCTCGCATATCACCATCAATTTGAGATTTATCTGTTGCATATTTAAGTAACTCTTCTACTGTATCAGGAAGAATGAATTTGCTATTAACAACAGGAACACAAGGAACCCGATAATAATCTTCAAGTAATTCTCTCATTTTAAGAGTATTAAATCTACCTTTATCAGAAGTAATAAGGTTGAAAGCCATAAAATCATGGTCTTTTAGATGATAATCTCTCTTTTGTACTCCTGCTCCATAGGTTTCACCTTGGATAGTAATCCATTCTGCTTCAGGAAATAAGGTTAGCATTTCCGTAAGAATGTGCTCCATATGATACTTTTCTGCCATTTCTGTATAAATATTAGTATCATAGAAACATGTTTTGTCAGGTTTATCAAAACAAACGTTACGAGAACAAACATAAAATTCATTTTTATGAGGCCACTTCCCGCGTTTAATAGTAAAGGTAGTTGAAGAACCATCAATCTTTTCTGTTGCAATCCAAGGAGATTTATCAGTCAAAATCCAAGGCATATTCTGGATTCTTTCCTCATCAGTTTTCTTTACCCAAGCAGGCCAACCTGTTTTATCTCTCTTTTTACCAAAGAAAACGAAAAGAAGTTTCTTACCCCAATCACGTTTCATAAGCCAGCGGAAAGGCTGCTTTGCAAAGAGTTTACCGTTACGCTGTGCCATTTTCTTATATTTATCTACAGAAGGTGCTTTACGAGTATTATCTTCTGCAACATAATAAGTTACATTAAGGTCTTTTGTAAGAAAACGAGTTTCATCATCTTCGGGAACATGAACACATCCATCGTTATCTACAATATATTTAATTCCACCTGCAAACTGAGCTTCTTCAATCTCCCATCCCATAGTTTCAGCAGAGACAAGAAGTCCCTGAGAAATAGATTTACACATTTTCTGAGTCTTTACACGATATTTCTTTTTAACAAGAAAAGCCATATCGGTAAAAGGTTTTACTTCAGGAAGTTTTGAATCAATCTCAAAGTAAATAGCGGGGTCACCTACTTTAAATTCTCCCTTACCGACAACGATAGTCCATCCGCCCACATGAGCAAGTTCTACTCTATCATATCCTTCGATTGGAGTAATGTTATCAATCTTTACAACATATGCAAGTTCTCTTTCGTTAGTTTTTGGATTAAGCATTGTTATCTCCTTTCTCTTGCTCCATTAACTCTCTTTCGTGAAGAATAGCTTTATCAAAATCTTTAAAAGAGATTTCATCTGAGCATGTCCAAGTGGCTTCTGTTAATGTTAATCTCTCTTTTATTTTATTTCGTTCTGTTTTAGACATAAAACGTTTATCATGTTCATCAAAATATTCTAAAGGAATAAGTTGACTTAATTTTACTTTTTCCCATCCATTACCTCGTCTCGCTGCAAATTCAGGAGAAAAAATTAGAGCAGTTTTATCTTCAAAAAAATGATAAACTTCTACAATAATTTCATTTTTACGATAATACATTTTCATATTAATTTTTATCCTTTCTAAAAAAGCTGTTATTTCCTATTTTAACCTATCGGCATACCTAAGTTTTTAAATTTAATTTTTTTAAAAATTTCCGCTATCCATGCTTTTTGAACCATACCATTTTCTACTGGATATTTTTTTAATTCTTTATAAAAATCTTCGATATAAACAGCTTCTGTGGGTCGTTTTTTCCATTCTTTATAAAAATCATTTTCCATTTTTTCATTTCCTTTCTTTTCTCATTTCTTATAAATAAATTTTATCAAAAATTTATAAAAAAAGCAAGAAAAATTGTTTGACCAATTTTTCTTGCTTATAAAGATTAACCCATTTTTGCGTTAATAATATTCTCCAAGGATGTTCCACGAAGAAGTTTATTAACAGTATCCGCAACAGATTCACCATTAGCAATAGCATAAGGGCTAATGCTTTCCATACCTTCTCTAAGAAGATTTGCCTGAGTGCTTGCGGAAATAGCAGCGACCAAATCGGGGCTAATAGAAGCCATAATTTCTTTTATAGTATTAGCATATGCTTCCTGCTTACCCTTTTCAATTTCAGCAAGAGCCTTTTCATGTTCGATTTCAGCTTCACGCTTTTCTTTAAGTCTATTCATTTCTGCTGTCTGGTTAGCAGTCAGAAGAGCCTGTAGGTCATTCTGAGCCTGGGCAGCCGCCATTTCAGCTTCTCTCTGTTTAGTACGAATATCTTCTTCATTCTGCAACTTTCGTTCCAGTCTTGCCTGTTCAAGTTCAAGTTCAAAAAGAGCACTTTCGTTTTTAATAGCGGCTTCTTCCTTTTCTTTTTCTGCCAAAGCCGTAGTAGCTTTTACACGAGCATCCGCATCAGAAAGTTCAATTTCTTTTTTAACAAGTTCTCTCTGATAAAAATCAAGAGTTTTTGCGATGTTCTGGTCTGCGCTAATATCAAGAATATCAACGTCATTAACAATCATACCATTGTCTGTGAAAACTCTTCCAAGAGGTTTATCCGAATCTTCAGTAACGTCAAGAACAATATTTCTAATAATTTCTGTAGAATTAATGTAAAAATCTTTAATACTGTATTTTCTGATTTTTCTCTTGACAAGAGTTCTCATATTATCGCAAAGATATTTTACATAATTATTAACAGTAAACCAAGAATCCTTAGAATCCTCAAGGAAACTTACACAATAGTTTAGTTTGACCGATACGGCGACAGAATCTGCGGTAACTGCATTGATAATATCTGTTACTCTATTGTTTTCAATCTGAAGGAAAGCAGTCTGGAAAGCAGGCTTAGAAGATTTAGGGGTTCCGCCAGAAAGTTCAATAGCTTCAACAGTCTCATCATAATCAAGCAAACGAGTTGTAGGTCCAATTACAACTTCTCTATGACCAGCCTTAGATACAATGTTTACTGCATAACCTGTCCAAATATCAAGCGCGACGACGCCTTCATATTTAGTGTCAAGAGTAATAGTTCTAGGCTTAGTATAGCTTACTCCACGAGAAATATTTGCATTTGCTTCAAAGATTGCAAGTGTAGATTCCTGATTCGCAGTAGAATATGCTGTATTAAGCATATCTGTAACTGCAGAAGATGTAAGTCCCTTACGAGAAAGTTTTTCAACAGCCTGTTCAGTAAGACCATTATTATACTTTAAAACTTCCATATTACCAGGATACATCAATTCACATTCTTTTGCTGTTAGCTTTCTCTTAACAACAACTTCTGTGCGGGGGTCAGGTAGATACATCTGAGGACCACGTACTGTAGTGATTTCACCAGTAAGTCTGTTAAGAATATAACGACCTTCACCTTCAGGAATAGCAATTGCGTGATGCATATATTTACCATCATACTGAATCATTGCATGTTCAGGACGAGGATAATAAATCATCTGGTCATTACCAGTAATAAACAGTTCTTCTCCGATAGGATGATGAATTGTTTTTCCATCTTTCTCTTCATCATATGCGGCAATTACTTTTACATAAATACCACTAATAGGAGAAAGTTCAAGAGCACGGAAAATAAGTCCACCCTTAGGAGCAGTTACGAATGTTTCTGTAGGTTCAGGGAATACCACGGCGGGACCATGAATATATCTCTTTTCACCATCTTCATCTTTAAGAATGGCGTATTCAAGACGTTCAAGAGTAACTGCATCTCTTACATATTCACCGCTTCCTTCTCCATTTTCTGCACCAATAGGAAGGACTTCAATACCAGTTGGCGGGATGTAGAACGATACTTCCGTACCCTTAATTACAATCATCTGTCCAACGAAAAACTCTTCGGACTCTGCGGTAATTTCTTTACCTTCTGCGTTTACAATTGTAGCGGTAGCCATACCCTTTTTAGCGGCGACCGCATCATAAACTCGTGCCAGAAGGTACTGGTTAGAACGAAGTCTGTGGCCTCTGATTACTCTTGTCATCTGACCAGGATAAAGCGAGAAGGATGTGGGTCCCGCAATGTTGATTTTTCTACCAACTTCAAGTTCAGGACTGTTTACTGCTTTTGCAGGTTCAGGATGACTATTATCAGAAGTAGGGTTCTTTAGAACAATATACCAACCTTCAGGAGCAGATACAAAAAGCTGTCTTGCTTTTTCAAAATCCTGTGTCTCCTCGAACTTTTTATTTTTACCATTAAAAGTAACAAGAGACTCCTGTGCGGAAATGGTCATGGTAGTAGGTCCAGTATAAACCTTAATTGCGCCATTTGTTTTAGACTGAAGGAAACAGAACTCATTCATAGAAAGAACAAGGTCACGAGACCGATTCATATTCATCTGATTCTGATTATCCCAGTCATTATCGTATCTTGCCATATTTTTCTCCTTTTATTATTTAATTAATATTATATTCTTTATTATTCTACGTTTTTAATTTTTTCTGCGAGTGCTTTGAGTTCTCTTTCTTTACGTTCTTTCTTTTTACGAGCCTTTTTTTCAGCCTGACGTTTGCGGGCGGCCGCACGTTCTTTTTCTTCTTTTTCTTTTTTAATTTTTTCTGTCTCTTGCTGTTTAAAGAGTTTCTTTGCTTCTTTTATCTTCTTAACCCAATATTTTTTATATTTCATTTCATGGGCTTTATATTCAATACCTTCTTTTGTAAATTCATTATGATTTATAAGTTTTGAATAAGCAAGATAAATAGCAAAATCAAAGTCAAAAACATCTTCATCGTTACAAATTGTTTTAATTTGAGTTCCGTATTTAAAAGTAAAACGTAATACTTTATTAGGAACAAGAATTTCAATTTTTACTATTTCTGGATAAATTTCATCTTTCATATTTCTCTTTTTTGTATCTTGAATAGCATTGACAATAGCTTCATTCATTATATCACTTATATGAATTGTTGTTGGAAACGATTCTTCCATAGTAATTGATGCTGATGGAAAATACATCATAGGTTCTAAATTAGTCATTTTTTTATTTTCTCCTTTTTCTTTTTTATTATAATAATATTATATAATAAATTTTTTAAAAGGTCAAATAAAAGTAATAAAGGTTTTAGGGTTTTTATCTTATAAAGAATGAAATTTAAAGGAGCAGGATTAAAATAATACTGCAAAAAGGAGGAAAATTAATATGCCAGGAATTAATAATAATTTATATCCACCTATTTTTAAAAAATCTTATGTTCCTGCTTTTATAAAAAATAACGGTTGTAATATTTATTTTTCGATTTCAAAATTTAATAGTTTATCAGAGATTGAAACTGATTTAATACAGGTTACGGTACAAAATCAAAAAACAAATCAATCTGTTTTATCTCAAAATCTATATCCTAGTGGAATTAAAATAACATCTTTAAAGACTAATCTCGAAAAAGAAGATGAAGAAAAATATTTTATTACGATAAGTTAGGCAGATATAGAAGGTGGTTTTAATTATAACGAATATTATAAAGTACAAATTAGATTTACACAAGCGGTATAGCCTACTCAACATGATAGTAGATACCCTGAGACAGATAATAATGGAAATTATAAAAATTTAGATGGCTGGATAAATTCAAATCTATCTTATTTTTCATAGTGGTCTACTGTTGTATTAATTAAACCAATTAGTCCATTAATTGTATAGTTAAAATATCTTTCCGAAGAAGCCTTAACAACGATTACTACAAATGATTTAACTATTTTAGGAACGGTAACTTCAAAAGATAGTAATGATTATGAAGGTTTTAAAAATTATAGAATTTTAATTTATGATACAGAAAATAATTTAGTAGAAGATAGCGGAGAAAAATATTTTAATAATTCAAATTAGATTTATTATAATTGTAAATATAGATTCCTTTAGAGGGAATATGTATTAAAAATACAAATTACTACTAAAAATTTATATACTACACAAAGAGAATATCATTTTTAGATAAGTTATATTAATATATCTAATTTTTAGGCAGAAATTTCTGCAAAAGTAGATAATAATGCGGGATGCGCAATAGTAACTTTACAGAATGATATTTTATCAGAATTAGGCACCAATATCGTTATTACGAGAGCATCTAATAAAGATAATTTTACATATTGGGAAGATATGTATACAACTTTAATTTCTCCTAATACAGTTTTAAAATTAGAATGGAGAGACTATACTATTGAAAGCGGAGTGTGGTATAAATACGCAGTATCTAAGCGAGATGAATATGATTATAGGTCTGTTGCAGTTGAGATGAAACGACCTATTATGGCAAATTTTGAAGATATATTTTTAACAACTAAAGATCAACAGTTAAAAATTAGATTCGATCCTCAGGTAAATAATTATTCAAGAGTTGTTTCTGAATCTTTAACTGAAACGATTGGGTCAAAGTATCCTTTTATTAGACGAAACGGAAAAGTTGATTATAGAACTTTTTCTATCTCAGGAACTATTTCTTATTTTTCGGATATTAAATAGAATTTAATGAGAGCTTCTCGTACGGAATTACATGGAGCGTCCGCAGAATATTATGAAGAATATAATGTAAAGAATAATATAAATTTATATAATGATATTATTCAAGAGAAAGATTTTAGAGAAAAGGTTTTAGATTTCTTATATGATGGAAAAGTGAAATTATATAAATCTGCAACTTAGGGAAATATATTAGTGAAATTAATGAATATTAGTTTAACTCCAAATAATAATTTAAGTAGACAGATTTATAGTTTTACAGGAACAGTTTATGAAATAGACGATTTTAATTATGAAAATTGTATTAAGTATGAAATTCAAGATTGTGGGAAATATGTTCAACAAGATAGGTTTGTAGTAACAAAATTTGGTCAGTTGGTTATGCCTTCTCCTAATCTATATTATAGTAGTAATCATAATGTAAATGTTTTAAATGAAGGATTAACTTATTTTGGAAAAGGTAATTTATTAAATAATTTAATAAAAGATAAATATTCTATTTTATAGAGTGATGATATTGCTATTAATGTTCAAGATTTATCTTATTTAAAAATAACTTTAACATCAGATCCATACTTAATTGCGATTGATAATAGTAAAAGACCTTATAGGATTGAAAAAGGTAACAATAATTCAAACGTATATCTTGGTCACATAATAAATATAAATGGAGAAGATATAATTATAAACAAAGATGGTATTTATGAATTATCTGATTCTAATACAAGTGTAACTAGTTTAAGTTTTGCTTATGCACAAGAACAAGGTTTTATAGATTTTATTGCTAATATTGAAGAATCTCCTAAAAAGATTAATAATTTTAGACGATATACTTCTATATCTAGAATTGGTCAACTATGGGGAGGTTTTAGTATTTTAAATAATACAAGTTAGTTGATATATACTACTATTATAAATAAGTATAATATTTATGGAAATAACTTTGAACAATAGTTACAAAAAATAGATTCATTATGTATACAGGCGGCGCCTGGTACTACTTTCTTTATAAGATAGAACCAAGATAAACGATATGAGAAACATGTATTAAATGAAACTGGATTATTATAGTTTAATAATCCTGAAACAGATATAAGAGGTTTATATATAGTAGGTCCTACTTTATCATAGATTTCTGCGGAAGAACTAAGAAAAGAAGGCTTGAATGATTATGAATTTTACGACACTAATGAAGTTATATCGTTAAGTGCTATTAGAAATCCTAAGAATAATTATGTATATTCTGTTTCTCCTTTCCAAAAAACAGAAGAAGATACTTTAGTTATAGATGAAGATGAATTAACAACAGAAGATTTTGAAGAGCTTGTAGAATGGCTTGAATAGCAAGAAAGAAGTATCTTATGGTCTACTAAAAATGATGAAGCAGAAGAATTAGATTTAGAAACATTAGGATTATTCTTTTTAAATAGTAATAAGTATATTTATTATCATGGTTCTTGGTATCCATTTACAGATGACCATATTGTTGTAATTCCTTCGATAGAAGCTATTATTGATTATCATTGTAAAATTATATTGAAAGAATAGTAATAAAAGGAGATTGATATTAATGATTAAAAAAGAAAAATTTTTAAATGATGCCTCCTTTTTAAAATAGTTAGCGGGCCTTCATATAAAAGAATATTTCGTTAAAATTACCGTTTTAAATTGGGAAGAAGATGAAATTAAAGATATTGAAGGTCGGGTAATTTCTGCTAGTATTAATATAGATGGAAACAGTAGTATAAGAAGAACAGCTACATTAAGTGTTTATATTGATGATATAAATAATAATATTACTAGTGCTAATAATCTATTATCTATTAATAAAAAAATAAATCTTCAAATAGGTTTTAATAATACTACAGATAAATATTAGGGATGTTCTATTCTTTGGTTTCCGCTTGGTGTTTATGTTATTATGGGTAACTCTATTTCTTACTCTGATTCTGGTCTAGTAGCTAGTCTACAATTAAAAGATAAAATGTGTTTATTAAACGGAGAGTGCGGGGGTACCTTTCCCGCTTCAGTAGTATTTGATAATTATATTACTGTAGATTAGAATGGTAATGAAATTATTAGTAGACCTACAATCTATCAAATTATTCAATAGCTAGTTAATCATTTTGGTGGATAGCAATTAGGAAAAATAATAATTTCAGATTTAGATACAAGAGTAAAACAAGTTATGAAATGGACGGGTCAAGTTCCTTTATATGTTTATAAAAACGGTAGTCAATATTATTATAGTTTAAATGCAGACTAGCATAAAGAAGATATAGATTGGCCTAAAGAAATGTTTTAGTACGGTTAGGATATAGGATACATATATACCGATTTTACTTTTCCAGGAGATTTAATAGGAGATGCAGGGAATACAGTTACGGATATATTAGATAAAATAAAAGAAGTTTTAGGTAATTATGAGTATTTCTATGATTTAGATGGGAATTTTGTTTTTCGATAGATAAAAAATTATTTAAATAATGCACAATCTAAATATATTTTAGATAGTGCAAACGAAAGGCAATTAGTTCCAGATTATATTAATTCAATAGCAGGAGATAGTAGATAGGCTTATTTAATAGATATAAATAATGGAACTTCCGTTTTTGAATTTAATGATAGTAATTTAATATTAAATTACAGTAATACTCCACAGTATTAGGCAATTAAGAATGATTTTGTCGTGTGGGGAATTCGTACAACTGCGGAAGGGTATGAGGTGCCGCTAAGGTATCATTTAGCTATTGATAAAAAACCTAAAACTGGAAATAAATATAAAGTTTTTCAATATACAGATGAATCTACTGGAATATAGAACTGGTATTATCCTATAACTTTTAATTCAAAATAGAATTTCCCTAAAAAAGGTGCGGCCGGCACTTTTTATTACGATGGAGAAAATATTTATAAATGGGGATAGATTGCTAATGAAGAGTACGGTTATATTATAATTGATGCGGTATTATAGGAAATTGAAACTAAAGATTGGAGAACTGAATTATTCTTCCAGGGACTTGTCTCTAATGTGTTAGGGACAGATAGTAATTATTATTTTGCAGAATTATATAATTAGTGGCCTTTAATTTATGATATACGTAATCAAAAATTTTATGATGAAGTAATAAATGACCCGACTCAAATTAATTTCTTTTTAGATTTTATTGATGAACCGTCCGCTAGTATTGCAGAATTATCAGTTAATAATATTGGAAGACGGTCTCAAGTTTTTAACGCAGACAAAAATGTTAATTGTGTTTTTTAGGCTTGGATTCCTGATATAATATTAATAAAAAAGGGTGAAAAAAATAGTGAAATGTAGAAATTAAGAAAAGAGTGTATAGCGAGAGGACAATCATATTATCAATTTGACCCTTAGTTATATGATGCTATTGATATAGGAGGAACAAGGTATTCCGCCTATGAAGAAATAAGACAAGTTTTACATTAGTATACTAAATATAATGAGAATATTTCTTTACAAACATTACCTATTTATCATCTTGAGCCTAATACTAGAATTACCGTAAAAAATGCAGAAAGTAATATATATGGAGATTATTTAATTAATAGTTTGTCTTTTGCTTTAGATAATTCTAGTACGTTAACAATTAATGCAACTAGAGTCCCAGAAAAAATTTAAAGGAGATAAAAGGATATGAGTTATAAAATAGGACAATTTAGAGGTGATTCAAGTTTCTCATATCTATCACAAATAGAAAATATATAGATTGGAGATAGAATAACAGAGGCTTCATCAATAGAAAGAATTTATTTTAAAGATAAAAAATTTAGTATAAAAGATTCTTTCTTTAATCGTAATATTAATTATTATGTGAAGATAGAAATAGAAAGACCTGTAGTAATAGTAAGTGAAAATAATAAAAATAGAAATTCTAATCAATAGTTTTTATTATTTTTAGAAAATGAAAATTAGGATGAAAAATCTTCTCAATTTTTAAAAAGTTTTTATGTACCTTCTATTGAAGGTAATGCTAGATAGGAAGAAAAATATGTTACTCTTGAACTTATATTTAATCCAAGTTTAACATTTTCTAATTTAGTATTACAGATGAAACGAACTGGTGCAGATTATTTAGAATACCATGAAGAGGAAGATTTTTATGGAAGAGTAGCAATCATAAAAAAAGTAGAATTTTATAGTATTAATAATATATTAGATTCTATTGCTGTTGAAAATCAAGAGTCATCTTCTATTAATTTTATAAAAATAGGTATACAAGGTCCTTCTGGTATGCTAATGTGTATTAATGGATAGGAAATAAGGGTTTGGCCTAGTGGGATTTATGAAATAAAAAATGGTTATAAAGTTTCATTTTTAGGTTTTATAGTTTCAGAAGGAGACTCTTTTATATTAGATTATCAATACTAAAAGGAGTGAGTTAAGATGAATTATGGAAGTTTTTATGGAGGTCGTAAAGGAACTCCTTTTGTCATTGTGAAAAATTATCCCGATATAATTTCTATGGTAGATGATTTTAGAGCGGGACCAAATTTTTCAGAAGTAAAATATGATTAGTATGTATTAATAAATACTGTTAACAAAAGTCATCCAGATAATGGAAAAATTTTTAGAAGAGGATATGATTATAGTAGTGGGCGTACGATCTCTGGGCATAGAGCATATAGAGATGCCGCTCATACAGATTAGATTGTAAACGGAACAGAATAGGATTATCAAAGTGCTTATTATGATGTTGATCAAAATATAAATGCGGGAGGTGCATAGTACATTGGAACTATAGTTGGTCCTCCTGGACGTGCGCCGCATTTAACAATGATGCCTTATACTGAATTAAAGAATAAAGAAGCGCAAGAAGGATATAGTATCTTAAGCCGAGAAGGCACTTTTAGTTTACCTACTGAAGATTTATTACCAGGAAAATATGTTGAAAACGATACTGTTAAATACAATGATGAAATAAAATGGTATACAGTATCTATTAAAAATATAAATAACGATGAGAGTGATGCTTATGTAGGTTTTAAAATTCCTTATCCTGTAATAGATTTTACCACAGAGAAAATTTCTCCTTATGATGAGCAAGGATTTGTTATAGATAGTTCAAAAACAGAAAGAATTGACTCAGGAGAGTATCATCCCTTTTATGAAAAATGGAAAATATATATTCCAGAAGGAGTGAAAGGAGATGCTTTAAAGAAACTTAGAGTTATTAGATTCCAAGATTTACCTGATACAAAAATTTTTATTAATGAGCAGAACTATTATTATTATAGTGAAGAACAATCAAGATTTTTCTATGGTACAGAAGGATTAGAGACAGATGATACTGTTGTAGAAACAACAAATGATAAATTTAGTTTTCAAATTGGTAATTTAACATATACTATTCAACCGAATACTCAAATAATGGTTTATGATTTATATAATTATGAATATGAAAAAAATCCTCAAGACCCAGAAAAGATTTATTTCGTTGGAATTTTAAATCAAATTATGCAAGATACTTTTGATATTGCGGATAATGGTGATATACATATTGATTTTACTGACGGTACAGCTCTTGATAAAAAAGGTTATATTAAAAAAATAGATAATATTTAGATAGGACCTGAAACTGATGATGATGGTGTTATAAGAACAAAAATGAAAATCTATTTTAATACATAGGATTCTAATGGACAGAAAGAAATTGTTTCTTATAATTTAAAACTGATAGATAATATTGATATCGCAAATAATGGTACAATAAGAATAGATTATACTGATGGAAGTTCTTTATAGAAAATAGAATATTTAAAAGCAATATAGAGAATTGATTTTTAGAATAATGAACTTATTATAACGTTAAACACTGGAGAACAAGTTCATCATCCTATGTCTTGGGTATCAGATTTTTAGATTGATGCTAATGGAGATGTTAAAGTTAAACATAACGGAAATAGTACTGTTGATGAAACACCTATACAAAAGATAAGATGGATAGATAGTATTGGTTACGATAGAGATAGTAATTCTACGCGTATTGTTTATAATACAGGAGAGCAGACTTCATTTGCTAATGTTTTTAGAAGTATTAAAAGTGCTTCTATTGAGACAGACGAAAGAGAACAAAAGAGTTATTTTGTTATTTAGTATAATACAAAAAATAAACAAGGAGACCCAGAAAGAGATACTTTTGAATTAGCAGGTAGTTTAATTTCTAGTGTTTCTTTTAATAATGACACAGGTATTTTTACTGTTAATTATACTGGAAAAAACTCTGATACTTTTACTATTAATTATCCTGCTAAAGTAGAATTTAAAAATTCTAGCCCTAATGATGATTGTATATTAAAGATAGATGCATTAAATAATACGAATATCTTTAAAAGCGATACTCCTATAGATTCTATTTATGATGTACAAATTACTTCAGACCATCATTTAGTCGTATTATTTACAAGCACTATAACAAGAGATAAAATAAGTGAAGAAGGAAAATCATATCCTAGTTCACTTATTTCTTCAAGAGATGGTAAATCTTATTCTAATTGGTTAGATTTAGGTAGTGTATTTACAGATTCTGGAATTTTAATTGGTTTAAATTTAAATCATACTGATTTTGGATATGAAGATTCGGAAGCGGGACGTACCTCATTTGCAGATTTACCTATTTCTGATATTATTACAAGATTAAATTCCATGTATCCAAAGGGTGTTGATGATAATGATTATTTAAGAGGTAAGATTATTACTGTTGGAGTACCTAATGTAAAGAAAGAGTTTTATGCCTTTGACTATAGTTATAATACTTAGGGTAATTTTAAAGGATGGTACTTTTTAGGCTCGATTGAATCTGCTGCCCGCGGATAGATGGATTGCGGTATGGGTACAGCAGCTGAAATGAATTCTTACTTAAATAAAATTTCAGATGACGGTTTATTCTTTATTGTTGAGGGGTGATTAAATGAATGGTTACCAAGGACAAATAAGAGCAAGAGATCAAGAAGGAGGGAAATTTATTGGAGGTCAAGAGCTTTTTGAACTAATAAATAAAAAAGATACCTATTCTGCTTTTGATGTAGATCATATTGAAAGAATAGGTATCTTTGCTCCTGAAGATACAATATTTTTAATAAATAATAAAGAAATAAAAATAGGAAAAACAAAAATTTATGAAGCAGATGAAGTTAAAATTACTTCATTAAAAGTAAAGGAAGATTCTTCTAATGAAGTAATTATAGATTTTGTAGTATCTGCTTAAAAGGGCAAAATAAAGTAAAAATGTTTTATATATTTTATAATAAATATAGAAAAAATAAAAATAATTAATAAAGGAGATATATCTTAAATGGATAAATTAAAATTTATACGTGTTCAGAAAAAAGATGGAACGTATGGGTATAAAATTCCTGTTGCGGTCGGTAGTAATAATGTTTTTATGACCAATGGAGATAATCTTCAATTTATTATTGATAATTTGGAAAATAATACTGAGGAAATGGATAAATAGATTTCAGATGCAAGAGTTGGATATGATGGAACTATTTATCCAGACCTTGGTGCACATATAAGTGCAATTACCGCACTTGTTCAATCATAGAGAGCTTTAGCTATAGGTTTATCAAATGATATGCAAATAATTTCTACCGATGAAGATGGTAAGAATGGAGATTTTACAAAATGCTAGACAGATGTTTATATTTATTATGGCGGAAAAGATATTACTGGAGATGAAAGAATACAATGGGATATTATATTTCCCGATTCTGTTGATGCTTCTTGGAACGCTAATTTACATAAAATAATAGTACATGATTTATATGAAGATCAAGCATATATATAGATTCATGTTATATATAGACAGATAGAAGCCAGACGTTTTTTAGTTTTAAAAAAGGTAAAAGATGGTGCTACTCCCATAGTAGTATAGATTGAATCTAGTGCGGGAAATATTTTTAAAAATAGGGGAATTAATACTCTTTTAACGGCTACTGTTAAAAAAGGAGATAGAGATATAAGTGATACTGTAACTAATTTTCATTGGATTAAATATGATTAGTATGGTAATGAAGATCCTAATTGGAGTCGTTTAAATACGAGAACAATAACTATCTCTCCCGCAGATTTATGGAATAAAGCAATATTTAAATGTGAAGTCTCTTTTGATTGATTAAGAAAGGAATAAAAACTATGGCACAAGTTACATATGGTTCAATAACGTTAGTAGACCTTACTGACGTTGGGCAATTATCTGTATATCCTACAAGTAATCAGCCACTTTCAATTATATATGACCCAGATCAAAACAGTTATACTCCTAACTGGGGGAGCACAAATTTAACACTGTCTCCATCAATTTATTATAATACAACTGTGTTAAAACCACCTGCGGACGGTCTTACCGTTACATGGACGAGACGAGAAGGAACAGCTGCCGCAACAGCTTTAACAACAGGAGAAACTTTACAAACTAATGGAGATTTAAAAGTAACGGCAAATAAGTTTACACCAAATTCTTCTATGATAACTTATATCGTTACTGTTGAATATCTAGAGCCAGAAACACAAAAAACTTTAAAAGCGGAAGGCCAGATTACGTTTAGCCTTGTTAAGTTAGCATCTTCTGCTAAGACATGTATTATTTCTGGTGAAAATGTTTTTAAATATGATAAAGATGGAACATTAGTTACTAATAGTACAATTACTCTTACTGCTACTGTAAATAATGTTTCAATTTCAACTTGGCAATATAAAAAATCTGATGGAACATGGGCTAATTATCCTAATCTATCAGCTACTCAATTAAAGGCGGCAACCCTTGCCGTAAAATCTACAGATGCAGTATTTACTAGTGACGTTGCAACTATTAAAGTTCTTACTGATGATGCAAACGTATATGATATACATTCAATTACAAGATTATATGATGGTGCACCTGGAGATAAGGCAGTAAGTGCAGTCCTTACAAATGATAACCAAAGAATTCCATGTGATGCAGAAGGGAATCCTATAGCGGGCGCTTTTGATGAAGCTAAATCTCAAGTTATTATTTATAATGGTGGTATAAATGATACTGCGAACTGGACAATTTCAACTGCCGCAACAAACGTCACTATTACAAGGTCTAAAACAACAGCAACTAATGATACAGTTACAGTAACTGGTATATCAAGTGCAACTGGTAGTGTTACTTTTACTTGTCAACGTAGTGGTTACGGTAATATTATTAAAACCTTTTCTTTAGTAAAAGTTACAGCAGGACAGAATGGTACCTCACCTACAATTCACTCATTAGATTGTAGTGCATTAGCGATTAATAAAACTACACCTTCTGGTGATACAGCTGCCGCATATTCCCCTACTAGCGTTACAATTAAAGCATATGAGCAGACGGGCAGTGCTGCAAAGACTATCTTTACAACAGGACGTTTTTGGATTAAAGCGGGTTCTACTAATATATATAAATCTTCTAGTGATGAACCTAAAGGCGAATATGTAATTACATCAACAAATATGGCAACAGCTTTTTCTAAAGCTAATTATATGACTGTTGAATTGTATGCGAGTGGAAGTTTTGAAACTTTACTTGATAGTCAGACTATTGTATTTACTTCTGATGGTGCAAAAGGCGAACAAGGTGAAGAAGGTGAGGCTGGAGCAGATGCGATTAATGTAGTTATGGGTAACTATGCAGATGTAATTCCATGTACTTCCGCAAATAAACCTCAAGCTTCAACTACTATAGATATTCCTTTTGTGGCTTATGAAGGTATTACTCAAGTTCCTTGTTCGGTCAGTGCCCCTACTTTACTTGGCGTAACAGCAACTGTTACCGATTCTACTGCTAGTGCGGTAGGTCATGTTAAATATGTATTAGGGACTAGTGTAAGTGTTAGCGCTGCATCAGGAACAGTACCTTTAACATTTACAGTAACAACAGCATCAGGAGCAACAAAACAAATTACACAAAATTATACTTGGACACGTAGTACAGCGGCAACCAATGGTGTTAATGCAAAATTATTTGAATTATATACAATCGGTGGTAATGTATTTACTAGCCGTGATTCACAAAATATTACTATTTATGCACGTCTAATGGATGGCTCTACAGATAAAACAACTTCTTGTACTAACTGGGTATGGTCTAAATGGCAAAACGGTGCATATACAGATATTTCAAATCAGACAGCAAGTTCATTAGTTGTAAATAATTCTACCGTTGAAGGTTTTGCTTCTTATAGATGTACATGTAAATATAGTAGTGTTACTTATACTGCTTATTATTCTTTGATTGATAAACTTGATCCTATTCAGGCGGCAGTCTTTTGTTCGTTAGGAGAACAAATCGTTAATGGACAGGGTAT
>Ga0247611_10004982_pt1 | contig 18028 bp, 12 predicted proteins | sample 177DNAGHGhighgp2_FD_192422 | JGI IMG/M metagenome (GOLD analysis project Ga0247611, IMG submission 192422) | Sheep rumen microbial communities from Palmerston North, Manawatu-Wanganui, New Zealand - 1770 DNA GHGhigh gp2 | ecosystem: Host-associated > Mammals > Digestive system > Stomach > Rumen... | reverse complement strand
TCGGTGGCGATGCATACATCAATACCATGAAGAACCTCGGTGCTGATCCTGAGAATCCTTTCCAGATCTTCCCAGAGGTACAGGAGATGTATGCTAAGCGTGCTGAGGAATTGAAGAAGATTTGTGCTGAGCGTTATGCTAAGAAAGAGGCATGGGCAAAGGCTAATCCTGAGAAGGCACAGCAGTTGAAAGACTGGTTCAGCGGCAAGGCTCCAAAGATTGACTGGAGCAAGGTTGAGCAGAAGGCTGGTGCCGCTACCCGTGGTGCAAGTGCTACTGTGCTGGGTGTTCTCGCTGAGCAAGTTCCTAACATGATCTGTGCATCTGCCGACCTTTCTAACTCAGATAAGACAGACGGTTTCTTGAAGAAGACTCACGACATCGTACGTGGTGACTTCAGTGGTGCTTTCTTCCAGGCTGGTGTTGCTGAGTTGACAATGGCATGCTGCTGTATCGGTATGGCACTGCATGGTGGTGTCATCCCTGCTTGCGGTACCTTCTTCGTATTCTCTGACTATATGAAACCAGCCGTTCGTATGGCTGCCCTGATGGAACTTCCTGTGAAGTTCATCTGGACCCACGATGCCTTCCGTGTTGGTGAGGATGGTCCTACCCACGAGCCTGTTGAGCAAGAGGCACAGATCCGTCTGATGGAGAAACTGAAGAACCATCACGGTAAGAACTCCGTTCTCGTAGTACGTCCTGCGGATGCCGAGGAGACAACTGTCTGCTGGCGCATGGCGATGGAGAACACGGAGACTCCTACCGCACTGATCTTCTCTCGTCAGAATATCGAGATGCTGCCTGCAGGCAACGACTACAGTCAGGCAACGAAGGGCGCTTACGTAGTTGCCGGCTCAGACGAGAACTACGATGTGATCCTCCTTGCTTCTGGTTCTGAGGTATCAACCTTGGAGGCTGGTGCCGACCTGCTCCGTAAGGACGGTGTTAAAGTGCGCGTAGTCAGTGTTCCTTCTGAAGGATTGTTCCGCAGTCAGTCGAAGGAGTATCAGGAGAGCGTACTGCCTGCTGGCAAGAAGAAGTTCGGTATGACAGCCGGTCTGCCCGTGACCTTGGAGGGTCTCGTAGGTGCTGACGGTTGCGTATGGGGGCTGAACAGTTTCGGTTTCTCCGCTCCTTACAAGGTGCTTGACGAGAAACTCGGCTATACAGGACAGAATGTTTACGAACAAGTTAAAAAGTTGCTTGCATAATGGAAGTAAAGACTGTTGGAGTAGCCTGTGATCACGCAGGCTACCCCCTTAAGAAATATGTGCTCCAGTATCTGGAGGAACATGGTTATCCGTATAAGGATTATGGTACATGGAGTGATGCCTCTGTCGACTATCCAGACTTTGGTCATGCACTTGCCGAGGGTATTGAGAGTGGTGAGGTATATCCTGGCATTGCCATCTGTGGCAGTGGTGAGGGAATCTCCATTACCCTGAACAAGCACCAACAGGTACGTGCCGGATTATGCTGGATTCCAGAGATAGCCCATCTCATCCGTCAGCATAACGATGCTAACGTACTGGTGATGCCGGGTCGTTTTATCGATAATAAGATGGCGGAGAAGATCATGGACGAGTTCTTCACTGCTACCTTCGAGGGCGGACGCCATCAGAAGCGTGTCGATAAGATTCCTGTACAACCTAAATAACACAAATGAAAAAGGAGCGTCACGCTCCTTTTTTCATATATTCCGCACACATCTCCGCACACCGCTCTCCATCAACTCCAGCCGAGACGATACCACCGGCATAGCCAGCACCCTCGCCACAGGGGAAGAGTCCTTTAACACGTATATGCATCAGTGTTTCCTTATCACGGATGATACGAACGGGTGAGGATGTGCGTGTCTCCACTCCAATCATCACTGCCTCATTAGTCAGGAAGCCATGCGCATGTTTCCCAAAATACTTAAAGCCCTCTTGTAACCGTTTTGTGATTATTTCCGGCATCCAGAAATGCAAGGGGGAGGAGATGAGTCCCGGCGCATAAGAACTCTTAGGGAGGTCATAACTCAACCGTTTATTCACAAAGTCAGCCATACGTTGGGCTGGTGCTGTTTGCTTTCTATTTCCTTGTTGCCAACAATCATGCTCCAGTTGCTGCTGGAACTCCATCATCCGCAGTACATCAGTACCTTGAATATCCTCGGCGCGCACTTCTACCACCATACCGCTATTACTCCATTGTCCACCACGATTAGAGGGCGACATGCCGTTGACGACGATCTGCTCTTTATCGGTAGCCGCAGGAATCACGAAGCCACCAGGACACATACAGAAAGAGTAGACACCACGACCATCCACCTGAGTGACGAACGAATACTCTGCGGCAGGCAAATACTTCCCCCTACCCTGTTTGTTATGGTATTGTATTTGGTCTATCAGCATCGAAGGATGCTCCAAACGCACACCTACGGCAATACCTTTCGCCTCTATCTCTATCTTCGCATCGGCAAGGTAGCGGTAGACATCACGGGCAGAATGTCCTGTGGCAAGGATAACGGGACCTCGGAAGGTGAGTTGTGTGTTGGAAGTAGAGAGTTGGGAGTTTGTAACAGCCTCCACACCGACAACAGTATCGCCCTCCAGTAGTAAGCGTGTCATCTTCGTCTGAAAATGAACCTCTCCGCCACAACGCAGGATGGTGTTACGCATGTTCTCTATAACCCTCGGTAACTTATCCGTACCGATATGGGGATGGGCATCGGCAAGGATATTGGTTGAGGCACCATGCTGACAGAACACATTCAAAATCTTCTCGATATCACCACGTTTCTTACTACGGGTATAGAGTTTCCCGTCCGAATAGGCACCGGCACCACCCTCACCGAAACAATAGTTGCTCTCACCATCCACCTGCTGTGTCTTGGTAATCATCGACAGGTCTTTCTTACGTTCATGCACATCCTTTCCACGCTCCAGCACAACAGGACGAAAGCCTAACTCTATCAGTTTCAAAGAGGCGAAAAGACCGCCCGGTCCCTCGCCCACCACAATCACCTGCGGACGACCAGAGACATCGAGATAGTCTGTTTGCCGGTAGGCATTATCCTCTGGCATCTCATTGACATACACCCGTACCTTCAGATTAACGTAGATGGTACGCTGACGGGCATCAATACTCCTCCTGAGGATGCGCAAATGCGTGATGGTACGGACATCTATCCCCTTTTCCTCGGCAATATACTGGCGAAGCGACTGCTCGTTGGCAGCCACTTGAGGCAGTACACGAAGATCATACTCGTAAGTCATTCGCCGTCTTTGAAGAGGTCTTTGATTTCTGCGATCTCGTCATCGTCAAACCATCTGGAGAGTTTCGACTTTGCCTTCTCCTGAATCTCCGGGTCAACTTCCGTCCATACCTTCTTCAAGACATAGATGAGTACGGCAAGGTCGTCAGTCAGTCCGACAATGGGAATCGCGTCAGGTAACACGTCCAACGGACTAATCATATAACCCAGTGCGCCGATAATCATTGCCTTGTTAGCGGTGCTCACCTTATCACTCTGTAAGGTATAGTACAGAATCAATGCCGCATACACCAGTTTAGCGCCAGCCCGCTTAGCGATGCGGGAAATCTTCTCAACGAAATCCGATTGAGAGAATTTATTGGCATAACTCATAAAATCAGGTAATTCCATATCTTATTCGTTTTAATGTTATTCTTTTGTTTTCTTCTTTTTCTTATACGGACCACGCGGACCGAAGTTCAAGCCCACATAGATGCTCAAGTCACCAAAGATATTATTGGCGGCAAAGCGTGACTTACGGTAATTATAGGCACGTATGACCGCACTGGCACCAGCATACCATTTCGTATTGTTCCATACGATACCGAAGCGACCGATACCATCAAAATTAAAGTTGCCGAAATCAAAACCATTGTCTTTCTCTGTGTCAGTCATCCTCTCTGTCTCACCCATCGAGGTCTTATAGGCAAGTGCCATTGACAGGCTGGCGCATAACAGACAGTTACGGGCAAAGACCCAGTTATAGGCATATCCCACTGACGCATTGATGTCCGTATACTTGATTCGGTTGAACATCAGACCGCTGTCCAATTTCACTTCCCATCCTAATCGCTCACGGGCAAGGGATTCCAGCCGCTTGTGGTCGAACTCGATATCGTTCTTCATGTAACCGACTCCCACCATCCATGAACCGCAACTGATTTTCTGACATGTACTCTGAGCGAATGCCGCAGGATAGGAGAAACGCTTGTGGTTGAAGATATAGTAGAAGTTGACACCCGTGATACTCACATTCAGACCGTCAAAGTCTACACCTTTCAGTGGCTCCGTATTCACATTCTTCCCAAGATAGACATTTCTTATTTTATAGTCGTCCACCGAGCGACGGTAGAAGATGTCGGCTCCGAAACGGGAACTATAGATACTACCGTCAATCTCCAGTTTTCGGGCACCTTTGAAGAAGTGAATGTTACGAAGGTCGATCGTGTAGCCTAAGAATATCCATCGCCAACCGAAATACGGTCCCATGCGGACACCAATCGTAGGGGCAAAAGATATCGACTGGTTATCATCACCATGTGTACTCAACCGGTAATAGTCGTAGGTATTGATAGACTGGAGCATCAACGCCCAGTTGTAATGCTGCGGTTCCACATAGTTCGTATCCACCTCACTAAAACTCTCAATAAGCCGTGCCAGCCACCCCTGCTTAGGTTTCTCTACGCTCAACGTGTCGGCAGCAGCAGCCCCGAGTGTCATTATCAGAAACAGGATGGTGAGATACTTCCTCATGTGTTTAGAATTTACCTAATATACGGTCCATAGCCCAGTTAACTGGCGTCGCCGACACACTCGTACACTCACAGATGCCAATACCCTGCAAGTGCTCAATGACTTTTTTTATCAAAGGATACTGCACATAAGGGGGATTTGGCACCGTAATGCTCTCTGTCCCGTTACTGGTATGCAGTTTAATCGGCTGATAGTCGAATACCGAGAAACTCACTGATCCTTGGTCGCCTATCAATTCTATACGGTCCTCACGTGCTGACTCATGGGCGACAAAGCACCACGAGCCACTACCTGGAAGTCCGTTCTCAAACTGGAAGCAAGCACTCACGCTGTCCTCCGCCTGATACAATCCTCCGCGGTTGGCACAGATACCACGTGCCTCAATGATGACACCAAAGATATCTTGTAGCAGGTCCAACTGATGAGGGGCAAGATCATAGAAATAACCGCCTCCTGCAATATCCGGCTGCAGCCGCCATGGCAACTCTTTTTGATTACTATAATCCAACTCACGAGGAGGAACGGCAAAACGAACATGTACGTTGACCATCTTACCTATCATACCACTGTTCACGATATCTTTCACCTTCTGGAAATATGGCAGGTAACGACGGTAATAGGCAACAAAGCAAGGGATCCCTGTCTCCTCACTGATACGGTTGACACGGGCACAGTCTTCATAAGTCGACGCCAACGGTTTCTCCACATAGACTGGTTTCCCTGCCTTCATTGACATGATGGCATAGGTGGCATGACTACTGGGAGGGGTCGCCACATAGATGGCATTGACATCAGGGTCGTTGATCAGTTCTTGCGCATCAGTATACCACTTGGGAACACCGTGCTTGACGGCATAGGTGTGGGCGCGCTCCTCTGTACGGCTCATCACTGCGACAACGCTGGAGCCTTCCACTTCTGAGAAGGCGGGACCGCTCTTAATCTCAGTCACCTCACCACAACCGATGAATCCCCACTTGATATAGTTCATAGTTTAGAGTTCAGAGTTCATAGTTTATAATAAACCTTTGGTGCTAGGTAACTCATAATGATAGATATCACGATGCACCGCCATCTTCAGCGCTCGGGCTAATGCCTTGAAGATACCTTCAATCTTATGGTGTTCATTTGTGCCCTCCGCTTTAATATTCAGATTCATCTTGGCGGCATCACTCAGACTCTTGAAGAAATGCAGGAACATCTCCGTAGGCATCTCTCCTATTCTCTCACGATGGAACTCTGCATCCCATACCAACCAGGGGCGTCCGCCAAAGTCCAAGGCAACACTGCACAGGCAGTCGTCCATCGGCAGGCAATAGCCATAACGCTCAATGCCACGTTTATCACCTAATGCTTTCAGGATGCACTCACCCAAAGCGATAGCGGTATCCTCTATAGTATGGTGCTCATCCACCTCCAAATCTCCCTTGGTGTGAATGGTCAGGTCCATCATTCCATGTTTACCTATCTGCTCTAACATGTGGTCGAAGAAACCCAGTCCCGTGGAGATATCACACTTGCCTGTACCATCCATCCACACCTTAATCTCTATATCGGTTTCCTTCGTTGTACGCTTCACCTCCGCATAACGCTCACCAGCAAAGAGAATCTCCGTAACTTTGTCCCAACTACCTATCTGCAGGAACTTACAACCGATATTCGCCGCGAACTGACGGTCAGTATCACGATCGCCAATAACATAACTATTAGCGATATCGTATTCGGGATTGTTCATATATTTCTCTACCAGTCCTGTATTAGGCTTACGGGTTGGCGCATTGTCCTCTGGAAAATGAGGATCAATCAGTATATCGTCAAATTCCACTCCTTCGCTCTTCAACGTCTGGAGAATGAAGTTATGTACAGGCCAGAAAGTTTCCTCTGGAAATGCGTCTGTACCCAATCCGTCCTGATTACTGACCATCACAAATTCGAAGTCGAGTCGCTGACGGATGAACACGAGGTTACGGATAACTCCCTCTACGAATCTCAGTTTCTCGAAAGAGTCTATCTGTTCATCAGCAGGCTCCTCAATAATCGTGCCGTCGCGGTCAATAAATAACAGTCTTTTCATATATCTAGTTTATTTTTCTCTTGTTCATAGGTCTCTATCGAACCATACATATAATACCATATCATCAGCATCGGCATACAGAGATAAATCAATATAAAACCTGTCAGGAAGTAGGTGATGTACGACATCATATTAATATAGTCAGGCATGCCCAAAGGGTCACCGTTCAGGAATCCTTCCTGCGAAATCCAATGAGCCTGTGCAAGGATAATAGCAGGCAGGCAACAGATACCTGCCAAGACACAGACTATCATCCCACCTATCAGACAGGTGGTGAAGATATGTCCCCAATGGCGTAGTCCTATTATATAGGATGGACGAAGCAAGTGGAAATACGACTTCCCTTGATTCATCACATATTTAACGAATACAAACAACATGGGGAAACACATCAGCCCTAACAGCATGAAAAGCACGGCAACGATTATCATCAATGTCATTGTAGCGGCAGGCATCAAATGATGTAATGCCACTAAAAGAAACACCACCAACACTACAGGTGCCAATACCGTCAGGATAATAAATACATACCCTTTCAAGGTACGTCCCATCATACGACGGGAAATAGCAAACCAACGTTTAGGCATCATCATCGTATTCGTATCATGATGTTCCTTTAGTTTATTCAACACTGTTGCCATCGTCAGTGCCTCCACCACGACATATAGTAATCCGAGCAATAAGGTAATACCTATTGCCATTAAATATTGTTGAGCGACTTCTGGTGACAATTCCGTTCTCAACACCAGTTCCTGTTTCATGATAGTCGCAGAGAGTGCAGGCAACTTTACAGACAACAGCATTTCCAAAGCAGCGAAGACAACGGCAAAGATGACTGCCATCACCCATGAAGCCTTGAAAAACAGACGGAAATGAGAAAAGTATAACCCAAAGCCTGCAGAGATGACTCCACGATAACTACGGTTCTTAAATAATGCGTATTCCATTCTAATGACTAATTTGGGTACAAAGATAGCGATTTTTTATGGAATAGGAAAAAGCACTGACAATTTTCCTATACTTTTTGTTTGGTTTTAAAGGTATTTTAGTATCTTTGCGATAAAATCGCGAAACTATATGAAAATAATTCTAATTCTAACCTTCATAACAGGAACGGCATTACACACTTATGCACAGAAAGCAGACTCCACCAGATTAAATATCGGCTATACACAAGGCAATGAGATAACAACGGCGGGGGCTGTAGACAAAGTGACGTCGGATCGTATGAACAAAGGTATGATTACCAACTCATTAGACGCACTGAGTGGTCAGGCTGCAGGTGTGCAGATTCAGACGGGAGGCAACCAAGAGGCAATGATTAGTGCAGTCAGGGTACGTGGTACCACCTCGCTGACCGGAGGTAATGACCCACTGGTAATTATCGACGGTGTGCAGAGTGACATCACGACACTGTCAACCATCTACCCTGCTGACATTGAGAGTTTCACCATTCTGAAAGATGCCTCTGAGACAGCACAGTATGGTAGCCGTGGTGCCGCTGGTGTCATTCAGGTGGCAACGAAGAAAGGTAAAGGGGGACAATTCCATATTGCCTATGACGGTAATGTCGGTTTCGAGAGTGTCTATAAAAACCTGGACATGCTGAGTGCAGACCAGTTCCGTCAGGCGGCACGACAGTTAGGGATGACGATTATAGATAACGGTCACAACTCAGAATTTATCAACGCACCTATCCGCACTGGATTTGTCCATAACCACCATATCGCTTTCGGAGGTGGTAACGAAACGGCCAACTACCGCGCCTCTATTAGCATGACAGACCATCAGACGGTGGTGAAGAATAACCGCTTTCGCAACTACATCGCCAAATTAGATGTCTCCCAACTTGCCTTCGACAATCACTTAACGGTCGACCTTGGCATCTTCGGCTCATTGCAGAAAAACGACTATATTCCCCTCAGACAGAAACTATTCTATTCTGCAGCCACCTTCAATCCTACCTTCACGGAGGGAAAGAATGAGAATGGCGGCTACGACCAAGTGACAGAGGCGCTGTGGATTAACAACCCCTACTCTCTTATGGAGATGAAGGATGATGATAATAATGCACATTTCAATGTTCACCTGAAAGCAAAGGTAGACCTCGGCTATAACCTAACATTGACAGCCTTCGGCTCATTCAGTTATAACAATATTCATAGCGGACATTATTATCCCACCTATGTGTGGAGCCATGGAGAGGCATTCCGACGTTCGAGCAAGACAGAGGAGCGACTGTTTAACCTCTCTCTGAACTGGCAGCATGACTTTGCCAAACACCATGTGGAACTGATGGCACTTGGAGAATCTGAGCACAATAAACAAAAGGGGTTCTATACTACCGTTAGTAATTTTTCTACTGACGCTTTCGGCTATAACAACTTATCGGCAGGAGCCGTACGCCCTTGGAACGGTACCAATTCTTTCTATACCGACTCTCACATGGAGTCTTTCCTTCTCCATGCCCTCTACACCTATAAAAACCGCTATACCCTTTCCGCCAATGCCCGTTTCGACGGATCGTCAAAGGTGGGTAAAAACAATAAATGGGGCTTCTTCCCCTCTGTCAGCGGTGCTTGGATCGTCAGTGATGAACCTTGGATGAAGCGCTTTGACTGGCTGAAAAAGTTCAAGGTACGCATGGGCTATGGCGTGAGCGGCAACCTCGGGGGTATTGACTCCTATCTGTCACAACAACTCATCATGCCAAACGGTATCGTTTCGGTAGAGGGAGCGCCTGCCGTGACATTGGGCATCATCCGTAATGCCAACCCTGACCTGCGCTGGGAAATCAAGCGGACCTTCAACGTGGGTATCGACCTTGCCTTCTGGGACAACCGTATCATGCTGACTGCCGACTTCTATACCTCCAAGACTTCCGACATGCTCTACAACTATAATGTGAGTGTACCGCCCTTCACTTACGACCATCTGCTTGCCAACCTCGGTAAGATGCGCAATAGCGGTCTGGAGATTGGCTTCGGCATCACTCCCTTACGCACCAAGGACATGGAACTGGATATCAACATGAACTGGACCTTCGAGCGTAACAAACTCATCACCTTAAATGGTTATTATGACGGTGAATACCTGACTGCCCCCGAGATCAAGGGCATCAGCGGACTGGTTGGCGCCGGCTATCACGGAGCGAGTGATGCCTGTTTCCAGATTGTAGGACAACCGTTAGGCGTCTTCTACCTGCCACATTGCAAAGGGCTCATCACGATGGAAGACGGTTCTAAACGTTACGACCTGACTGAGGAGAAATATATCTGCGGACAAGCCACGCCTAAGGCAATGATGGGTTCAAACTTCGCTTTCCGCTATAAGCAGTGGGACATCACCATGCAACTGAATGGTGCCTTTGGACATAAGATTTATAATGGTACCAAACTTGCCTATATGAATATGCTCTCCTTGCCTAACTATAACGTCATGCAAGGGGCTCCGGAAATGAATATCCAAGACCAGGACATCAGTGACTACTGGCTGGAGCGTGGTGACTACGTGAACATTGACTATGTCACCATCGGCTGGAACGTACCCATCCGCTCCAAGTACATCAGGAACCTCCGCTTGTCCTGCTCTGTCAATAACCTTGCCACCATCACTGGTTATTCTGGGTTAACACCTATGATTAACTCGTCGATGATTGACTCCACACTGGGTGTTGACGACAAGCGTTCCTTTCCCGTATATCGCACCTATTCATTTGGACTCAGTATTCAATTCTAATTCTATCCGACTATGAAAAAAACGCTTTCTATCATATTGTCCATCATCTTGACAAGTTGCACCATTAGCGAAGAACCCAGAGACCAGATTCCTGAGGAGAAGGCAATTACCAATGCCTCCACACTATACCAGAATACTGTTGCCACCCTTTATTCCTATATCGGGGGCAATACTGACGGACAAGGACTGCAAGGAACCTGTCGTGGCATCTACGACCTGAATACGTTCGGCAGTGACGAGGCGATGCTGCCCACCCGCGGTGGTGACTGGTTTGATGGTGGTATCTGGCAGGCGATGTATATGCACTCATGGACGGCTGGTCATGAGATTCCCAAGAACGCATGGCTCTACCTCTATAAAGTCATCACGCTATGCAACCGTTCCCTGGAGATGCTTGACAAATACGTAGACCTCACCACAGAGGAACAGTATATTACCTGGCATGGTGAGATAAGGGCACTACGTGCTATATACTACTGGTATCTGATAGACCTCTTCGGCGATGTTCCCTTGGTGACTTCCAGTGATGTCGCCATGAATCAGGTCACCAGAGAGAAGAGAGCCGTCGTCTTCAACTTCATCGTCAAAGAACTGACAGAGGTACGTGACTACATCTATCATGTGAATAGTACCAAGAAAGGGGATTTCTATGGACGTATTACTTACCCGGTATGTGCTTTTGTACTTGCTAAGTTGATGCTTAATGCCAGTGTCTATACAGGTAAGTCGCAGAATAGTTACTATGAGAAGTGCATCGATTATTGTAATGAGATAGAAAGTTTAGGTTTTGAGTTAGAAGAGAATTACTCAAATAACTTCCTGGTATATAATGAGAACTCCAAAGAGAATATCTTCGTAATCCCCATGGACAGAGACCTGTATACCAACCAGCAGCAGAACCTCTACCGCAGTTATCATTATCGGCAGGCGGCAGCCTACGGCTTCACGGCGGAGAACGGCAGTTGCGCCACGAAACATGCCTTGGAGATATTCGGCTACGGAACAGATTACGTGGACAGCCGCTTTTTCTATAACTACTATGCAGATCAGGTCTATGACCTTTACGGCAATGAAATAACCGACCGTACAGGCAACCCGCTCATCTATTATCCTATGGAGGTGGAGATGGACCTTAGCGGTTCCCCATATGTAGAGACCGCTGGTGCCCGTATGTTTAAATACGAGGTCGACAAAAACGCCATGAAGGACGGTAAACTGATGGATAATGACATCGTACTCTTCCGTTTTGCTGATGTGCTGCTGATGCGTGCCGAGGCGCAATTCCGTCTGGGAATAGGCGGACAGGATGATTATGACCTTGTGCGCCAACGTGTTAACATGCCATCACGGCCCATTAGTCTCGACAACCTCTTGGACGAACGTCTGTTAGAACTCTGTTGGGAGGGATGGCGTCGTCAGGACCTTATCCGCTTTGGCAAATACAAGTCCTTATACGAAGGACCTGACAAAGTGGATGAGAGTGATGGTCACACCACCCTCTTCCCTATTCCTGCTGATGTCCGTGCCATGAATCAGAACCTGACACAGAATCCTGGATACTAAGGCTTCGAAAGAAATCTCACTTTCAGTCCAACAACCAGCATTCTGCCTGGAGTGTAGAGCGCATATTTCCGTAAAGAGGAGTCTATGCGACGATCTACCTTGTCAAAAATATTATCGATACCGATACTTGGTTCTATTATCGCCCATCTGGCAACATCAAACATATGGGTAGTATGCAGGTTCCATACTCCAAAGCCAGGGGCATCCTCATAATCGGGATAGTAGGTCTTCGACTGCAGTCTGCCGTTTAAGTTAATGTTCATTTTATACTTGCCCCACTGATGATGATAGTTAGCGGCGATAGTTGCCGCATGACGTATGCTGCGTTCCAATGTCATCCATTCGTCATCACTCTTGCTGCGTGCATAGGTATAGGCATAGTTCGCTGAGAGATTAAAACCCGTGAACAGGTTTGCTGATACATTCACTTGGAGTCCCTTCACATCGCCCTTGTCACTATTCCGGTAGAGCAAGTAGCGTTCCAGTTTTGCCATCTGGTCAGCAGTCATTTCGGGAAACTCCGTTTGTAACATCTGTAAGGTGGTGGCATCAACATCGATGTTCTGTCTGACCACCATATCCTTGATACGGTTCAGGTACCCCATCACACTCACTACGATAAAGTCATTGTGATATTCCGCATTCAGCGAGAAATAATGGCTCTTCTCTGGTGACAAGTCCTGGTTACCGAAGATAATCTGTGCTTTACCACGGTTGACGGAGAAATAATGGTAATAGAGTTCGTCCAGTCCTGGAGCACGGAATCCTGCTGAATAAGTAGCACGGAAGCGGAAGTTGCCCGGGGCATACATCAGCGTTGCCTTAGGTGTCAGATGGTTCTTGAAAGTCTCATGATGTGTCCATCGAAGTCCTAAGGTTGCCGTGAAATCTTTGAGAAACTTCATCTCATGCTGGGCATAGGCAGCAAACGTTGACACGTGCTGGTCAATGTTGCCAGACGTAGCCGTCAGGTAGTCTTTCTGCCAGTCGGCACCAAAGATGGTTGTTGAGTGACTGGTAAAACCGAGGATTGCCTTCAACTGTCCCTCCATCGATCGTTGTTTCTTAGACTGCACATAGTCACCCACCTCATTCGTCTTAGTGGCAACATCATATTCCTTACCATAGCGGAAGCGGTCTACCGTAAAGTCTGCCTGCAAGGAGTTACGCTTGCTGAACTTATAGATTCCACCCAAGTTCCAACGGAATCCTTTATATCTCATTTCGTAGTCTGTCCCACCAGTAATGTCCTCACGGGTATTGGGACGGTCGGTGATTTTATGGGAATAACTAAGTCCTGCATTCAGGGCAAGTTTCTGATTGGGTTTGTAGGTGAACTTCTGACTGAAGACGTTAGAGCGATAGCCTGTAAAGAAGGGAGCAATGGTCTCTTGTGTCTCCGTATCAGAGCCTTTCACATATTCTAAGTTGTTGTTCTGGTAACTGTCAGCACGGTCGTGCGTAAAGGTGGTATAAGAACCGAAACCGTTCTTGTAAATATCCAATCCGACACTTTCTGTCAGTACACCTTTACCACTCACTTTCAGATCGTTATGAACGTTCACAAGTGCGTCTGTCGGTTGACTTGTAATGATATTGATAACACCGGCAATGGCATCACTTCCATAGAGGGAAGAAGCGGCACCGTCGAGAACCTCGATACGCTCTACACGAGACATGTCAATGCGGTTCAGGTCGACATTATTCGAGATGTCACCCGTTACTTTCTGTCCGTTGATAAGGATGAGGATGTATTTGTTGCCCAGTCCGTTCAGTCGAAGGAAGGTTCCCATAGAATTGGGTGCCATAGAGGTCTGTGGCATCATCCGTGTCAATGCTTGGTCAAAGGTCGTGATACCCTGCTCGCGAATCTCCCTGTTACTCATCACATGAACAGGGGTTGCCGTGGATTTCAGACGCTGATGATGACCAGAACCTGTTACTACAATAGGGTTCAGGTTATATGACCTACTCGTCTTTGTGGTGTCGACATCTCCTTTTCTGTGAATCTGTGCCTGACTGTTGATACAGCATGCCAGTAAACAGGTAATCAGTATTTGTACTCTTCTCATGGTTTCTTTTTTAAAATAGGAGATGCCGTCTCACGACCGCACCTCCTTTTAACAAACTTATATAATAATACTACAAAAATTACTCTTCTGGTGCGGTAGTCGGGGTAGACATAGCCTCGTCAGTACCTAACTTAGCAATAGCGTCCTTGGTGTGCTGCATCCAAAGCGCGCGAACCTTTGCACGCTCGGCAAGAGCAGGGATATAACCATTAGCCTTTATCTCGTCCGTGTTCTTCCAGCAAGCCTCGGTGAAGTTGCTCTCGTAAGCCTTAGTGTCAATACCTGCAGCATTGAACAATGAGAACCAACTCTCAGGATCTTCCGCATCAGCCATGTCGTTATGCGCATGGTCACCGGCGATAGACATCAACGGGTAGAGTTGAGCCTTGGTGGCATTGTTTGCAGTATAGGTGATTGTTTTGGTCATATCTCCCACCTGATAAGTAAATGTTCCACCTGCAATATGCTCAAGTACATCCTCAGCGTATGTCTCATCCATATCCACTGTACCTACGTAGTAGTTATTGTTGATTTTACGAAGTGCATCCTCTAACTGCAAGTAACGGATGTTACCACCGTAGTAGTCATAACCCTCGGGGTTACCATGTCCCATAAAGGCAACGATACCCTCATTGACTGCAGCCTTGATGTCAGACTCCTCGTTCAGGACCTTGGCAAGAGCCTCGGTGTCGCTTTCCTCAGCCATCAGTGGTGTACCAACAACGACATTCAGATCGAGACTCTTCATGTATGCGTCAGTGAAGTCACCGTTACGGTTGTTCATGAAATCCTTTACATAAGTGTCACGAACACGGCGGAACTCCTCACCAGGGATCACCTGCAATGACTGCACGATAATTTTCTTGTAACCGGCAAGACCAATGGCTGTCAGAAAGTGCTCGGGATCGTAGAAGTCACGGGATGCTACGTTCTCACCGGCACGGGCATTGTTGATACAGATGGCGGAAGAGAAAGAGAGGAATACGTCCCAACCACTGAACTGGCTCTTATAGTCTTCAACCACCTTTTCAAAGGTATCGTAAGCCTGCTCCCATGTCGAACCGAACGCAACGACCAGGATCACCTTGTCATTCTTTTTCTGGGAGTTTACGATGGTATTCACTGCCTGCTGATAGCGGTCATAATTAGAAGATGGTGTGGTCTGTGGCTCATCGTCATTATCACCGTTATCATCGATGACAACAGGTGTTTTGTCATTGTCCTTATCATCACCACACGCAGTAAATGTTGTACATACGGTGAAAGCCATCATGGCAATCATCAAGAATTTAATTTTCTTCATTGTTCTTTTGATTTAAATTAGACTTGTATTTGTTAATGAGTTTCTTTCCTTTGTTGAAACGGATCGTCAACGAGGTATAGACGGTAGTCCCCGGTGTCGTTGTTCCTAAATGGAGACCATGCGGAGTCTTGTCGACATAGTTGAAGATATTGTCGATGCCTGCCTCCAAGCGATAGTTCTTACCAAACTGATGGGTTGTGGCAAGTCGCCATATCTGATAGCCCTTACCGTCACCATCGACCTGATAGTAGCGCTTACTCGACATACGTCCGTAGATACCGATGCCTAAGTGATAGCATTTCGTGAAGTCATGATTCCATGTCGCATACCAGTTCGCCTTATGGTGCGCCATACCGTCAATGGTGACCTCCTTCATCACTTCATCCTCTGTGTCATATTGGTTCGCCTGTGTGTCCAGATAACTATAGGAGCCACCAACGGTAAAGTGTTTTGCCTGATAGCGTGCCGTGAAATCGATACCGTATGTCTTGGCATCCTCCATGTTCTGGTACTGGCGTACTCTCCTTGGATCGTATTGAACAATCAGATCGCCTGGTGCCTCACTTGTCGGAATGGTCACCAGTGCGATCATATTGTCCACCTTATTATAATAACCAGAGAGCGTCAGTGTCAAGTTGCCGATACTATATTCCGCACTAAGTCCGAAATAGTTGGAGGTCTGTGGCTTTAGGTCCGTATTACCCAGATAGAGCAGCACCCCGTTCATGTTGCGTACATACTGGTAGTGCAGTTCCTTGGGAGTAGGTGTCTTATACCCCTGACTCCATGTAGCACGCAGACGCAAGTCTTTCACTTTCAGCATGGCGGAGATCTTGGGAGTCAGTCGTGTACCAAACCCCTCATTGCGGGTCAGGCGGAGACCTGCTGTCAGATAAAGCGGGTTAAGCAATGCCCATTCATCTTGCACATACACTGCCTGCGTGTTATCTGTCGCCTTACCTTCTTTTACTCTCATAGGAGCCTTCAACCAGTCATAGCGGTATTCCAGACCAGCGCTCAATTGTTGCTCACAAGGTAAAGCAAACACGCCTTTCAGTGTGACATGTGTCAGTCGTTGGTCACTCTGCAAATCCTTGTCACCAGGAAAATACGGATAGTAATTGGTGAAGCGTCCATTCACATAACCGTCAGTCAGTGTGGTGTCCGTAAAGACATAATTATAGGCATGGCGTTTCCAGTCGGCATCGAACGTGATGACATCTGTAGTGTTGAGTTTCCATTTACCACCTACCGATACAGAAGCATTATTGTATTGCATATCATAGGTCTTGACATCCACACCAGGATGTTTACCACTGGGGCGATAGATACGTTTCCAATAGATACTGCCGTCAGCATAGAGTTCTATCTTGGGAGTCAGTTGATAAGAAAGATGCTCCGCTATCTGCCAGTTAGTATGACGGTTAACTGTTTTGTTACGTGAGTCCGTAATATGATACTCCGTCTGCGACAGTGCTTCCTCACTGGTATTCTGCCATCCGTCTGAGTGTTGCAACTGGAAGTTAGTATATGACGAGAACTTGCCGTAGTTCAGGGCAATACCGTTATGCTGGCGGATATCACCATAGGAGCCGAAGCGACTGGTGTTCTCAAGCATCAAGCCCTGTTCACGGTGCTTCTTGGTAATGATATTGATAACACCGGCAATGGCATCACTACCATAGAGTGCCGACGAAGCGCCTTTTACGATCTCTATCTTCTCGATATTATGAGGATCAATGAGTGAGAGGTCATTCTCACCACCGTTATCACCGTGCAGTCGTCGCCCATCAATAAGAATCAGCACATAACTATTACCCAGTCCGTTCATCTGCAGATGGGAGCCCATATCATTCTCGTTGAAGGCGAAACTTGCCGTCAGACCTGAGAGAATATCCTCAATGCTCTTACCAGCGTACTGCTGTAACTGCCTGCCACTGATCACCTCCGTCTGTACAGGGGCATCCTTCAGCAGGTGCTGTGTACCAGTACCTGTTACCACAATCTCTTGTATACTGTCATTACGCCAGATGTCATTTTGTGCGCTGACAGTCATACAAACATACATAGCCAGTATTCCTACCGTCAGATTCCTTTTCATCTTTTCCTATTGATTTCCGCTTCGCATATTCCTGTGCGTGCGTACCTTAAATATATATAGGCAGGTCTTCTGACTCTCCTCAGTCTGCTTTACCTTCCCGACGTATGTCAGTGGCGTTATACAAGCAAACCATCCAATGAGGATTACAGCTGCAGGTACAGTTCTGGACTCTCACCAGATTCCCTTACATCAGGCGGCATCAACCACCAGATTGCCTTTTCTGGTTGCAAAGTTAGTATAAATCGAATGAATCTCCAAATTATTTGGACTTTTTCTTTTCTTCGAAGATTCAACTCCAAAATGCAACTACGTCTGCAAAGGTAAGAAAAAAGTCTGAACCGGTGCCTTGAATCCGAGTTTTTTTCTTGGTCTTGCATTGATTTTATACTGTATTTGTTTAATTTGC
>Ga0247611_10004981_pt1 | contig 18028 bp, 13 predicted proteins | sample 177DNAGHGhighgp2_FD_192422 | JGI IMG/M metagenome (GOLD analysis project Ga0247611, IMG submission 192422) | Sheep rumen microbial communities from Palmerston North, Manawatu-Wanganui, New Zealand - 1770 DNA GHGhigh gp2 | ecosystem: Host-associated > Mammals > Digestive system > Stomach > Rumen... | reverse complement strand
AGCGAAAATCAACAACAGACCGATTACTGTATTCTTATCCATTTTTCAAATTTAAATTGGCGGCAAAAGTACAAAAAAAATCGTAACCGCCCACGGGAAGTTTACGATAAAAACCAAAAAAGGAGACACCTTCCGGCATCTCCTTTTTTATCATTTCGCAGCACCGAAATCCTATTTGAACAGATTTCCGGCGATGACCATACGTTGCACTTCGGAGGTGCCTTCGTAGATCTCGGTGATCTTGGCATCGCGCATCATGCGTTCCACCGGATATTCGCGGGTGTAACCGTAACCGCCGTGGAACTGCACGGCCTTGGTGGTCACCTCCATCGCGGTCTCGGCGGCGAACAGCTTGCAGCGGGCAGCCTCGACGGCGTAGGGCTTGTGTATATCTTTGTTGTAGGAAGCCTCGCGCACCAGCAGACGGGCGGCCTGGATCTTGGCGTCCAGGTTGGCCAGCTGGAACTGCGTGTTCTGGAAAGCGCTGATGGGACGACCGAACTGTTTACGCTCCTTGACGTACTTAACCGTTTCATCCAGAGCACCTTGTGCGATACCGAGCGCCTGAGCGGCGATACCGATACGGCCGCCGTTCAGCGTGTTCATGGCGATTTTGAAGCCCTTGCCTTGTTCGCCGAGGAGGTTCTCCTTCGGGATGCGGCAGTTCTCGAAAATCAGCTCGCAGGTGGCGGAGCCGCGGATACCCATCTTCTTCTCCTTCTTGCCGATGGAGAAGCCGGGCGTGCCTTTTTCCACGATGAAGGCGGAGATGCCCTTCGTGCCCAACTCCTTGTTGGTCATGGCCATCACCACATACACGTGCGCGTAACCGGCGTTCGTGATGAAGATCTTCGTGCCGTTGAGCACCCATTCGTCACCGTCCAGCACGGCGGTCGTCTGCTGCATGGCAGCGTCCGTGCCGGCGTTGGGCTCGGTGAGTCCGAAAGCGCCGATCCACTCGCCGGCAGCCAACTTCGGCACATATTTCTGTTTCTGTTCTTCCGTTCCGTATTCGAGTATCGGGTTGATACACAGCGAGGTGTGGGCCGACACGATGACACCGGTGGTGGCGCACACGCGGGAGAGCTCCTCCACGGCCATCGAATACATCTGGTTGGTGCCGCCCTGACCGCCGTATTCCACCGGCACAGGGATGCCCATGATACCTATCTTGGCCATTTTCTCGACCGTCTCCATCGGGAAACGCTCCTGCTCATCCACCTCTGCGGCGAGCGGTTTGACCTCGTTCTCCGCAAACTCGCGGATCATCTGCAAGAAGAGTTCTTCTCTTTTTGATATTCCAAAATCCATTTTATCGTTAGTTTTTGTTATTTATTCGTTCTGTCCTTTATTGTGAACAGTGATCAGTGATCAGTGATCAGAATGGTTCGAATGCGGGGCCTCTTCACCAATCACTAATCACCAATCACTAATCGATTTCCATTTTCTTGAGATTCGGGGAGATAATCAGCGTGGCTTCGGTGGCTGCCTGCACATCTTCGACCGTGAATTCGGGATTGATTTCGGTCAAGACGATGCCCTTGTCGGTGACTTCCATCACGCCCATTTCGGTGACGATCAGGTTCACCTGGCCTTTGGCGGTGAGGGGCAGGTTGCACTTGTGCAGGATTTTGGGATTGCCCTTCTGGGTGTGTTCCATGGCGAGGATCACCTTGCGGGCGCCCACGAGGAGGTCCATGGCGCCGCCCATGCCGGGGGTCAGCTTGCCGGGGATCATCCAGTTGGCGAGGTCGCCCTGCTCATCGACCTGCATGGCACCGAGGACCGTCACATCGACGTGACCGCCGCGGATGATGCTGAAAGAGTCGGCAGAGCTGAAAGAGACGGCGCCGGGCTGCGCGGTGATGTAACCGCCGCCGGAGTTCACCAGGTTGTCGTCCTCCTGACCCTCGGCGGGCGTCGGACCCATACCCAGCAGACCGTTCTCCGATTGCAGGATAACGTTCACATCCTTAGGCAGATAGTTCGGAACCATGGTCGGCAGACCGATTCCCAAATTCACCACATCGCCGTCGTGGAGCTCTTTCGCGACTCTCTTGGCGATGATTTCTCTCATTTGATTTTTGTCCATATTGTTCGAAATTTAAATTTGTTCCGTTCTTCATCAGCCATTGGCTCCGGGCTCCCACTATCAACAACAACTCATAACCCTCACTAACCAATAACCATTCACGAATTCAATCCGCAAAAATACAAAAAAAATTCAGTAACAATACGCTTTTTGTTTTATTATTTCGCAACTCGCTATCAACAAGCGGGTTACCGGTGCTGCCGACGCATTTCCGAATCCTCGTCTATTTCGCCACCTTCGACAGGACATTGCCCTTCTGGTCGATGATCACCAAGGAGTTCCAGTCCTGCAGTTGCGCCTTGAACAAGGTGGGGGTGATGCCGGTGATGTCGGTGTAGATGGGCGGCGTGATGACTTCGCCGTTGCCGTTGAGCAGGCCGGAATAGCCTCCGACGCGGTATTCGTAGAAATCGTTGTTCTTGGCCTGACCGAGTTTTTGCTCGCCGGTCTGCAGGTCGGTGTAGCTCACATCATAATAAAGGTTGTTGATGTAGTCGATGATTCCGTCTTGCATAATCTCCCCGTTGAAAGCGATTTGTTTTTTGAAATCCCCGTCCTTATACACGATGGCATAATCCCGGGCCAGTTCCACGTTGTCGTAGAGCGGTTTGATGACCCAACGGCCTCTCAGGTCGATCACCCCGAGCTTGTTGGACGAATCCGCCACCACACAGTGCCCGTTGTGGAACACGAATTCGGTGAGCGGGTTGCCGCGGTAGGAGAACCGGAAGCCGATGGCCACCTTGCCGCTGGTGTTCACGAATCCGATGTAGCCGTTCCTCTCCACGGCGGCCAGCCCTTCCGAGAAAATCCACGCCTTGGTGTAGGTGGTGGGTTCCACGATGACCTCGTCGGTCACTGTGTTGCAGAAGCCCCGCTTCCCGTTTTTCGCGAAGAGGACAATGGGGTCCTCATCGGTCTCGTCGGAATAGTGGCACCAGTCGATGTCCTTGACGATGACCTTCTTGGTGACCGGGTTGATGATGTTGCTTTTGCCGTTGCTGTAGGAAACGGGGCCTTCGTCCGGCTCCTCGCCATACTCGTAGGCATACGTTTCCTTGTCGCGGCGCGCCTTGGAGACCAGCAGCATCGTCACGCTTATCGCCGCGACGAAGACGAAAAAGAGGATGACCCACTTGTAGGAGCGTTTTTGCTTCGGTTGTTCGGCGGTGTCCTCCGCGACCGGAGCCGTGTCCGGGGTTTCCTGTTGTTGCATCTCTTCCGCATTTTCATTGAATGCGCCTGTGTTTTTCATTTCTTCTTCCATGATGAATGGTTTTTGCTGTTATGAACTGTTTTTGATTAAAAATTCGCGGCAAAAATAGCTCATTCGGCAATCCCACGATCACGGTCGGGGCGGCTATTGTATGAAATGGCGGGGCTATTGTATGAAATGGAAAAAACAGTGCAGTTCACCAATCACAATTCGCTGTTCACGACAGGCATCCGGACATTTCCCGGACCACACGACGCCGAAATCACCTTGATTTCAGTGTTTTTGGGGAATAAAAAAAGGATGCCTCCGACCAGGGACGCATCCTTTTGGTTAAACAGCTATGAGCCAAACGATTAGAAGCTCAAGACGGTCTTATAACGCATATCGCCGGTAATGACCGCGTTGATGGGCATACCGAGGATAGTGGTGGAGGCGTTGCCGCTCGCGATGCTGGTCCATTCCATAACGCCGTTCACGGGCGGTTGGATGGTGGGATGGGTCATGCTGACACCGACAGTGAAGTTGACGGGGGTGTTGGCGATGGTCGTGTCGATAACGAAAGTGACCGTGTCGTTTTGAAGGTGGAGTCCGGCGGAATCGACAATGCCGCGCAGATAGAGGGCGTCGTTGTTGCTGATGATGACGCCGTTCTCGACAGTGGGGTCGCTTTTGACGGTGACCGTTTCCACGTCAAGGTCCTTGTCGAGCGGGAAGGAGAACATACCGAGCACATTGATGGAGAGCTCGGTGTGGCGGCTCATCAGGTATTTGCCCAGATAGGGGGTGATATCGACGGAGGGATCGTCGGAGTTGCCGTTGCCGCCGGGGGTGTTGTGACCGTGCTCGCAGCCGCACATCACAAGGGCTACAAGGGTCAGGATGGTGATAACACATTTTTTCATAATGGCTTGAATTATAGGTTTATACAATATACAATCACTAAGCGCACCTCTGGTTCCTGCAAGATGCGTCAGAAGGTATAACGTGGAAGTGTACAAATTATTATATCGGATTCAATGTACAATGTACAATGAACAATGTACATCCGGTCGCCCGAACCTTTCTCGGGTCATGCGATTTGTGTTGTTGCAGGACATCTTCTCTCGTAGCCGGAAATAGCGCGCGAACGAGAGTGTTGACATCGCCAACAATACGACAGTGGCAGCAAAAAGCTTTTTTCTGAGATACTTATGGTTGGAAATCAAACATGCGAAACTTGAATTATCGAATCAACCGCCGGCAACTCCGTTCCGCCCTTCATTCATAATTCATAATTCATAATTCTGAATTGAAAAAAATCCTTGTTTTACTGGAAGATGGTATCGGAGTTTACAGAGAACGACCGAAAGAAAGTCCGCGAGGTGTCTTAATCCTTGTTTTACTGGAAGATGGTATCGGAGTGGAGTTGCACGAATGGACCATTCGCACAACCAGTCTTAATCCTTGTTTTACTGGAAGATGGTATCGGAGGGAATGAAAACTGAATTCCACGACATTTATTTTAAAAAGTCTTAATCCTTGTTTTACTGGAAGATGGTATCGGAGTATTCTTGGTTATGAACTTCCTGCTAGACCTAGAAAAGAGTCTTAATCCTTGTTTTAGTGGAAGATGGTATCGGAGTTTTGGAGATGGTATTGAGTGGTCAGAATCATATGAGTCTTAATCCTTGTTTTAGTGGAAGATGGTATCGGAGTTCAATGTTTGTCTTGACAAACCTGAAACTGTTACCGGTCTTAATCCTTGTTTTAGTGGAAGATGGTATCGGAGGCTTCGGGCATTGAAGTCTCGAAAGTTGAGGAATAGTCTTAATCCTTGTTTTAGTGGAAGATGGTATCGGAGCCCTGTGTTGAATTTCAACCTGTACGCATAGTACAGTCTTAATCCTTGTTTTAGTGGAAGATGGTATCGGAGGGGAATTGGTCGCAGAGGAGGAATGGTCGTTAAAGTCGTCTTAATCCTTGTTTTAGTGGAAGATGGTATCGGAGGCATAAGATATTCTACTAAATGGAGCGTATAGTATGTCTTAATCCTTGTTTTAGTGGAAGATGGTATCGGAGTGTTACTGATTGTAATAGCTGGACACGCATTGCTCTCACGTCTTAATCCTTGTTTTAGTGGAAGATGGTATCGGAGAGATTATGACCATGTAGAATATTACAGAGAGGGAAAAGGTCTTAATCCTTGTTTTAGTGGAAGATGGTATCGGAGCAGAACCTGGTATATTAGAACCTACGTATTAATCAAGGTCTTAATCCTTGTTTTAGTGGAAGATGGTATCGGAGGCATTGAAATTGCTGAAATAATCCGCAAAGAAATGAACAAGTCTTAATCCTTGTTTTAGTGGAAGATGGTATCGGAGTTGATCTCTTGAGAGATGGTGTTCATGAAGATATACGTCTTAATCCTTGTTTTAGTGGAAGATGGTATCGGAGAGAGGAGCTTGCTGCTCTTAGAGTGGATACCAGAACTGTCTTAATCCTTGTTTTAGTGGAAGATGGTATCGGAGTGAAGAAATTGATACTCTTAATACTCGTCTTGTTAGTCTTAATCCTTGTTTTAGTGGAAGATGGTATCGGAGTGAAGAAATTGATACTCTTAATACTCGTCTTGTTAGTCTTAATCCTTGTTTTAGTGGAAGATGGTATCGGAGACTGTTACAAGTCGAAGGACGGCGAGCGAATGTATTAGTCTTAATCCTTGTTTTAGTGGAAGATGGTATCGGAGAGTTTGTTGCCCAATATCGTATGTATGAAACCAAGTTGTCTTAATCCTTGTTTTAGTGGAAGATGGTATCGGAGGGCGAAGAAAATCCCCGTGCCGAAAGTAAAGTCTTAATCCTTGTTTTAGTGGAAGATGGTATCGGAGTTTTCAAAGATTACAGCAAAGCAACAACGAGCAGTCTTAATCCTTGTTTTAGTGGAAGATGGTATCGGAGTGCCGAAATGATGAAGAATGGCGCAAAGGAAATCAAAGTCTTAATCCTTGTTTTAGTGGAAGATGGTATCGGAGAAAACGTTATAAAGTCGAAATTGAAGCCACCTGGGGGTCTTAATCCTTGTTTTAGTGGAAGATGGTATCGGAGTTTTTTAGGTTAACTGTGGAGCTAGATTAATTTTGTCTTAATCCTTGTTTTAGTGGAAGATGGTATCGGAGATATCTTATTTTAGTAGTCCGTGACGGAAAACGTGGTCTTAATCCTTGTTTTAGTGGAAGATGGTATCGGAGCTCTTCTATTTTCTCATCCTTCATCATCATCATTCTCTGTCTTAATCCTTGTTTTAGTGGAAGATGGTATCGGAGTTCTTCAGTAAAAGGATTGGTGTAAGTAGCATTAGCGTCTTAATCCTTGTTTTAGTGGAAGATGGTATCGGAGGTTGGTTTAATCTTTATCTTGACCTTTGTGCTGAAGTCTTAATCCTTGTTTTAGTGGAAGATGGTATCGGAGATGGTAAAAGCAGCATTCAAAGACTGCGAGCTTTCTCTGTCTTAATCCTTGTTTTAGTGGAAGATGGTATCGGAGGGTAGCCGGTGTGTGCACAACATGCCAAAAGGCACCCGTCTTAATCCTTGTTTTAGTGGAAGATGGTATCGGAGGCAATATTCCAAATACGGAGTACAAAAAGTACGTTACGTCTTAATCCTTGTTTTAGTGGAAGATGGTATCGGAGGCAGGTATATTTATCTAAACAACCATCAGTATTATGTCTTAATCCTTGTTTTAGTGGAAGATGGTATCGGAGTAATATTCTACGGTTCACTAGAAATAGCAAGAGTAACTGTCTTAATCCTTGTTTTAGTGGAAGATGGTATCGGAGATTAGCTTGAATCTTAAAGGCGTGCATCGCTGTGTCTTAATCCTTGTTTTAGTGGAAGATGGTATCGGAGGTTGCCACTCTTGCTTTTGTTTCATCTCAAAATCTTTAGTCTTAATCCTTGTTTTAGTGGAAGATGGTATCGGAGAATTTTAAAACAAGTCCCAGTTGGAACAAAATTATATGTCTTAATCCTTGTTTTAGTGGAAGATGGTATCGGAGAGGCGGCGGCCACCGTGTTCACCAACCTTAAAATGTCTTAATCCTTGTTTTAGTGGAAGATGGTATCGGAGACAATGGTGCGGGATTTCGACCGCCGCACGGCGAGAAGGGTCTTAATCCTTGTTTTAGTGGAAGATGGTATCGGAGCGATTTTAGGGTTGAAGACAACCAGACAAACTATGGCGGTCTTAATCCTTGTTTTAGTGGAAGATGGTATCGGAGGGGTTTGCACTAGTACAGAATTCAATGACATAATGGTCTTAATCCTTGTTTTAGTGGAAGATGGTATCGGAGTTTGGCACAAGTGCTTTCCGCATGTTATACGAACGTCTTAATCCTTGTTTTAGTGGAAGATGGTATCGGAGACAGTCGGTCCTAAAAGGACCGCAAACACAAAGTCTTAATCCTTGTTTTAGTGGAAGATGGTATCGGAGAGTTAAGGGTTATCGTCAGAACGAAAGTGGTGAATAGTCTTAATCCTTGTTTTAGTGGAAGATGGTATCGGAGTTCGTAATGTCACTGTGAAACCTCTTGAGAACTACAGTCTTAATCCTTGTTTTAGTGGAAGATGGTATCGGAGACCGCAAAATCCACACGAACTGGTAACGACTACAGTGTCTTAATCCTTGTTTTAGTGGAAGATGGTATCGGAGTGCACAAAGAAAAGAAAAGAAAGAAGTCTTCTTCTTTTGTCTTAATCCTTGTTTTAGTGGAAGATGGTATCGGAGCGTGTAAACACAGTTGTGGGTAAGCCTCGGTTGACAATGTCTTAATCCTTGTTTTAGTGGAAGATGGTATCGGAGGATCCTTGATGGGATCCGGTATTTGCTAATCCTAACCTGTCTTAATCCTTGTTTTAGTGGAAGATGGTATCGGAGAAGTACGGAACGCCCGTTGATGAGGTGGACTGGAGTCTTAATCCTTGTTTTAGTGGAAGATGGTATCGGAGAGACGATTTCTTATCAGTCTATCAACGAAAAACCGGTCTTAATCCTTGTTTTAGTGGAAGATGGTATCGGAGGTGCTATCAAATGGACATTCGTCCAGAGATATGCAACACGTCTTAATCCTTGTTTTAGTGGAAGATGGTATCGGAGAAATTAACAAGTTGTTCCTTATTCTTAATGCAGGTGAAGTCTTAATCCTTGTTTTAGTGGAAGATGGTATCGGAGGTGATGAGAACACGGACTGAAATTGCAAAGGAGTACAAGTCTTAATCCTTGTTTTAGTGGAAGATGGTATCGGAGTTCGATATTGATACAACTCATAAAAGGATACGACGTCTTAATCCTTGTTTTAGTGGAAGATGGTATCGGAGTGTATCCAAAACGTTAAACAACGATATAGGTTGAAATTGTCTTAATCCTTGTTTTAGTGGAAGATGGTATCGGAGAATCATGGTTATCAATGCAAACCTGATTTTTCTGATGGTCTTAATCCTTGTTTTAGTGGAAGATGGTATCGGAGAACGATTAGAATTATGTTTTTCTGATATGTTTTATACTGTCTTAATCCTTGTTTTAGTGGAAGATGGTATCGGAGTGTTTGAAGACTATCTTGGTGTTCGTGAAGAACCAAGTCTTAATCCTTGTTTTAGTGGAAGATGGTATCGGAGTAAAGAAGTTTGTGACCTTCTTTCAGCTATTACGTGTCTTAATCCTTGTTTTAGTGGAAGATGGTATCGGAGCCACTCTTGCTATTGTTTCACATCAAAATTGTATTGTCTTAATCCTTGTTTTAGTGGAAGATGGTATCGGAGCACCTGAACATATTACAAGCAATTTTTGTGTTGAACAGTCTTAATCCTTGTTTTAGTGGAAGATGGTATCGGAGTTAAGGTATGTAGCATTAGCTGCCACTTCTTGTTGTCTTAATCCTTGTTTTAGTGGAAGATGGTATCGGAGAGCAGATTTTTCAGTTTTCTGAAAATCAGCAACTTACAATCCAAGAACCACAGACTTTTCTCCTTTTCGCTCCGTTTTTTGTACCTTTAAGACGCGGCAAAAATACAATTTTCACCGTTTCGTAGTCTCTACTTTCAAATAAAACAGCCAACAGCTAACAGCTAACAGCTAATAGCCAAAAACAAACTGTTCAATATGTCAAAGAACACCAAGTATGTCTCGGATGCCCTATCTCGACCTCCCCTGCCCTATCACACGCCATGAACGCACACGGCTCGGACGATTCTCCTCCAACACCTCCACCTTCATCTCGATAAGGTCACCCACACGCAAACTCTTCAATCGTTTCAGATTCTTCTCCTTGAAAAAGCCGGTCTTCCGCTTTCCTGTCGAAAACGACACGAACCGCTTCTCCTCGTTGACATGCACCACCTTGGCCTCTATCACTTCCGCCTTCCCGAGGAATTCGTCCTCCGCCAAGGTCGCATACTTCCGGTAAAAGGCCCTGTTGTCTTTCGCGGCCGCCACATTCCGCAACTCATCGGACTCAAGCCGATACATCACCGCTTGCGGCACCCGCCATTTGTTCTCCGTACGTATCCTGACCACCTCCTCCAACTCTCGCTTCGCCTCGGCTCCGTGGCCTTTTCGCAACAGAAACATCCCTACCCGCTCCCGCAACGCCACCGACATTTTCTCCGGCGAACGACAGAGCATCGCCTTGCTGTAGGCCGACAACCGCTCCTCGTCCGTTCCGGCCGCGTCCGCAATCAGCTCCCACACCCAAAACTCGCCTGCTTTCTTGATCACCAACGGTTTCAACAAATCCACCGCCTTGCTCTTCTCGCCCGACAACAGCTGCAATTTCACACAATAATAGGCCAAAAACACATAGCTCGGATGCTTTTTCACCAAATCTTCCAGCACAGGAAGCCACAGTCGGATCCGATTCCGGTCGGCCAGTCGCAACAACGCCTTCGAATAGGCCATGTACGCCTTTTCCGCTAATGGCAGGTCCTTGTTCCCGTCGGGCAGCGGCATCGGCTTGAAATCCTCGTCCGTCAGATGGTCGAGATTCCACCACTCGCAAAAGTCCGCGAACGGCGGCCACTGGTCCTTCACCTTCAAGAACGACTGGAGCAACCCGCTGTAGGTCTCACCGGGCACAGCCCAATTCCACTGCCGCAGCTCCTCCCACAATGCTGTGAGGAATCCCGTGGCTGATGGATCGCCCACACATTTCCGTACCACATTCCGCACCAGAATGCCAGACGCATTGAAGAACATCTCCTCATCCGCCGGAATCCGCGAGAGCGTCATCTGGTGCACACATCGCAGAAATCCCGCCCGCTTGTCAGGCGCAGTGTTCTGCTTGGCATAGTCGTACACCACCCACATCATCGCCCGCTTCGCCCAAACGTCGTCAGGCTCTAACGCCAGCAACTGCCGCGCAGCCTCATACGCCTCCCGCAACTTGCCCTCCTTCCGCAACTTCATTATGTCTGAAAATGAAACCATTGACTTAGACTATGACTTAAACTTATAACTATAACTTAGACTATGACTTATACTTCACCCCCTCTAATCTCTAATCTCTAATCTCTAATCTCTAATCACTATTCACTAAAAAAACAACGTATTCGATGTCTTCGTGATCACATCCACGTTGATGGTTTGCCCAATCACCTTCATTGCTTTGAGGTAGTCGGTGGAGATGGGCACCACGAGGATGCTGTCGTTGTTCTCGTAGCAAGCCTGCACTTCCGTGAGGTCGCCCTTGATCTGCTCGTACTTGGCGGTGGGCAGGTCGGCCAGAAAGATGGACTTCTGCACCCGCGAACAGCCCTGCCGTTCCAAGTATTTCACTACATGGCGGCGCACCTTGTCACTCTCTATGTCGTACATCACAAAAAACAACATCTTCGAAGCCTCTCTTTTTTTACTTTTCACAATATTGAACAACACCTTTAACCGCTCTTCCAACGATGGCAGCTCGTCCAAGTCGGACAACGACCTGTTTGGCGGCGGATTGTCACCCAACCCGGCGGCCTTCAACTTGGCCATCTCCTCCACAAACGTCAACGGTGGTTTCTTCTTTCTGGGCATTGTTGCTGATTTTTGACTTAGACTATGACTTAGAACTTAGACTATGACTTATACTTCACGCCTCCTAATCACTAATTCCTAATCACTATTCACTACTCCCTATTTATAAACGCCTGAATCAACTCCACCATCAGCTCGTTGAATTCGTCGTCGGTGCCGGTGCGGGGCGACTTCACCACGGAGAATCCTTTCTTACCATAGAAAAGGTTGACTTCGGCCTGTCGCAAACGCATCTTCGTCCGGATTTTCTTGCCGTATGAGATATTGATGACTTCGGACACCTCCACGCCGGTCTGCGTGATGTATGCCCGCAAGTCATCCATGATGTCGTTTAGCTGTTCCGGTACATACACCGTCTTTTCCGGCCTTTGCGCCGCTTTCGGATTCAGAATCGCCTTGATATTGCGCATAATGTCGGCGTCCACATCGGTTTTGGGTTCCCGGGGCTGTTCCTCCTGCGATGGTTCCTCTGGTTTCTTCTCCAGTTCGTGCTTCAAGTCGAACATCGCCAAGGGGTTGTCTGTTGAAACGTAGCCTCCAAGCTTGATTTTCTCCGCTTCCGGGTTAAAGTAGGCTTCCGGGTCATAGCTCACGAAACAAGCGCGAGTCACATCGCAGGTTTGCTTGTCAATGACCTGTTCAATCTGATACTGTCGGGCGAACTGCTGCGCGAACGCCTTGTAGAACAACGAAAAAAGCCCTTTATCGTAACATCTTTCCGACAAGCGGAAGAGGATTTTGAGTCCATCCTCGCTGGGCGAAACGAAGCAGAGCACCACACGGCCATCTTGCATCACCCGGCTCTTCAAATCACTGACAGACAGTTGTTTGTCGGTGATATGGTCGATATCAAGCATAAAGTATTCGATATAGGCGAAATTTTCGCTGCGGCGGAACGGAGGCGCGAAGATGCCGCACACCAAATAGGGCAGTTGCCGTTTGAGCACGCTGTAGCGTTTGGCATCGATGGTGCGGACGAGGCGGAGCTGCCGGATCTGCGCCTGCGTTTCCGGTTTCGGGTTTTTCAGCGCATGATAGACGTTCGCCACCGGCACTTTGGCCAGCGGATCGTTTGGGGCGGTTATATTATGTCCGAACAGTATCATCTCTCCATGTTTTTGAATTGTTGGGCCAGATTCTGCGCATAGAGGAACATTTGGTGTTGGCGCGAGCGGACGTTGCCCTTCACCTCCACCGTCTCCTCCAGATAATCGTTCAGCGACTGTATCAGCACGCGCCGTCCGAGGGGTTCCAGCCAATAGGAGCCGTCGGGCTGCACCGAGTAGTATTCGTCGGTCACGGCGTTCTGGATGACCAGGGTATAAACCACGTAATCGACCCACACACGGTAGAGTTCGATGACGTCATAGACCAGCACAGGCCGGTTGTAGTCGTCGCGGTGGAGCACGCCGATGTAGGGGTCGATGCCGGTTTTGATAAGTACACCCTCAATCTTGCCATAGAGCACGCCGTATCCATAGTTGAGAAAAGCGTTCACCACGTCCATGGCGGGATGTTGGGAGCGTTTCTCGAAGCGATACTGTTCGGGAAGGAAGAGGTTAAGGGCTTCGAAGTAGATCTTGGAGGCGAGTCCCTCCCACCCTCGCAGCGTGGAGGCGATGTCGGAGATTACCTCGCCGTCTATGGCAGCAATCTTGGCGCGATAGTCCTCCAGGCGGCGGATAGCGGTCTGCACGCGGTTCTCGGTGGGTGCATCGGGGGCGTTCATGGCGAGGATCAGTGCCTGCTGGTTCTCGATTTTGCGACGGATAACCTCCTTGATCCAGTCGATGGCATCGTGGGAGAGCGAGAAGTTGAGCTGTCCCTTGCGGATAGTGGAAACGGAGCCATACTTGGGGCTCCAGATGCGGCCGATGACGTTGCCGGAGCGATCCATGAAGGTGACTTCGATTTCGCGTTCCACGGCGAGCATCACGGCATCGGAGGTGATCTGCGCGCCTTTGGAGATCTGGATGGAGGTGATGCCCTCGGCGGGCACGCGCTGCCGTCCCTCGGCGGTGGAGATCACGAAGCCCTCGTTGTCGCGGTTGAGGGAGGTCCCGAAAGTGTTGATGACGAGTTCCATAGTGGGTGGGTTATTGAATGTACAGTTTGTCTAAAAGATGAAGATTTTTGCGGGTTCTCGTCACGGCCGTATAAATCCACTGGAATTTTTCCTTCGTGGGGTTCATGAGTTTGTTGCTGAAATCCACGAACACATGTTCCCATTCGCCGCCTTGCGCTTTGTGGCAAGTGACAGCATAACCGAAATTGCATCGGAGCGCGTTGAGGTATGGGTCGTGCATCAACGCTTCATGGAACTGAACTTTGTTATGTCTCTGTGTGATTCCAAGTTTTTTCATTCGCTGTACAAAATCTATGAACAGACCTGTCTGCTGAGCCGAGTCCAGATTCAAAATACCGCTGTAGAGCGTGTCGGTGAGCAACAGCGTAGCCGTTTCTCGTTTGGAAAATAGCTCTTTCACACGCACCGGCACGAACGAGAGATTAGCTCGACGAAACGATTTCTCGTAGTCAATGTCAACCACTTCCACCATGTCACCATTCATTAACCCTGTAAGGATATTGTTCTGAATAACCATCATCAAATCGCCTGTCTGCAATTGGAATCCGTTAAACCCCAGTTTTCGGCGAATTTGCGCTGATATTTCCGAGCATTTCTTGTTATAAGGGGTAATGAAGATGGCGCTGTTATAGCCGTCACGTTTCACAATCTTCACGTACGCGTCCGTCATCTCCTCAAAGTCCCGATATAGAGATGTTTCTCGGCAATTGCGTAACGGCACACGTCCCCACACCTTCTGATAGCCATAAACGGACTCTTGCGCTGGAGCATTCTCGCACAACTTGCGGATTTGCTGGGAGGCGGGAATCAAAGTACTACCACCTTGTTGACGGAATATCTGCGACAGCGACCGTTCTTCGGCTTTGACATGGAAATGCTGCTGAAAGTAGTCCGGCAGCAGGGCCGGAGACTGCACTTCCTGGATAGGAGGCAGCTGGCAAGGGTCGCCCACAAAAACGAACTTGCTTTCAGGACGCGAATCGAAAGCGAGAAGCTCAGTAAGCAACTTACCGGACCCGAACTTCGCTTGGGTGATGTTGCCGTCTTCCTGATCTGCCACCATCGATGCCTCGTCCACAATGTAAATAGCAGGGTCATTTTCCTCTGTATCCAAAGTGACGGCCTCGAAATTAAGGTAGAGCTGACCTGTGCTACTAACGGTGAGTTCCGTCTCGCGTGTATCCGAAAGATCTTGGTTCAGGTCTGAGAAAGTGTAAATCATCGAATGAATGGTTGAGGCACCGGCGTCGCAAATGTTCGACAACACTTTAGCAGCACGTCCCGTAGGGGCAAGCAGCCGAAAATTTGTCTTCTGCCGCTTCAATTCCTGAATCAAGAACCGCATCAGCGTGGTCTTGCCGGTTCCGGCGTAGCCCTTGAGGATGAAGACACGCTGCCGGTCCTGTTTGACAAAAGCCATCAGGCGGTCCAGAATCTGCTGTTGCTGGGGGCTGAGGGTGATATCGTTGGGGGTCATAACCTCGAATATTTTCTGACTTGGATGAATTTGTACAACAACTTACGTTGAAAACCATTGTCGTTTCACTGTGCGAATCCGAGCATCTCGGCGATCACCTTCGGGAAACGGTTCACGATCTCCGCATGATCCCAGAAAACGATGTCCATGCTTTTGGCTATTTTGTCCAGATTGTCGTTGCCGTCTTTTTTCAACGAAGCGATGTAGAAATGGCAAGACACCCCTAACAGGGCCTCGCGCAACGCACAAGCCTTGTACACGATCTCGCTGAACATCCGTTCGGTCTCCACACCTGTTTTGCACTCAATCACAAACAGGCGGTTGTTTTTCATAAACATGACATCCAACTCGTTGTCGCGGGGAACCCCTTTCCGGAATATATGGACGCCCAGCTTGATGTCATCCGGAGACGCGAGCTTCTTGACCTCGTAATAGACATATTCTTCGAACCACCCGCCCGTGATCCATCCTATCTGCGCTTTGGAGAGTTTGTCGTTCTTGACGGGCATCCCGATCTTATTGAGGAACTCCCGTATGTCCGGGACAGGCTCTCCCCCATTTGGCGCAGGGCCTTCCAGTTCCGGGATCGACACGCCATGCCGGCAGCCCCGGTAATCCGACCGCAGGATCTCCATAATCTTGTAATCCCGGCCTGTGAAAAGATCACCTGCGAAAAACCGGAACATGGTGTTGGACAACTCCTCCGGGAACAGCGGCTCGTGCAGCTTCTTTTGGATGTCGTTTTTCAACTCATGTGCCAAAAGATATTCGGAGACGTTCATCCGGTAATTCACCGGATAAAAATAATCGTCATCGTCGTAGATACTGTCGTCATAGATGGACTTGATGATGGTGTTGTCCTCCAGGTTGACATAGAAGAATTCCGAATTGAAAGCCTCGAAGACCTGCTGCACGGCCAGCGCCATGTAGCGGGTTCCGCCGGCGAGGTTCACGCAGTAGCGGACGTCGTCTTTCAGGTAGCCCCTTATGGCGCGGCATATTTTCTCGTATTTGAACTCGTCGATGTCGTTTTTCAGCACGATTTCGTCGATATAGTCCGCCGACACGCCGTCGATGACGGCCAGCCAGTCGAGGTCGTCCTCGGTGTCCTTGGCGGAGATGTACATGATGCGATCCCCGGGCTCGTACTTCTCCTTGATGAAGAGATAGGCCGGAATCGGGTTGTCTTCTGTGATGATGTTGACCAGGGTTTTCATAAGCAATTGTTGTCAGAACAAAAAAACGCGGCGGAAATTGAATCATGCGCCCCGCACATCTCGACCGATTTCAGCCACCGCAATTTATGCGGCAAAAATAGCATTTTTTCACCGCAAAAGAGCAAAAAAGTTTTCGCCAACGGCCCTGATCAATGAACAATGTACAATGTACAATGTACAATGTACAATGTACATCCGGTCGCCCGGAATTCCACGAGTCAACCGACGCCACTTCCGTTTCGCCCTTCATTCTTAATTCTTAATTCATAATTCTGAATTGAAAAAGATCCTTGTTTTAGTGGAATATACTGTGACAACCTGATTCTCAAATATTTACTTTTACACAACACACTTTCAAAGAACACAATTCCTTGATTGCCATCCCTTTTCACTATCATTTCAAATTTTTCGCAAAAGTACATTTTTTCCTCTTTGTGGAGAACATTGGGAATCGTTTTCCCCGCAGACCTGACGGCCTGCGAAAAACCGCACTGGCTCCCGCATCGCTACCAAGCCCTTCAGCCCTGACGGGCTGCTTCGCGAACGGAAGATCAATTTACAATGTACAATGAACAATGTACATCCGGTCGCCCGGACTTTCACGAGTCACCCGACGCCACCTCCGTTTCGCCTTTCATTCTTAATTCTTAATTCATAATTCTGAATTGAAAAAGATCCTTGTTTTAGTGGAATATACTGTGACTAAACCCAACGAAATGATGGTGGTTTACGGTAAAATGTCTTAATCCTTGTTTTAGTGGAATATACTGTGACAGCTGAGGATTTTAACGACATATTCGGCAGAGATGTCTTAATCCTTGTTTTAGTGGACAATGCGTGGACATCAGCGGTCAGGCTCCTGCCCGTACCACCGTAAAGGTGTCTTAATCCTTGTTTTAGTGGACAATGCGTGGACCCCTTGGTTTTCAGGAGCTTATCTTCTTTTCAACACCATTTCAAAGAACTTAATTCTTTGATTCCCATCCCTTTTGCCTGCTTGCTTAAATTTTTCGCAAAAGTACATTTTTCCTCATTGCGGAGAACATCGGGAATCGTTTTCCCCGCAGACCTGACGGCCTGCGAAAAACCGCACCGGCTCCCGCATCGCTACCAAGCCCTTCAGCCCTGACGGGCTGCTTCGCGAACGGAAGATCAATTTACAATGTACAATGTACAATGGACAATGTACATCTGGTCGCCCGAGATCCCACGTGTCAACCGACGGCAACTCCGTTCCGCCCTTCATTCTTCATTCTTAATTCTTAATTCTGAATTGAAAAAGATCCTTGTTTTAGTGGACAATGCGTGGACCCCTTGGTTTTCAGGAGCTTATCTTCTTTTCAACACCATTTCAAAGAACTTAATTCTTTGAGTCTCATCCCTTTTACCTGCTTGCTCAAATTTTTCGCAAAAGTACATTTTTCCTCATTGCGGAGAATGTCAGAATCCGTTTCTCCGCAGACCTGACGGCCTGCGAAAAACCGCACCGGCTCCCGCATCGCCACCAAGTCCTTCAACCCTAACGGGCTGTTTCGCGAACGGAAAATCAATGTACAATGTACATCCGGTCGCCCGGAATTCCACGAGTCAACCGACGCCTCTTCCGTTTCGCCCTTCATTCTTAATTCTTAATTCATAATTCTGAATTGAAAAAAATCCTTGTTTTAGTGGAATATACTGTGACTTGTTACAAGAAAGGCGGATTTTGTCCGCAAAAGGCGTCTTAATCCTTGTTTTAGTGGAATATACTGTGACTACATTATCAATTAGTGCCATAGTACTATACATGTCTTAATCCTTGTTTTAGTGGAATATACTGTGACAACCTGATTCTCAAATATTTACTTTTACACAACACACTATCAAAGAACACAATTCCTTGATTGCCATCCCTT
>Ga0247611_10004980_pt1 | contig 18033 bp, 15 predicted proteins | sample 177DNAGHGhighgp2_FD_192422 | JGI IMG/M metagenome (GOLD analysis project Ga0247611, IMG submission 192422) | Sheep rumen microbial communities from Palmerston North, Manawatu-Wanganui, New Zealand - 1770 DNA GHGhigh gp2 | ecosystem: Host-associated > Mammals > Digestive system > Stomach > Rumen... | reverse complement strand
CACAGAGCTCGTAGCAGCCTAAGGCTACCGTCCTTCCGCCTATCTTCTCGCGGGAGTGTACGTACACCGAAGACCTCGCCTGAGAGAGGTTAAGCAGGCAGTCCTACCGGTTAAGCTTTGCGCCGGCCAGCGACTTTAATCTAATGAAGCTACTGGAACCGCAATCTGTCAGCAGATGACGCGGGAATAGGAATAATTCAAATACTGACTGCACCCGGAGATTGTCCCGGAGGAAGAGGTTTCGGACAGGAGTTCGATTCTCCTCATCTCCACCAAAAAGAAAACCTTCTTTCATGCCAAGCGGCGGAAAGAAGGTTTTTTATTGCCATTTATGTCTTGTTTGTGAATTTACTTTGATTATCAAACCATTGCCTCATGTTTGCCTAAATCACTCCTACTGCAAAATAAATAAAGGCGATAATATGACGGCAGATGAACCGGTATCACAAGTCAGACGTAAACGCCGGCAACATCTGCTCATAAAACGAGGTGCATACTATGAATTACAAGATATATAACAACAATTCGAAGGAATGGGTCTTACTGATCCACGGACTTGGCGGAAGCATAAACACATGGAAATACCAGATCGAGGACCTGAACGAATATAATGTACTGGCAGTAGATCTTGAGGGACACGGCGGTTCCGCTTTCGAGAAGCGCAGACGCCTCCTGACAAGATCCGCATCCGAGATCAACGAGATCCTGGAAACCGAGCACATCGACAAAGTTCACGTAATCGCGCTTTCTCTCGGCACTCTTGTCGCAATGGAATTCGCATATCTTTACAAGGACAGGGTCAAGTCCATTGTCCTCGCAGGATTCGTCCTTAACATGGGCATCGGCTACAAGTCCCTTCTCGCCTTCCTTGAAGGCATCAAATACATTGTCCCGAAGAGAGTCTTTTATCCTGTATTTGCCAATCTCATGATGCCCTGCAAAAACCATAAGAAGTCCAGGGACATCTTCATCAGGGAATCCATAAAGATGAAGTCCGTCGCATTCAGGATGTGGCTCACCGAACTGTTCAGAACACAGTTCAAGCTGAAGGAATATCTGATCTCGATCAGGGAAAACAAACTCCCGGTCATTTTCATTTCCGGCAAGCAGGACTACTTCTTCGTCAACAGCGTAAAGAGAACACAGAAAAAGATAAGCGACGCTTCACTCTACTTCATCGAGAAATGCGGACATGTATGCAGCATCGAAAAGCACAACGAATTCAATTGTGTTGTGATCGATTTCCTGCATGGCTTAAACCAAAACGGTTATTGTCCGGTCGCAGCCTGAAAATACACTTCATCTGAAACCGTTTCAGGTTTCAGATGAAGTTTTTCCTTTCGACAGCTTGTAAAGTTCTTCTGCGGCAAGCCTTGTCTTGGCAACGATGTCTCCTTCTTTCGGGAAACAGAAATACAGGCAGTCGTTGGTACCGATGGAGACTATGTCGCCGATCTCATACCAGTAGTAATCCGAATTGACGCTGTAAGATGCGCCAGGTGCCTGCTCGTAATGGAGTCTTCCGTTACAGCCGTCGAGGATAAAACCGTTAACGTCATGGTGAAGGCTTCCCTCACCTACCATATACAGGGCTTTGGAGTCCTTTAGTATCGCTATGTCGCAGTCAACATCAAGCCTGTATGTACCGTTCTCTATCTCTTCTTTTATCTGAGCCCTTTCCCAGGCAAACCAGTCAGGGACATGAGTGAAAACCGGCTCCACATTGACACCCTTGAGCCTGCCGGTTGTATCGAGTTCGTATGTCGCACCGCACTCTTCACACTTAAGGAGAGTACCCTTACCTGTGGTCTTTCCTTCCGTCATGCAGTGAGGACATTTATAGAGGATCCTGTTAAGACCGTCAGCCCTGAAAGGCTCGTCGATCTCTATGTTATTGTCCTGCTGCCACTTGAAATAATCGAGCGTGAATTCCCTGTCAAGGATCTCGTCTATCTGCCTTACTTTGGTATTTGCAAGTTCTTCCGGAGTAAACAGACACTTCATCACACAGGATACCTTCACGTCGCGCTTTTGCAGATTGTTATAGAGCGGATCTCTCGAAAAGGCACCGTATGTGGTGATCATAACAACGGGGTGCTTGAGTTTCTTCAGGAGCACTCCGAGTCTTCTGGGGATCCTCGTCCCTGTTCCGTCAAGAGAATACCCCGCCTCGGGATACATGAGAACGCTCGCTTTGTTGACATTCAACGCGTGATCCATATCAGAGATCAGAGTCATGTCGGAGACGAATTTTCTTGTCGGAATGCATCCCAACGATCTCATCAGCCCTTCTTTTCCGACAAGCGCGTCGGATGTGCAGACGATGCTGAACGGACGTCCCTTAAGGACTTCAAATGCAATTGAAAGATCGGTAAAGCTGCAGTGGTTCATGAGGATCATCCACGGACCGTCCCCGGCTCTTTCCATATCCCTTTTCTCGCACGTGAAACCCGTTTTCTTAAGTTCGCCTCCGAGCGCGATCCTTGCGATCCCCGCAAGAAGTCCGGAAGGCTTTTTCGGCTTCTTATGTTCCCACGAAGGAAGCTTCATAACTTCTTCGTAATCCATCGTCTTAGTCTTAATCTTCATTGTGATTCCCCTGGATGATTTCTTTTCAGAAATTATGTGTTTTGCATTTCTTCATTGAGTCCCAGACGCTCCTGATATGCCTGATAGATAAAACCCAGTAATTCCTTTGTCTCTCCCTTTATCATCGGCTCCATCTTCTTAAGAGCCTCTAAAGCTTCCTGCCGCTTTCCCAGATGAAGATCGAATTCGGCTTCGATGTAATATCTTGCGTAATAACTCTTTGCAGCCTCTGAATCAAATGACAGGACTTTATTCAGATATTCCTGAGCCAGCTCATAGTTTCCCAGCAGCATGTAGTAAGTGTAATAGATCGTATAAGCAGAGAGCGTAAGGACCTCATTTTTCAATTTGGAATCGAGCAGAGGCTTGGCACGTTCAATGAGCTTTATGGCATTCTCCCTGTCGCTTAGTCCCCTGTACGTTTCGATATAACAGCCGTAGTACATGAGAGCCGAAAAACCGTAGTCGGCAAAGCGCATGGTCTTGCTCATAAAATCACTTTCATTAAGAAGAACAAGGAGCGAAAGCGCCTTATCGTATTCTCCTTTCATGTTGTGATAATCGGCGGTATAAAGGACAAAATCCTTAAGGTAAACGACGTCGATCTTCTCTCCGTTTTTGTATGCGTCTATGGCCTTTCCCGCAAGCTCGAAATACTTATCCGTATAGCCGTGCGTAAATACTTCTTTTCTGAATTCACTGTAGACCTTGCCGTAGGGCTTATTCTTCTCCCTTAAGAGCAGTATCTTTAATGTTACGGCCGCGACAGGAACCGCTGCTGCCAGTATGATCAGCAGAACGATAAGAAGATTAAACTCAGCATACCTGTGCACCGTCAGCGCAAGACCGCCTACGATCACGACAATGAGAATATACAAAAGTCCGCCGGTCTTTAGATATATTTTTTTATCCATCAGGAATCTGTCCTTTCGATCTTCGAAGCGATGACCAGAAAGTGAGGGCTGATGCCCATCATGGTCTCCTCATGTTCTGTAGCCCTGATTATCTCGAGAAGGCGGATGCGCCTTCCTTCATCTTCCCACTTTGAGGCAATATCGGGCGTGATCCAGGAACAGCCTTCCACGGCAACGCTTTCCGCGACTTCAAATCCGGCTTCCGTTACCTCATCCCTCAATCCGTCTATCGTGTGAAAATAAGCATCAGAGATGATATACGGATATTCCTTAGGTTTGATATGCTCTCCCGTCGTCATCTCACGCTTCAGCATGTCCATGTAGATGTCATCATCAATGAATTCATTGCCGTTACCGTATACGGACAGCGCCCATGTTGCTGAACTGAACTTTGATATTCCCGCAGCGACCAGAATGCCGCCTTCTTTAAGCACTCGGTTCGCTTCAGATAAAGTCTTCATCCGGTCTTCTCTTGTCAACAGATGATAAAGAGGTCCCATGAGAAGCACCATGTCGGCGCTGTTGTCCGGAAGCTCCAAAGAACGTGCGTCGCCTGTCTCAGCTTTATAAGGAACGGTCATATGCTCTTTCGCGTAATCCACGGCAACGGGCGCAAGCTCGATCAGAGTAACGTCATGCCCCTTCCCGGCCAGCCATTCGGCATATCTGCCGATCCCGCCGCCTATGTCATAAACGGTAAGCTTTCCTTTAAGATATCTTTCTATTATCTCCTTGGATCTGTAAAACTCCATGATCCCGAGACCACGCTCAAGACGGCCGATCTCGGCGCCGCCGTTATAAAACTCATATACGTTATCAATGCTTTCCATGGTCATCCCCCTTTCGGATAATTATACCATTAAGGTACGGCCGTTCCCGCTCTCATCAGGCGCGGCAAAAGAATAGGCACAACACCGCCGGTCCATGCCCTGTCGTATTGTTTGTTTTTCTTGCCGTTTCAGGACCAAAAACAGTCAATGCCTTTATTTTAGGGAATGATTTGACTAAAATACGCACGTGCAAACAGGAAATGACACATCTTTCAGAAAGAAGCTCCTCTCACTGATACTCCCGATGACGCTGCAGAACTTCGTGTTCGCGCTCGTTCCGGTATCAGATGCCATCATGCTTCTTTTTCTGTCCCAGGAATCGATGGCGGCAGTATCTTTGGCAACCCAGGTTGTCCTCGTACTGACGCTATTTGTCATGTCCATAACCGCTGGCGGTTCAATGCTCGCTGCACAGTACTGGGGCAAGGGCGACACAAGCTCCATCGAGAAAGTATTCGGTTACATGTTCACCCTGTCGCTCCCCGTCATGATAGTCTTCTTCGGCTGCGCGATGTTCATGCCCGAAGGTGTAATGAGGGTATTCACCGATGTGCCTGAACTGATCGAAAACGGCGTGCCATACATCAGGATTGCTTCTTTCTCATATGTTTTCATGACTCTGGCATCAGTATTTGAGACACTTCTCAAGAACGTCGGCTTCGTCAAGCAGTGCACCATCGCGAGCGTGGTCATAGTCTTCCTTAACATAGTACTCAACGCGGTATTTATCTTCGGCCTTCTCGGCGCTCCCGAGATGGGCATCGCCGGAGCTGCGCTCGCCACCGCCATATCAAACGGTACAGGCTTTATACTCTGTCTGATATTCAACCTGAAGCTCACCAAGTTCAGACTCAGGCTGAAGAACATATTCCACATCGACATAGATCTCCGTCAGAGATTCTCGAAATACACTCTTCCCTACCTCCTGAACCAGCTCCTCTGGGGCTTCGGCTTCACCATGATCACGGTCATTATGGGACATCTGGGCACTGATGCCGCAACGGCAAACGGCATAGCGGCCATAGTAAAAGATCTCGTATCCTGTCTCTGCTTTGCAATAGCCGGCGGAAGCGTCATCGTCATAGGAAACGAACTCGGCGCCGGAAGGCTCGACACTGCGAAAGAATACGGAGACAAACTCTTAAAGATAACCATAATCTCTGGAATAATACTGGGGGTCGTCGCGGCAGCTTCGGCTCCTGTGATACTGTATTTCGTGCATCTTACCGAGACTGCGGAACACTATCTGCTGATAATGCTCCTCATGTGCAGTTATTACATTCTGGGAAGATCCATCAACTCCACTCTGATAGGAGGTATCTTCTCCGCGGGCGGAGATACAAGATTCGGTTTTATCTGCGACACACTGACGATGTGGGCATTCATTGTACCTTTCGGGTACCTCTCGGCATTCGTATTCAACTGGCCGGTAATGGTGGTCTACTTTATCCTGAACCTTGATGAGATCGTAAAGATCCCGGTAGTCATACTTCACTACCGCAAATACAAATGGGTAAAGAACATCATCAACGAAGAGATGAAATAAACTCCGCAGATTACTTTACGGGAATGCTGAAATCGGAACGTTCCTTATTGCGGCCGTACTCCGTCTTCTCAAATGACTCGTAGAGCTGGATAATCTGGGGCTTGAGCGAGATAAAGATGCGTCCGAGGTGCGGATCGAAATGGTGACCCAGTTCCTGTCTGATGATCTCGAAAGCCTCATCATAGGACATCGGTTCCTTGTAGTATCTGCGGCTGGCAAGAGCATCGAAAACGTCTGCCAAAGCCATTATCCTTGCCTCGAACGGGATGTTCTCGCCTCTTAACTTATCGGGATAACCCGTGCCGTTATACTTCTCGTGGTGATAGTGTGCTACATTTGCAGCTACCTTGACGAATTCCTTGTCATCAACATCGGCGAGGACCTTATTCATGATCTGGGCGCCGTATTCGGCATGTGTCTTCATCTTCTCATATTCATCATCGGTAAGTCCTGTCGGCTTCCTCAGGATGGCATCATCAACGGAGATCTTTCCGAGATCGTGGAGAGGTGCCGCGTAGATCACTGAATCCCAGTAATTCTCGCTCATGTTGTAATCGTCCAGCGTTCTCAGGTATTCAACGAAAAGAGCCACACACTCTGATGTCCTGTTGATGTGACCGCCGGTGGAATTGTCTCGGGATTCGATCATGGCCGCCATTCCGAGGATGGTCGACATCTGCATCGACTTGGCCCTCTTTGTCTGTCTCTCGACCTCACGCTTTAAGGACTCGCCCCTGAAACTCATGGACTCGATCATGTTATGCTGGTCCGTATCGTCGATGATCTCAACGAGGTAGCCTGATACGTGATTCTCAAGACCGAAATGGATAAAGCTCATCTCACACTCGAGGAAACGCCTGTCGCTCGGGCTCCTGTCGTTGATGGTGATAGACTTCTTATAATTTCCCGTCGTCTTCTTTGCTTCAGAAGCTTCGGTAGCATTCTTTGTAACCCACTTCAGGAGATCCTTAAGCGCATAGTCCTTGGCGATGATCTTCGAATCGATCCTGGCTTCCTTTATCTCCGGGAAGAACTTCTCTGCCATGGGGTTGCTTCCGACATATCTGAACTTTCTGTCAAAAACAAGATAACCGTATGAGCTGAGCTCATCTATCTTTTCCTGAACACTCAGATTGACGTTATAGATCGTCGTTCTGGTAACGACATAATCGAGGACCAGGGAGTATACGAGGAACAGAAAAGGTATCATATCGTATTTGAGTTCGAAGAAACTCTTGCAGATGTAGATAACAACCGCACCGATCATGGAACCGGCATAAATCATCATCACTCTGAACGAAGCATTACGCTTGCCGAGATATGTAAGTATGGTGAAGAACCCTACCAGGCCCAGCTCGACCGCCAGTACGATAAACCTGATGTAGTAGATCGGACCAGGTTCCATTACGATCTCGGCCGGAGGGCCGCTGACCAAACGGGCCGTGGCATAATACATGGGAACCCTGTCTGTAACGATGACCGACAGGAATATGAATATATTCAGCGCCAGGATTATCGAAGAAAACCAGAAAGGAACCTTTGAACCCGAATAGTCAACAAGTATGTAAACAACCAGAAGAGGAAGGAATATGCCGCCTACATAGGCCAGTGCATTTGCAAGAAGCGCTTCATGGATATTGCGCGAACATGAAAGGACATAATATCCCACATTGCTCATCATTATGCAGACCGAGACGAGAATCTCAAGCGTGTTAGCGCCTCGCCTCGATAAGAGTACGAGCGCAAATGTAGAGATCATACTTGCCAGCATAACAACAGCCAGCACTATAGAATATGTACTCATGGTCACCCTGATCCAAGATATAATAAAGCACTTTACCATCAATATTTTACCGCATTTCGGTGCAAAGTGATATTATTTTTGTTAACTATAAAAAATAAACGGTTAACCGCAGGTAAAGAAACTGGAAAGGACCTAAATGCTTAAAGACGACGTTCTGAAGCTTATCTCAAGGGAGAGGAATTACATCTCCGGCGAGTCCATAAGCCGTACTCTCGGCGTATCACGCGCCGCAGTAAACACAGCCGTTAAATCACTGAGAGAAGACGGCTTCGATATTGTCTCATCCACCAACAAAGGTTATCTCCTCAAGAACAGACCGGACATCCTCGCCTGGGGAACCGTGGCAGCCGTCCTTCCCGACAGCCGGAGCACTGACATCCATGTTTTCGATTCTGTCGATTCGACAAACAATGTATTGAAAGACCTGGCTTCAAAGGGAGCCCCGTCAGGTACGGTTGTTATCGCCGACCAACAGACCGGAGGCAAAGGAAGGCGCGGAAGGAGCTTTGCATCTCCTTCAGGAGCAGGCATATACTTCTCCTACCTGCTTAGACCCGAAGCGGGTTTCGAAAAGATATCGGATCTTACGAGCTGGACGGCGGTCGCCGTTGCGGACGCAATCCGGAACACATACAGGATGGACGTAAGGATCAAGTGGGTAAACGATCTGATAATGAACAAAAAGAAGATCTGCGGGATCCTGACCGAGGTTTCCGGAGAGGGCGAGAGCGGCCTTATCGACACCTGCATTATCGGTATCGGCATCAACGTTAACAATGAACCGTCGGACTTTCCGCCCGAGATAGCGGACATAGCTACTTCGATCTCGATGGAGAACGGCGGTAAAAAGTTCCTGCGCTATGTTCTCGCAGCAGAACTTATCTATTCCATGGACAAACTCGCAGCAGAGTGGCCGTCATCCCCTTACTATCTGGAACGTTACCGTGAGCTCAATATCACCGCGGGAAGCAGGATCACGGCTTTCCCACACATGCTCGAAGACGGCGAGGGCCGGACCGGCACCGCCGTTGCCATAAACGATGACTTCTCACTGAAGGTGGAATTTGACGACGGCTCGGTTCAGGACTTAAGGAGCGGCGAGGTCAGCGTCAGGGGCCTTTACGGCTATACGTGACCTATACGCAGATATAGTCTTTTATCCTGTTGTATTTCGAATCGCCTATTCCCGACACGTTCCTGATATCCTCTATCGTTTTGAACGGATTATTCTTCCGGTAATCCACGATCGCCTGCGCCGTCACGTCGCCTATACCCGGCAGGCTCTTCAGTTCTTCTGCCGTCGCCGTATTGATGTTGACCATCAGGGTATTCCCTTCTGATCCTGAAGAACCCTGACCGCCATCAGCACCCTGCGACGTCCCCCAGACATAAACTCCGTCCTGTCTTATGATGTCGCCGCCGGTAAATCCTCCCCTGATCTCATCCGCGGACGGGATATAGATCGACATGTTGCATTCGATCTGATAGACGAGATTGATGTAATCGGCTGACGCATTATCCGTAAGTCCTCCTGCATCCTCTATTATGCTGTTGAGCATGACTCCTTTAGGAGCTTCGTATATTCCGGGTCGGTTTATCTCGCCGCAGATATATACGCTTACTTTCTGTATGGTTACCGCAGTTTCATCAGCCGTCTCCAAAGCGTTCTCATACGCTGTCTCAGAGCCGACCGCTATCTCTGAAGGATATTTCTCATCCGTGCTTTCAGAAGCGAGCATGGCTGTTTTACCGCTCTTAAAGGCCGTAACGGGGACATCAGCGTTTCCTTTGAACACAAGCTTATATACGGCACTCAGGATAACTATCAGGATGAATGCCGCAGGATATATCATCTTTTTTATCTTGGCTGTAGTGCTCTTCTTCAACATAGTGAAAGCATAGCACCCCTGTTTGTCGGTTTTTACCGACAAAATACGACAAAACCGACAAGGATCAACCCTGCCGGTTTCGAACATTACTTTTAAATAAATTACTAGAACCCGCTCATCCGCGGATCAGTGATCATTCTTCCTTTTTCTTGGTCTCCCAGAACTTTTCGATGTTATAGTTCTCTCTTTCTTCCCTGCCCATGACATGTACTACGACATCCTTGTAGTCGAGAAGGATCCACTTGTCGCCGGAACGGCCCTCAATGTGATCGGGAACTATATCGAAGTCCTTTTTGAGCACAAACTCGACCTCGTCTGCAAGAGACTTGATCTGAGTCGTGGAATTACCGCTTGCGAGAACAAAATAATCTGCAAGAACGGTCTTTCCCGTCAGATCTATTGTCTCAATATCGATACCCTTCTTCGAATCGAGTATCTCGGTGATCTTAGCGGCTAATTCTTTGCTGTCCATGTATTTCTCCTTTTGTTTAGTGATATTTCAAGTATAGCATAATAAATGGCAACAGCGCTTGAGTTCACACTTATTTAGCATTCACGGCACTGTGCATTCTCTTCAGGTTACTTACATTCCCAGATCTTTCATCATCAGCTGAGTCAGAGGATGGATATCCCGGCCCTGCGAAACAAACTTGTCCCTTACTGCCGCTGCGGTCATGCGCATGGCACTGTCGAGGTCCTTTTCGGCGGCTGCCCTTATCGGTGAGAGATCGGTATAATTGCGTGCCGGCTCGATCTTATCGGCAAGATATACGATCTTCTCGAGCGTAGACATTCCGCCCTTTCCCGTTGTGTGGTAACAGATCGCGTCAAGTATCTCTTTATCCTTTATGCCAAACTGTTCGGAAGCGAACGTGGCGCCCGCGGGTGAATGAAGGAGCTTCTTCTCGGTGAAAAGTTCACCTGAATATTTCCTTGCAAGCGCATACTGTTCTTCCAAAGGCAGTTCCTTTGCACAGTCGTGAAGTGCTCCGGCTATAAGCGCTTTATTCTTGTCACAACCGAACACGTCAGCCAGATGCGCCGAAAGATAACCTACATTGAGTGTATGCAGTAGGCGCTTTGCTCCGAGATAGTGATACATCCAGACGGCACTCTCATAGAACTGTTTCAAAGCATCTTCGGACACGCCTTCGAGTTTTGTGTTTTCAGTATATAGTGCGTGGAGCTTTATAAAGTCACGGGCTGGTTCCGGAACCATCGAAAAATCGCCTGAAGCCGTTATTCCTGAAGATGAGCAGTCAACACCGTCGAGCCTGAATATCTCAACCCTTCCTCCGAGATTCTTCCTGATGGAATCAGCGGCCTTATCAACATCGGTATCATCACCGGGTCTTACCGCAGCAAGGAGCGAAGCATAATTCAGGATCTCACCCGGCTTATACCAGGTCTCGAAAGTCCCGAGCGTGTCAGAACCCATTATCCAGAAAAACTCATGGTGCTCTTCAGCCTTCTTGCGCTTTACGCCGTTGGCTGTAAGGAAGCCCTGAATATATTCATCGGAAGTGAGCTTTGCCAGGACGACTGCGGTGTAGCTTACGCCTTCGATACCGTATTCCACATCACTTACGAAAACATTCTTGAGTTCCAGACCTTCCACGGTCTCCTTCATCATGTAGAGACGGTACGGGGGCGGAAGCTTGTTGGCATAGAGCTTAAAGGAATTGCGTACCGAAGGTATAACTATCACGCAATCGATAAATCCGCTCTTTAAAGCGGATTTGATCATTGCTATGTGGCCGTTATGAACTGGGTCGAAAGACCCGCCGTAAACGCCGATCCTCATTTATTATCCGAGTGTCCTTCCTATGTCGTGACGGAAGTGCATATCTTTGAAGCTGATCTTTGCAACGCCTTCGTATGCGCCGTCGATGGCCTCATCAAGCGTATCTGCTTCATCGTAAACACAGAGAACGCGTCCGCCGCTCGTAACAAGCTTGCCGTCCTTAAGAGCGGTGCCTGCCTGGAATACGATCTTGCCGCAGGTATCGATGCCTGTGATCTCGTAACCCTTTGCATAGCTCTGCGGATATCCGCCCGAAGCCATGACAACAACGCAGGAACACTTATTCTTCCACTTGAATTCGACCTGATCGAGAGTTCCGTCGATGCATGCATCAACTATATCGAGAAGACTGTTCTCGAGGAGCGGCAAAACAGCCTGTGCCTCAGGATCACCGAAACGTGCATTATACTCAACAACCTTCGGTCCTTCAGGTGTAAGCATAAGGCCGAAGTAGATAACGCCCTTGAACGGTCTTCCCTCTTTTTTGAGTGCTTCGACAGTTGGTGTGATGATCTCATTCTGAATGCGTGCCTTAAGCTCATCAGTCATGTCAGCACCGGGAGTAACCGCGCCCATGCCTCCTGTGTTAAGGCCTTCGTCGTGATCGTATGCTCTCTTATGGTCTCTTGAAGATACCATAGGAATGCAGGTGTTGCCGTCAGAGAAAGCAAGTACAGTAAGCTCGGGACCTGTCATGCATTCCTCGATGACGATCGTGGAGCCTGCATTGCCGAACTTCTTATCTTCCATCATGTCCTTAACGGCCTGCCTAGCCTCATCAAGGTTCTGTGCAATAATAACACCCTTACCGAGCGCCAAACCGTCGCACTTGATAACGATAGGCATAGGCTGTGTCTCAAGGTAATCGAGAGCTTTCTGCTCATCTTCAAAGATCTCATACTTCGCAGTAGGGATCGAATACTTCTTCATGAGCTGCTTGGAGAAAGCCTTTGATCCTTCGATTATCGCAGCGTTTGCCTTGGGGCCGAAGGCTCTGAGACCTGCTTCTTCCATCCTGTCGACCATACCGAGTGCGAGCGGATCGTCGGGAGCAACGAAGACCAGGTCAAACTGCTCTTTCTTCGCATACTCGACCATGGAATCCAGATCTGTTGCCTTTATATCAACGCATGTGGCGATAGAAGCAATGCCGCCGTTACCCGGAGCGCAGTAAAGATCAGTTACTCTGGGATCCTGCTTAAGCTTCCAGCAGATAACATGCTCTCTTCCGCCGCCGCCAACTACTAAAACCTTCATATGTTATCCTCCGAATCTTTTCGACTTGATCACTTAAGATAGTGCATCCAGGAAGACGCCTCACTTGCACTTACGAGTGCGGCGATATCCTTGTGCTTTATTCCCTTGACGAGGATAGCCTCATCGGAAAGGACTTCACACTCATAACCTTCTGCCGCGCCGAGCACTTTGGCAGGAACATCAGCCCTGACAACGATGTCGGCAGAGATCTCGTCATAAGGTGTGATCTCAGCACGTTCTTCAGTCCATACGCGGTTCTCTGCGGGATTGCCGAGAGCTGCCTCGATGATATCTCCGCAGACTGCGGATGCCGTAGGCATCGTGCCTGCGCCCTGACCGTAGAACATAGCCTGTCCAAGGCTGTTGCCGTCTACCATTACAGCGTTGAACACGCCGTTGACGTTATAGAGCAGATTGCTCTTATCGACCAATGCCGGTGCAACATAAACGACAGGCTTGTCCTCTCCGCACTCATAGAGAGCGATGAGCTTGATGTCACAGCCGATGGAAGAAGCAAACTTCATGTCGTCCACGGTGATCTTTGAGATGCCCTCAGCATTGATCGAATCAGGTGCGATATATTCACCGTCAGAAGCGATCGTTGAGAGTATGGATATCTTTCTCTGAGCGTCGATACCGTCGATGTCAGCTGAAGGATTTGCTTCCGCAAAGCCGTTGTCCTTAGCCTGCTGCAGTGCCGTATCGAAATCAATGCCCTCATCCTTCATCTGTGAGAGGATGTAGTTTGTGGTACCGTTTACGATGCCTGCGATCCTCGTGATCTTGTTTGCCGCAAGACACTTGTACAAAGGTCTGATTATCGGTATACCGCCGCCGACAGCTGCTTCGAACAGATAGCAGCAGTTATTCTCCTGAGCGATCTTAATGAGCTCGGGACCATGAGTCGATACGAGTTCCTTGTTTGAAGTAACAACGCTGATGCCCAGTGACAGAGCGCGCTTCGTGTATTCATAAGCTATCCTTGCGCCGCCTATTGTCTCTACCGCGATAAGAATGTCGCTTTCGAAAACCTCGTCAGCGTTATGTGTTACGAGAGAAGCGAACCTGCTCTCGGGGAAATCCCTGATATCAAGGATATACTTGACGTTGATCTCTTCGCCAACGCGCTTCGTGATCGCATCCTTATTGATGTCCAGCGTCTCGGCCACGCCTGATCCGACAGTACCGAAACCCATGATCGCAACATTGATTGCCATTTTACCTGTCCTAACCTTTCTTATTCCCTGCTCAGTATCATGCACTTGCGCACGCCTGCGAGCTTAGAGATGTCGTTTATTATATCGTCAACGGTTCCGTACATTGACACTGTCTCAATGGAGATCGAGATGTCTGCAAGGCCGTTGATCGGGATATTCTGATTGATGGTCAGAATATTCGCGCGTGATTCCGCGATAGTTCGTATGATCTCTGACAGGATACCTTGGAAGTTCTCTACGGACAGAAGGAGCGTAACCTTCTTGCCGCTTGCCGCCTCATAGAACGGCAGGACGGAATCCTTGTACTTATAGTAAGCACTCCTTGAAAGCCCGGTCTTTCTGACCGCCTCGTTTACCGAAGTGGACTCTCCCGTGTTAAGACGCTGCTTTACCTCCATGACCTTGATGAAGACTTCAGGCAGTACTCTCTTGTCGACGAGGAAATATTCGGGGTTATCCTGGGGCATAAAGTCAAGACCTTTCATACAAGTTTAGCGCTGTCACTATACTTCCTGTGACGGACATTTGTACGCGCCTGACAATATTATCACGATTAAGAGGGCATTTCAACGAAAAAGGGGCTTAAATAAAGCATCGCACAGAAACCTTCGCGAAAACCGTGCAATAACGGCATGAACAAAGCAAAAAGCACTTGCACTTTTCCGTCACAAAACACACCGATTCCGTGACATCTTCATGCAATGCACAGTAAAGAGGCCGCCTCACATAAGTGAGACAGCCTCTCTGTAGTCAGTTGAGTTAACTCAGATCAAGGGTTCGTGCAGTATCCCGATGCATCGAAATCGTAATTCTTACCGTCGATCCTCATCGTGCAGTTCTTTGCATACCAGCCGTTGGCATCTCCATACCACCATCCCTTTGAATCCTGTCTCCAGCTTGCTCTGTATGAATATGTCCACGTGCCGCTTACGTTAAACCAATAGCCGTTAACATATTCACTCTGAGCCATATAGCCGTCCTTCTTGAAGAAGTACCACTGGTTATCTATCCTGAGCCACTGATTCTTCGGGTACCAGCCCTTCGTATCCTGATAGTATCTGCCCTTCGAATCACTCTTCCAGTCTGCTTTGTACTTGTAAGTCCAGGTTCCGTTCTTATCAAGGTAATATCCGTCGATATATTCATCGGATGCCATGGAACCGTCAGACTTGAAGAAGTAATCCTTTCCGCCTACCTTCTGCCAGCCGGTCTTCATCTTTCCATTTGTACCGATGTAATACCAAACACCTGATATCTCCTGCCAGCCTGTTGCCATGGCACCGTTGGACTTTAGGTAATACCAGAAGCCGCCGTCCTTGAGCCATCCGGTCTGCATGATGCCATTTTTATTGAAGTAATACCAGCTATTGCCGATCTTCTGCCAGCCTGTAGCAAAAGTGGCATCTTCAATTACATAAAACCAATTGCCATCAACTTCAAGCCATCCGGGTCTGGCAGTCTTAGTGAAAACAATTGTTGAGCGATCAATTACTAATCCGCATTCCAGATATGCTTTACCCTCAACACCATAAAGAATTGCTGAGTCAGGATATTCTTCCCATCTATAAGTTATATTCTCGCCCGCTTCGTATGCTTCCAAAAGATAACTGTTATTTACTATAGAAACACAATCCAGCGGATTGTTGTAGCAATAGAGGAACTCCAAAACAGTATTATTACTAATATCAATGCTTTCTATCCGGTTATCGGAAAAGCCCAAACCTTTTAAATCAATATTATTTGTAACATCAAGACTCGAAAGTTGGTTGTCATCACAATATAAACATTCCAAAGTAGTATTCTTGCTAACATCAAGACTTGTCAGTTGGTTTTCTTCGCAATATAGACATTCCAGCGCAGTATTCTTGCTGACATCAAGACTTGTAAGCTGATTCACGGAGCACTCAAGATATTCCAAGGCTATATTCCTACTGACATCAAGGCTTGTCAGTTGGTTGTCACTGCAATTAAAATCTGTCAAATCGGTATTCTTGCTAACATCAATGCTTGTTAGCTGGTTTGCAAAGCAAATTATCCTTACTAATTTCGTATTCTTGCTAACATCAAGTTTTGTTAGGTTATTTCTGACACAGTGAAAATCTATCAATTCAGTATTTTTGCTAATATCGAGGCTTGTCAGATGGTTATCAGAACAATCAAGTTCCTCAATAGCAGTAAAGTATTCAATACCATCTAACTTTGATATGTCTTTATCGTAGACATTGATTTTTCTAACTGCATTTATTTCCGCCTCGCTTAAGTAATCATCGTGATTACCATCACATTCTTCAGACACATATTTTCTGAAATTCTCATCCGGAAAAGTATCCGAATTGATATCCACTCCGGAAGCGGCATTAACGTTTGTTACAACTGCAGGCAAATTTGCCAATAGGAAAAAACTTGCAGCAGCTGCAAACATACCGACAGTTACCTTTCCTGCAATCTGTTTCATTTTTCCATTCACAATTAGATCCTCCTGTTTGATTTATCTTCTGTTATTTCAAACTTAAACAAAAACGCAGCCCGCCTGATTACAGGCAAACTGCGCTATTAGAAACATTTTCACTATAAGAGAACAGTCTTATACTAGACTGCCTGACTGAGGGAGAGATTGTCACTCTTACAAACATCGAAGTCAATACTTTTCCGTAAAAATATAAATTTTTGATAAGTTATCTTAACATATACCGCCCACTTACACATTTATTTTATTGGTTATCGTCACGTTATACTATCACCCATTTGTACCATTTTATATACGGTTTCATTGGCCATGATTCTCCGTTTCCTGTATGGGATTAGATCTCAGATCTCAGTATCTCTGCCATTGCTCTTGAAGCCTTGCCTCTGTGGCTTATGGAATTCTTCTGTTCTTTTGTCATCTGGGCCGTGGTCATGCCGAATTCAGGCACATAGAAGATAGGATCGTATCCGAATCCGCCGTCACCCATGGGCTTCTCGTGAAGAACGCCGCAGACTTCGCCTCTTACAGTAAATTCAGAACCATCAGGCCTTACGACAGCGATGCTGCATACGAACTTCGCAGTTCTCTTTTCTTCGGGAACGTCTTTAAGCATCTCGAAGATCTTTTTGAACTTCTCGGGATATGTGGAATCCTCGCCGCAGAATCTGGCGGAATAGATGCCGGGAGCACCGTCAAGCGCATCGATGCAGAGGCCGGAATCGTCTGCCATGACATATGCGCCTTCGGTAAGTGCATGCACCGCTCTTGCCTTTATAAGGGCGTTTTCTTCGAATGTCTTGCCGTCTTCAACGATGTCCGGATCAAGACCTTCCTCGCGCATGGACACGACCTTGAAAGGCGTTCCGTCCAATATCTCGCCGATCTCTCTTACCTTGTCCTTGTTAGATGTGGCGAGGATAAGTTTCATTTCTTTGCTCATATAAGCCTCCATGCTTTTGGATACATATTTTTTGCTGTTGTTCCGTTGATCTTTGCAAAACCGAGCGGATAACTGCCAATTCCGGCAATTATCAGACCCGAATTCTTGATTCCGTCTTCCTGCGAAACAGATATCGTCTCGCCTCTTAAGTACTTAAGGAGCCTGTCATCGTCTCTTGAAAGAGCAAGATAAGAATCATCTCTTATGTCGTCTCTGCTTAATGCGAGCGCGATGCTGTTTGACGGTTCGAAGACCGTCTTTCCGGACTTGAGCGGTTTTATGTCGCCTACGTATAGGCCTGTCTTTACGACCTTAAGGCCTTTGAATATCCTCTCGTCAAATGTCATCTGGAATATGCCCGTTCCGTGTGTCACGAACCTGCCCTTTAAGAGCGCTTCCTTTCCTTTGCCGGATAAGACTTCATTGAGAACGTTCATCGCGGCTTCGATGTTCCTGTCCCTGCGCTTTTCATCACCGTCAGAAAGAATTCCTTTCGCTGAATTCAGTTCCTGTTCCACGCCTTTGACGAGATGCACGCAGAAGTGTCCGTCACCTTTTGAGAGATGAGGCCATATCCTCATGGAACCGGGAAGTATGGAACCTTCCCCGCCGTGTGTAACCCCCAGTATCTCAGGATGCGGCTTCACATGGTATTCGGGATGTCTTTCAATGAAGCGTGCTATCTGATTCTCATCTTCATCCACGCAGAAAGTACAGGTGGAATAGACGATCGAGCCGCCGTCTTTTAAGCATTTATGAGCAGCTTCCAGAATAGA
>Ga0247611_10004979_pt1 | contig 18033 bp, 13 predicted proteins | sample 177DNAGHGhighgp2_FD_192422 | JGI IMG/M metagenome (GOLD analysis project Ga0247611, IMG submission 192422) | Sheep rumen microbial communities from Palmerston North, Manawatu-Wanganui, New Zealand - 1770 DNA GHGhigh gp2 | ecosystem: Host-associated > Mammals > Digestive system > Stomach > Rumen... | reverse complement strand
TGATTAAAGGGTTAGACAAAATTAAGCCTCGTCTGCGTGTGTAGCGTTGTAGGTCTGAGCAAGTGAATAACCAATCTCGTCCAGTGCAAACGAAATCTTATCGATGCGGTTGGTGAAGAAGTTATAAGATACAACGGCGAGCCATGATGTACCGATACCGAATGCGGTGTTGATCAGAGCCTCAGAAATACCGGTTGACAGCTCAACAGAGTCACCGCCACCACCTTGTGCCAGAGCCTGGAATGACTTGATCATACCAACCACAGTACCGAGCAGACCAGTCAGAGTACCCAGAGTAACGATGGTTGCAATCAGAGGGAGGTTCATTGTGAGAGTAGGCATCTCTACTGCGATAGCCTCTTCGTGAGCAGCCTGGATGCGAGCAATCTTCACTTCCTTCTTTACACCCTGAGCGGCGTCAGCCTCTTTGTATGCAGTGATAGTAGCGCGAACCACGTTAGCAACAGAACCACCCTGCTGTGCGCAGTGCTGCAGAGCAGCGTCGAAGTTCAGAGCCTTCAGGTCGGCCTTAATCTTAGCCAGGAATGTAGCGAGTTTCTCCTTACCGATACACTTGCTCAGAGCGAATACGCGCTCGATAGCCATGAAGAGCACAGTAAGCAACAGTGTGTGGATCACAGGCACGATAACACCACCCTTATAGATAGTACCCCAGATGTTCAGAGGAGCACCAGCGGCGTCACCACCTTCGAAGTTAGCGGCCTGACCGAAGTTGAAGAAGAAGTTGCAGAATGCAATAGCTGCACAAAGTACGATTACCCAGATAGCATCCTTGATACCGACGCTACTAGTCTTTTTTGCTGCAGGAGCAGCGGCTTTCTGTGTTGTTGCCATAATTGTTTTGTTTTGTTTTTAAGTTATAAGAATTTTATTAAAATGTAATTGTTTGATTAAGTATTATTTAGCCGACGAATGCCCATTGGCTGTTAGCCTCTGGGCGCAATCACCTCGCAAAGGTAGCAAATAAATGCGTACTTCCGCTTTAATTAACTACATTTAACGCTTATTTTAAGGATTTTAGTGCCTCTCCTATACGGCGCATAGCTTCGCGAATATTGTCGTCGCTGGTGGCATAACTCATGCGGAAACAATCAGGGTCTCCGAATGCGTCTCCTCCAACGGTAGCCACATGTCCTACCTCGAGCAGATACATGGCCAGGTCGGTGCTGTTTTCAATTTTCTTGCCTTCTGGTGTTGTCTTTCCATAGAAACTTGCGCATTTGGGGAACAGATAGAAGGCTCCCTCGGGAACGTTTACTTCCAGTCCTGGAATCTGCTTGGCAAGTTCTACGATGAGGTTGCGGCGACGCTCAAAGGCCTGGCGCATCTCTTCTACACACTGCTGGCTCTGCGTGTAGGCAAACTCTGCTGCCTTCTGACTGACAGAGCATGGACCACTGGTATATTGTCCTTGCAGCTTGTTACAGCCTTTTACAATCCACTCCGGACCAGCGATATAACCGATACGCCAGCCGGTCATGGCATATGCCTTGCTGACACCGTTGACGATGATGGTACGCTCCTTCATGCCAGGGAACTGAGCGATAGACTCGTGATGACCCACGTAGTTGATATGTTCGTAAATCTCGTCAGCCAGAACGTACAGGTCCTCATGCTTTAGTATAATGTTCGCGAGCGCACGCAATTCCTCTTTATTATATACAGAGCCTGTCGGGTTGCTTGGTGAGCAAAGTATAAGCAGTCTGGTTTTTGGTGTGATGGCAGCTTCCAACTGTTCTGGCGTCATTTTGAAGTTCTGCTCGAAGGTTGCCTCTACATAAACAGGAGTGCCACCTGCCAGCAGAGCCATCTGTGGATAGCTCACCCAGTAGGGAGCAGGGATAATAACCTCTTCGCCAGGGTTCACCAGTGCCATCACGGTGTTGCAGACACTCTGTTTAGCACCATTACTAACCAGAATCTCGCTCATCTGATAGTCCAGTCCGTTCTCACGTTTCAACTTCTCCACAATAGCCTTACGCAGTTCTGGATAGCCTGGTACGGGCGAGTAGCGCGAAAAGTTTTCGTCTACGGCTCGTTTGGCAGCCTCCTTAATGTGGTCGGGCGTGTTGAAGTCGGGTTCTCCGACGCTCATGTTAATCACGTCAATACCCTGAGCCTTCATCTCAGAGCTTTTTTGCGACATAGCCAATGTAGCTGAAGGTGCAAGTCGCTGCAAACGGTTAGATAATTGTGCCATATGTTTTCAAAATGTTTCTTTCGGCGTGCAAAATTAATCAAAAAGTTTCTCTTTGCAAAGAAAATATTTCTAATTTTTGTTTTTTATACACTATCTCCTGCTATTTGTTAAGATGATGTACATACTTCACCTGTTCTCCCTCTTCCTTGAGTGCGTCGGCAAATGACTGTGGACTTGTTTTGACGGCCCCTTTCATCAGTTCAGGGATATTGTAGCTTTTCATGAATTGTCGATGAAAGTCTGGGTCGGCGCAGGGCAGTTCAAAGGGCTTTCCTCCATGCCCGTTTTTGTCGATATGGGCGATAAACGGGCGCGTGAAATTACCATCATCCCGACGACTGCTAAAGACTACCCAGCGACCGTTGCTTGACCAGGAGTGATAGCTCTCTGTGTCGGGTGAGTTGATTTCTTTCATGCTACGAATCTGTCCGGTGACAAGGTTCAGCATATAAAGATCTGCATCTTTGTGCCAGATATGGAATACCCCATATTTGCCCATTGTGAACATCAGATAGCGGCCATCTGGCGATACGCGGGGTAGGGTGGTGCTCATGCCCAGTGTGTCGGCACGGACTACCAGTTCGCGCTGCCCGAAAGACTTGGTTTCCGGGTCGAATTTTTTTCTGTAGATATTATATTTTACTTCTTTGAAGCGCTGAATAAGTTCTATGCCGGCAGGCACCGTATCTTGATACTCGAAATGCGCACTGCAATAGTATAGTGCTTTGCCGTCTGGAGCCCAGGTAGGAAAGACCTCGAACTCCGTTGCTCCCTTTTCGATATTCGTCACCTCATTACGTTCCACGTCATAGGCTATGAGATCGCTTTGCGTGTCAAATACTTCTATCTTATCCGGATTGGTGATGTGGAAAGTCTGCATCGTCTTGTTTGTAGAATATACAATCAGCGGCAGCCATGGGTGCCAGGCAGGATAGACACCGGCCGACAGGATGGAGTCGGACATCATGTTTATCTTGCGTATTTTCCCGTCGTAGGCGATGATAGTACCTCCCTGATACTGACGGGCATGAAACTGCATCCGTTCAGGGTTGTACTGTTGGAAGTTGTGACAGTTGATACACTGTCCTTCAGCAGGATTCTGACAGAGCATATTGTCGTAAATCACCTCTTCGTCATAGTTCTCCAGACACCGTTGGTTGATGGTCAGTTCCTCGTAGGTGATATACGAAGGCGCTATCAGTCGGTAACTGATATAAGGGTCGATAGAGTCTGGAGATACGTAGATGTCGAAAGGCTTGAACTTAGTCCACTGTTCTCCCTTCTGAATATACACCTCCACATTGATGGCCTGTCCTTTGGCGCATGTAGTAAGTCGGCGCCATTCGTCGATGTCTGGTTGTACTTTTGTCCCTCCGCAGATAATCTCCTCGTCGCCAGCGGTCAGTCGGGCCACGACGCCATCGCTTTTCCCGTCAGGTTCGAAGGTCAGCGGCGCAATATTGATGGGTATGGTGACGCCGATGTAGTCTGGATAGATGGCTGGTGTCTCCTCGGACTCGATATAATTGGCGGGTATCTGGTTGCCGCAGGCTATGAATGTGAGTGAGGTGACAATGATAGCAGCTAGTTTCTTCATATTAATAATAGGTAATGTCTTTTAGGAAGAAGAATTCAAAAAAATAGGTAGTACCGTATCTCTGATACAAGTAGTTTCGTACTTGTGCGTTAGGTTTCCAATTGCATTGCTGCATCACCTGTATGAAGCCGCGGAGGTTTTCCTTCACATCCTGGCGTACAGGCAGATCTTCGGTGAATGACAGATGCTCCATATTGCCAAAGAGATAGGCCGCCTCCTGGAAGATACGCGGTACAGGACTGTTGGGGTGCATATTGACATAATGTTCGAAACGTGCCCAGAAATCTGCTGTATTCCTGGTCCACATGGCTGCAAGTACAGCCTGTTCCTGGAAATAGGGCTCGTTGGCATCTGTCTTTGAGAGGATCTCCATCAGGTTCTTCTCTACGAACCCGTCGCCGGGACTTTGCACGTCGGGATAATGCAACATGTGAGTGATGGGGCCAGTCTCAATGTCGTTGGCCATCAGATCAGTATGATTGATAAGTCCTTCTATGTGGTCGGCCCAGTCACTGTAATAGAGTGTCTGCCTGAGCAGGTTCAGATATTTCAGGGTGGCTCGTGTCTCGTTGCTTAGCAAAGCACTTCTCGCCATATATTGCAACAGTTCTACGCTCCATCCATACTCCACGCCCTCTTCCATGCATAAACGGTGACACTCGTTTATCATGCCGTAATGATAATATATCAGTCGGCCGGCAGTGTTACACATGAATATAGGTAACGGTGTGTTTGACCTTTTCGAGCCTTTGGGAAAATGGTACATCATATCACACTGTAGTCCCAGTCGGCTCAGTGCCAGGTTGTGCATCATCACGATAGCTCGTGTAGGTTCCCCCTCCTGTTTCTTTCCCTCTTCAATCACCCCTTGCCAGTCGGCTTGTGCTATGCAGCGCTGCATGCGTAGCTCGTGGTGGTAGTTGTCGTCCTTGTACCAGAAATGCCAGATGCAGGCCGTTAGAGCGGCAAATAACACTGTTTGGAGGATGATGGCTTTGGTGAGCTTAGTGGAGTTGAAGCGGATCAATACCATGAGGAGGAAGTACAGCGCTAAAAGATAATACGGGATGTAGTAGATGTGTAGTGTCTCCGTCGTTGAGAAGGTGGGTAGTGCTGTCAGGTAGATGTCATGGATATGAGTCTGATAGTACACATAGCGATAATAGACCAGGGGAACGACGATAATCGACAGCAGAGCAACGGCCGACGCACAGATGGCCTCTTTCCTGGAGTCTGTCAGTCGCCATGTCCATACCCCCATCAGTAGGACTGTTGCCAAGGCATAGGCACCCGCCAGCGGATAACCTATTACCGCGGTAAGCATGATAACTCCCATGCGTAGCCAGATGGTATGAGGCAGTAGGCGGAACAGCCATAATAACGCCACGCCAGCTGTGGTGCCGATGGTTGCCGAGAAGAAATACCCCTTCAGTTTCATCATGTAGATCCAGTAGTCCAGATTCGAGATGGCTATCAGCAGGCAACCTACAGGTATGAGTGTCAGCACTATCCATCTGTCGGGTATCTGGAATGTACGCTTCACCAGCCATAATAACAGCCACCACCAGCCGCAGAGCATTCCTGTGCCCATCCATGGATGGTAGAAAAACTGTGTGAAGAACGTACCGAGATACGAGAGCATACCTCCTGATGTCACCATCATCTGTCTGAAGAATGATGATGAATAGAGGAATAAGTTCTGTTGTTGTACCTTCCATAGCAGGTCGGACTCAAAACATAGCAGGACGCAAGCTATCAGTGATAGTGCGCCCAGCCATAGTGCTATCGGTATAAATCTTTTCATTAGAGTTAGGTGTTATTGGTGTTTGGTCTTAGGTCTTTGGCAGCGTGGAGGAACTACAGATGTAGCGTGTGTCCCATGCGCTCTTGTTTTGTTCTCAGATAGCGGAGATTGTACTCGTTAGGTGTTACCTCGATGGGCACGTTCTCTGTGATTTCCAGTCCGTAGGCCTCCAGTCCTACGCGTTTCACGGGGTTGTTGGTCATCAGGCGCATCTTGTGGACGCCCAAGTGGCGCAACATCTGGGCGCCGCAACCATAGTCGCGCTCGTCGGCCTTGAATCCCAGGCAGAGGTTCGCATCTACTGTGTCGTACCCCTCCTCCTGCAGTTTATAGGCGGCCAACTTGTTCATCAGTCCTATGCCGCGACCTTCCTGCTGCATATATACGATGACGCCCTTGCCCTCTTTCTCTATCTTCTGCATGGCCTTATGGAGCTGTTCGCCACAGTCGCAGCGACGACTACCCAGGATATCGCCCGTCATGCACGAGGAGTGCACGCGTACCAGGATAGGCTCGTCCTCTTTCCATTCACCCTTTATCAGTGCGAAGTGCTCCTGTCCGTTGCTCTTCTGGCGGAAGGGGATGATACGGAAATGACCATATTCTGTAGGCATATCCACCTCTTCGCCTACCTCGATGAGCGACTCCTGTTGCAGGCGGTAGGCAATCAGGTCCTTGATGGTAATAATCTTCAGGTTGTGCTCCTTGGCAAAAGCCTGCAGTTCCGGCATGCGCGCCATGGTGCCGTCATCATTCATGATTTCCATCAGAGCGCCTGCAGGGTAGAGTCCTGCCAAGCGACATAAGTCAACGGCAGCCTCTGTGTGTCCACTTCGGCGCAGCACGCCATTGTCCTGAGCATAAAGTGGATTGATATGACCAGGACGTCCGAAAGTCTGAGGTGTTGATGTGGGATCGGCCAATGCCTGGATGGTGGCGGCGCGGTCGTGGGCCGACACACCGGTAGTACATCCTTCCAGTTTGTCCACCGTCACTGTGAAGGGCGTGCCCAGCACAGAGGTGTTCTCACTGACCTGATGGGGTAGGTCCAGTTCCTCACTGCGACTAATCGTGATAGGTGCGCACAGCACGCCACGTGCATATTTCAGCATGAAGTTTACCATCTCTGGCGTAATCTTCTCTGCGGCGCAGATCAGGTCACCCTCGTTCTCGCGGTCCTCATCATCTACCACGATTACAAACTTACCATCACGGAAATCGTCGATGGCCTCACTTATCTTGTTCAGCTTGATTGTCTCCATCATTTTGTTGTATATTCAGTTTTGTATAATCTTTATAAGTCTCGTCCAGCAGTTTGTCTTTCTGTTTGTCTGCCAGTTCCAGGATATGGGGAATCAGTTTGTTGCTTGTGTTACTGATGTCGCGCAGGTCGCGATACAGGCGGATGCGGAAGCGTATCATGCGGAAATAGAAGAAGATGCCCAGTGGCAGGAACAGACCACTGATAATATTCAGCCATTTCCTCTCAAACGGACGTGTATGTGCATGCGTCGCTATGATAGGATACTCATTAAGCGCATAGAGCACGTGCTTGTCGCGCGTGTATCCCAGGTCCTCGATGGCCGTTTCCAGCGCCTCGTTGATATGTTCTATCTCATGGTCGTCGCCGGCACGGAAAAATACCTTGACGGGCGATGGCCAGCGCAAGAGCTTATGACTTTCCGAATAGATAGCTATATCCTCGTTTATCGTGTTCAGCATGCTAGCATCCATGCGGTATTTCGGTTCCTCGATGATCACCTCCTTGCGAGTGATGTTTCGTTTCATGCGCAGACCCAATATACGCATGAAGAAGATGCGGTAGGCATCCATGTTAAAGACGGTGGAGTCGTGATTGGCTTTATACGTAAAGAATATGGCCAGCGGTGCCAGTACTGCGGTAGAGATGCTACGTCCGAACCATACGGTCCAGTTGTCGTCACGGGCCATGCGCATACCAGTCATATCCAACAGATAGAATATCAGGAAAACAATGACCGACACAATGACAGGTACTCCCAATCCGCCTTTACGGATGATGGCTCCCAGTGGGGCACCGATAAAGAAGAAGATGATACATGAAAGTGCCAGGGTGAATTTTCCGATGGCCTCCAGCAGGTGCACACGTTCCAGTCGGTTCTGGTATTTGGCATAGTCGCCCTTCATCTCCACGTCGTTCAGCGCATTCTGTGCCTGACGTGCAGCCTGACGTGCCACTTCGCGCTGTTGGTCCTGATTCATCTTCGCATAGACACTATCCGTGTTGGGCAGGTCTTCAGCGGTCAGTGACCGGAGCTTAACCGAGTCTTTCTGCGTCAGTTCTTCCATTCTGAAAGTATAGGTCTTGGCCTCCTCGAAGAAAGAGCGTCCTATAGAGTCGTTGGATAACCTGATGGAGTCCAGGTCGTGCAGGATGCGCGAGATACTCTTCGCGCTTGCATCGTTTGCGAAATTACTGGCGTCGGCCAGATTAAAGTCGCCGTCAAAATCCAGCAGTATCTGTTTCAGACCGAACGACTCACGGCGGTAGGGTACCTCGGCAGTGCCACCCATATCCTGTGACCGCATGTTCTCAAACCATTCGCCATTCCATAGGGTCAGCAGCAGGTGCTTCTTCTCCGCGGTTGATTGTAACATGCCGGAGTCGGCAAGGATAATGGTCTGATCTTCATACGAACCTGTCTGACGGTAAATCATGATGCCATACAGATGTCCCGTCTTCAAATCTTTCTTTTCCACGTAAAGGTTGGAGTTGGGGATGCCGTCGTAGAAAGTGCCTTCAGGAATCTCCAGTTCCGGACTCTTCTGTTTCATGGATACCAGCAACTGCTTCAACTGTATATTGGCACTGGGCACCACCACATTTTGGAAATAGAATGAGATGCCTGCGATGCAGAGTACGATGAAGATAAGTGAACGCATCGATTGCATCAGGGAGATGCCTGCCGCTTTGATAGCCGTCAATTCACTACTCTCGCCCAGGTTACCGTAGGCAATCAGTGATGATAGCAGAATAGCCAGTGGGAAGGCCTGGGGCATCAGTCCAAGGGCCATATACCAAAAGAACTGTGCCAGAATTTCCATGGACAGTCCCTTTCCTATAAGTTCGTCAACATAACGCCATAGAAACTGCATCATCAGCACAAAGAGGCAAATGAAGAAGGTTCCTACGAAAAGCAGTCCAAACTGTTTCGCGATAAATATATCTAATTTCTTTATCCTAAACATAATTCAGGCTGCAAAGGTACTCATTTTTTTTGAGGTTTGAGGTTTGAGGTTTGAGATTTCTCGTGTACCTTGTTATTTTTTAACAATATAATCTTTATTCTTCGCCTGTGCGCTATCTGCTTGCTGTCGGAGAATTACAAGAAACCTCAAATCCTAAAATCCACTCGATTGATGCAAGCGGTCCAGATTGTCATCCCATAAATCGTGCAGGTCTTCAATATCTTCTGCAGGGGCAAAGTCCACCACGCAAAGACATAATTCCTCTGTCAGTTCACTCTTGCCTATGCGCATTTCCCAGTAAGCTTCCGGTTCTTCTTCGTCCACCCATTGCAGACGTATATGACTGTTTTTCTGTCGTTCTACTATGTTGGCACTTAGCGTGTGGTGTTCACCATAAGGACTGCCCCACGTCAGTCGCATCACGCCGTTGTCTTCTACAACGCTGTCGGCCAACCAACGTTCCAATCCATGATCTGTGCTCAGTAACTGCCATAGCAGGTCGGGTTTTCCTGCGGCAAGGGGATATTCCAAGTTTAATCGTTGTTTCAGCATATCGTTACTGGTAAGTTTTTATTTTCACAAGATTAGTTATTCGGGTACAAAAGTACAAAAAAAGTAAGAAAGTCCTGTCATGTATATAGAAAAATTATGCGTAGTTTCATAAAAAATGTTAAGCGCAAGAAAATTCTTAATTCTTAATTCTTAATTCTTAATTTTTAGCAGTACCTTTGCACCCGCTTACAAGCAGATGGCGGGATAGCTCAGCTGGTTAGAGCGCATGATTCATAATCATGAGGTCGCCGGTTCAATCCCGGCTCCCGCTACTGAAAGAGGCGAAAAGCTAGATTGTGCCGAGGATACTTTCTCGGCATTTTTTTTTAAGGTATTTGTATTATGCAAGACATTAGGAACATTGCAATTATTGCACACGTAGACCACGGTAAGACAACACTGGTCGACAAAATGATGCTGGCAGGAAATCTTTTCCGTGAGGGACAGGACCTGAGCAACCAGGTACTTGATGCCAATGACCTGGAGCGCGAGCGTGGAATCACCATTCTTTCCAAGAATGTATCTATCAATTGGAAAGGCACTAAAATCAATATTATCGATACTCCGGGACACAGCGACTTCGGTGGCGAGGTAGAGCGTGTGCTCAATATGGCCGACGGCTGTCTGTTGCTTGTCGATGCCTTCGAAGGTCCTATGCCTCAGACGCGTTTCGTGTTGCAAAAGGCATTGCAGATTGGTCTGAAACCTATCGTTGTAGTCAACAAGGTGGACAAGCCCAACTGTCGTCCTGAGGAGGTTTACGAGATGGTGTTCGACCTGATGTTCTCGCTGAATGCTACTGAGGATCAGCTTGATTTCCCCGTTGTCTATGGCTCTGCCAAGAACGGTTGGATGGGTGAGGACTACAACAATCCCACCACTGATATCACCTATCTTCTGGATAAGATTGTAGAGGTGATTCCTGCTCCTCAGAAGATCGAGGGTACCCCTCAGATGCTTATCACTTCTCTTGACTATAGCTCTTATACAGGCCGTATCGCCGTGGGTCGCGTGCATCGCGGCACCCTGAAGGATGGCATGCAGGTCACCATTGCCCATCGTGATGGTTCTATGGAGAAGACCAAGATTAAGGAGCTCCACACCTTTGACGGTATGGGGCACCAGCGTACCGACGAGGTGGAATGCGGTGATATCTGCGCCGTCATCGGTCTCGAGAAGTTTGAGATTGGCGACACCATCTGCGATCTTGAGAATCCCGAGCCCCTGCCTCCTATTGCTATCGATGAGCCTACCATGTCTATGCTCTTCCAGATCAACGACTCTCCCTTCTTCGGAAAGGAAGGTAAGTTTGTTACCTCTCGTCATATCAACGACCGTCTGCAGAAAGAGCTTGAGAAGAACCTCGCCCTCCATGTGGAACAGTTTGAGGACTCTACCGATAAGTGGATTGTCAGTGGCCGTGGCGTGCTCCATCTCTCTGTGCTCATCGAGACCATGCGTCGTGAGGGCTACGAGTTGCAGGTTGGTCAGCCTCAGGTTATCTATAAGGAGATTGACGGTGTGAAAAACGAACCTATCGAGGAGCTCACCATCAATGTGCCAGAGGAGTTTGCTTCCAAGATGATTGATATGGTTACCCGCCGTAAGGGTGAGATGACCTCTATGGAGGCCCAGGGTGAGCGCACAAATATCGAGTTCGACATCCCCTCACGCGGTATCATCGGTCTGCGTACCAATGTGCTGACCGCCTCTCAGGGTGAGGCTATCATGGCTCATCGCTTCAAGGAGTATCAGCCCTATAAGGGTGATATCGAGCGCCGTGCCAATGGTTCTATGATTGCCCTTGAGACCGGTAATGCCTTTGCCTACGCTATTGATAAGTTGCAGGACCGTGGTAAGTTCTTTATCGATCCGGGTGAGGATGTTTATATGGGTCAGGTAGTCGGTGAGCATGTTCACGACAACGACCTCGTTGTTAATGTCTGCAAGGCTAAGCAGCTCACTAATGTGCGTGCCTCTGGTACCGATGATAAGGCCCGCATCATTCCTAAGGTTATCATGTCGTTGGAAGAGTGCCTTGAGTATATCAAGGAGGACGAGTTGGTAGAGGTGACACCAAAGTCAATGCGTATCCGTAAGGCTATCCTTGACCACGACCAGCGCAAAAAGGCCAGTAAGAATTGATAAACACAGTGACACCAATGATAAAGGCTCCCGAAGATTCTTCTGGGAGCCTTTTCTTATATATCATTTGTAGTCCGTTTTTTTCTCTTTATTCTTTCATTTCCTGGAAATCGGAAGGTGTCTGCCCTGTTTCCCTTTTAAACACCGTCTGGAAATAGCTGCGGTCATTGAATCCGCAATGCTGGGCCACCGCCTCGTTGTTCCAGTCGGGATGCTCGCACAGCACGCGTTTTGCCTCTTCTATACGCAGGCCGGTTATCCAACTGGCATACGTGAGTCCCTGCTGCTTAATCCATGCAGAGAGCTGATATTGCGGTATGCCGATGGTTTCGGCAGCGTTGGGCAGTTTCAGTCCAACTTGCAGGTATCCGCCTTCATCAATCCATTTCGTGATAAGTTGGGCGTTATTCTCCACCTTGTCATCATTCTCTGTGTTCATCTCGCTTTCCTCGGCCTCTTGCATCCGTTTCGGAGCTGAACTGACTACATAGTTCGAGAAACTGTCAACTAGGTAGAATATGCCTGCATAGAACAGGATACCAAACACCGCCAGTCCCTTGCTTCTCACAAAGATGAGCAGTGGCACCATCATGGCCATTACCATCAGCACCAGGATGCTGAACTGCATCCATAGCAGCATGCCATCCATATCGCGGTCGTAGTAGTTCTGCAAGGATTTACGCATAGAGCGCAGGTTCTTCAGGTGTCGCCAATTGTAGTGGCCCTGCATCAGCAGGTAGAGTACTGATGCCGCCACCTCCGCCCAGCGCAGTTCTGGTGTGTCGCTGAACAACGGCTGTCCGTCAATATAGGCTGCAGTGCCAATTACCAGCAGTGTGGTGAGCCATACGATGCCCCCCAGCCATTTGTCCATGGTGCTGACAAGTCCTCTGCGCTGCAGGAAGAGCACTGCTAGCGAAATAGTCCAGCTACAGGGGATAAACAATAACAGATTGACCATCACCGCCTGAGTCACACCCATGGTGCGCAATCCTAATGTATATTGCAGCAGGAACTGAATATCCAGCAATACGATACCTGCAGTCATCAGCCAGCGTGCATTTCCTACCACAGGATCCACTCCCACCTTCTTTGGCAGGAGCAACAGCTTCAGCGTGAGCAGCGTCAGCAATACGACGGCAGAAAATTGCATTAGTTCCATTTTCGGTGTGCAAAATTACGAAATAATTGACGATTAATGGCTGTTTGGTGTTAAAAATCGCGGAATTTAAACATATTCTTGTTGAATTTCTAACACCATTGTGGAATTTTTGACACTTTATTTTGGCAGAAAGCCTTACCTTTGCAGCCGAAAAAATGTTAGTCAACCATAAACCTTAACTTTATTTATGGCACACGAACTCTATCATACAATTCTTTTGATGGCAGCCGGCATCAATTTTTTGATAGCCTTCGTGTTGCTGTATAATAACATTTGGTACCGTTATTATGGTATTTACTGCAGGGCTCGCATACTGGTAGCCCTTTGTTATGTCGTTTTTGCCGCCGGCTTTGCCATGCATGCTTATCTCGAATGGCGCACCTTCTGGCCGGCAGCAGCCTCAACCCTTTCGGTGAGCTATTTCCATGTAGGCGCTGTCCTTTTCGGATGGAGCCACACTTCTTTGCTGCGTCCCGACTACCTGACGAGGAAAATCGTCGTTCGCGATCTCACCATCCTTGTTGCTGGTCTTATTTCCTATTGGACAGCAGTGGTAAGTCTGCCTCTGTACCTTTCCCATTTTTCCTTTATCATCTTCTTTGTCCATGCCAGTACTATTGCCTTCATCTTCTATTACACCTATTTTCAGGTACGGCGTAACCTGATGCAGATGCCTGCCGATGAAAAGGCCCCGAAATGGTGGACACCGGAAACCAAACGTACCGTCTTGAGTGGTCACCACTCCTTTGTGATATCCTGCCATCTCATCGTGCTCTTTGGTATTGGCAGCATCGTGGTCACCGCCATTTTCCCTCATCGGATAACCCCTTATACCGTGTTACTCTGTCTGGGTATCGCGGTCTTTTGTTATATCTTCTACTCTTTGGCAGAGTATGGTAATGTGATTGATGCGGCCACCTATGCCACAGAAGATGCTGAGAAACAGTGAATTTCTTAGAAAAGATGTGCTTTTATACCGAATTTAAAAACTTTTTCGCAGAACAATTGGGACGACGAGGAAGAAGACTACGACTTCTGATGAATGTTGAAACCCTGATTCGCGCTGCGGATCAGGGTTTCTTCTAAATTCTTCATTTTTTTTAGCATAAAAAACTCCCTCGCTGTAGATGTCCTACAGGAGGGAGTTTATTTATAGGTATTCTCCTTCGATTTAGTTGAAGAAATATTTTAATCCAATCTGCATCTTCCAGCAGTTACTGTAACTCATGTTGGTATCCCAGGTCTGGGTGGGATATTTACCGTTGACCTTGTTCATAGAGAAGATAGGTCTGTTGGTAGCGTCAACACCTTCGTACTTCAGAATCTGACCATAGTTGCTCACCTGTGCAATCTTGGGAATACCCCATTCGGAATTGATGAGGTTGCCCAGGTTAATCAGGTCGAGCGAAGCCTGCAGCTTGTGCTTGGTCTTGCCGATGGTTACCTGGAAGTCCTCTGCCAGATGCAGGTCAATGCGGTGTACCCAGGGAGCACGAGCAGCGTAAGCCTCTGCATATTCTCCCTTGTGCTTGCTCAGGTAGCTGTCCTGGTCAACGAAGCGCCAGAAAGCAACGCGATCGTCCTCGCTCTTAAACTGAATCTCGTTATCGTTGGCGGGGATATACATCAGGTCCATTGACACACCGTCACCATTCATATCGTTGCTATAGGTGAAGCTCAGGTTGCCTGCGGAATAGGCCTTGTAGAACAGTCCGATGTGAGTGCCCAGCAGGAAACTGCTGTTGAGCTTGGCAGGGATGTAGTAATTAGCAGATGCCATCACCTGGTCGGGTGTCACATAGTTAGAGCGGTGCAACTTGGTAGAGTTAGGACCATTCACAGACAGGGTGCTCGTCCATGTGGAAACGGCATTCTGACCAGGCAGACCAGATACCTCCTGAGACTCTGTGCGTGTGTAGGCGGCCATGAGCTTCAGGTTCTTCACAGGCTCTGCGTTCAGGGTGATATTGGCTGTATAGCCATAGCCCTTGGACGTATTTTTCAGCATCACAGCATAGTATGAGTTCTTCGGTGTGTAGTAGAAGTCGTTGCTGGTATACATGATACGGCTGTCGGCTCCGTTGAAGTGCTGCATAGAAGAAGGATCATCGTCCTTGATATTGATGTTGTCCATGTAGACAGCATTAATGCTCTTGTTGTAGATGAACTCACCGGTCACCGTGAAGGGGAACGAAACGGGGAGCTGATAGTCGATGGCGATGCTTGACTTCCATACCTGAGGCATCTTGAAGTCATTGCTTACACCAGTCATGCTCTTGGCATCCACGTGGTCGGCATTGGTCAGGGGCACCTCGAAGTAGTTCTTCAGGTCGTTCACACCCAGCAGCTTGCCAGCCAGGCCCTGCAGCTTGGCATCAATATCGATTGGTGTGGTGCGCTCCAGGTTCTCGGCAGCTGTGCCTGTTGCGGTATAACCGGCAGCATAGTTGAACTGGAACATCGCAGCATTCTGAGGCATGTTGGTCAGGTAAACCAAGGGGAAGCGGCCCAGGAAGAGACCAGAACCTCCGCGTACCTTCAGGCTCTTGTCGCCAAAGACATCCCATGTGAAGCCCACACGAGGAGAGAACTGCCACTTGCTTTCAGGCCAGCGGCCAGTGTCGATGTGATAGCCACCGAAGTCGCGTGCGTAGATCTTATCATTACGTGCGATATCCTGATCGTCGAAGATGATATTGTCGGCACGAAGACCGTAGGTCAGCTTCAGGTGGTTGGTAGCCTGCCACTCATCCTGCAGGTACAGGCCAATCTGGTTGTAGCGCACGGCGCTGGTAGGATCGCCGATGCCATCATAGCCATAGGTGAATGCTACTGCATCGGGCGCCTTCATGTTGAGGAAGTCGTCCACGCTCTTGAAACGGTAGTAACCCGTACCGTTACGCAGATAAGAGTTGTCGGCATAGATATGCTCGAAGCGGGCACCGGCAGTGAGCTTATGAGAACCCATGTAGAGGGTGAAGTTGTCCGTGATGTTGGTAGTCTTGGTCTTCACACCGTTGTTGTATGAGAACAACTCATAACCGGCAGAGATATAAGGCTCGTAGGCTCCATCATACAGGATGTCGATGAAGGGGAAGTTGCTTGAAGGCGTGCCACGGCTGTCGTCCTGGAAAGTATGGGTAAACAGCAGCTGGTTGCTGGCCTTCTGACCGAAACGGCTGTTCAGGTCGGCAGAGAAAGACTCCACGTCATTGTGGAAATAGTACAGGCTGTTTGAATAAGCCATACTGCTGGCACTGATACGGCCGAGGTTGAACTTGGTACCGCCATACAGGGAAACGTCGCTTGACATAGCGTTGGTAGGACGCCAGTCCTCTACCTTGGTCTTGTTATAGCGCAGAGCCAGGTGATGGGCATCCGTGATGTTCCAGTCCAGACGGGCCAGGAACTTCTCGTTGGTATCCTCTGCGGGGAAGTCTGTGTAGGAGCCTGGGTCGTAACCATACTGTGTGCGCAGGAAATTAGCCACGCGCTCCATATCCGTCTTGGTGGTACGTGATACCATGCCGCCAGGCGTCTCGCCATCCTCGCGTGCACGATACTGAACGACCTCCTTCGGGGTCAGTTCCTTTTCGTAGTTGACAAAGAAGAATAACTTATTCTTGATGATTGGGCCTCCCAGCGTGAAGCCATAGGTCTTTTTGGTGTCGGTAGCACGAGGACCAAGGTCTTGGCCGTTGATCTTGTTGCCACGCATAGACTTGTCGCGATAGTAGCCATAGACAGTGCCCTTGAACTCGTTGGTACCCGACTTGGTGACAGCGTTGATGCCACCACCAATGAAGTTGGTCTGACGCACATCGAAGGGGGCAATGACTACCTGCATCTCCTCAATAGCATCGATAGAGATAGGCGTGCCACCGCCAGGCAGGTCGGAGGTAAGGCCAAAGCTGTTGTTGAAGTTGGCACCATCAATGGTGAAGTTAGTTGAACGGGGGTCTGCACCGGCCAGGTTCATGCCGCCGCCAGAATAGGGAGATAGCTTTGCCACGGTAGCCAGACTACGATCAAGTGTAGGCATCATCATCAGCTGATCGTTGCTGATGTTGGTTGAGGCACCTGTCTTCTCGGCAGAGAACTTAGATGCTTTGCCGCTTACCACTACTTCTGTCAGATCGTTGCTGTTCTCGGAGAGCGTTACGTCCAACTTGTAGGTTTCGCCCAATTGAAGGGTGATGCCCTTCATGGTTTTAGTCTGGTGACCGATGTAGGATACGGTCACTGCATAAGGTCCACCGGTACGCATACCCTGAATGGTGAAGCGTCCGTTCACATTGGTCACGGCTGTGTAGCGTGTGCCTGAAGGCTCATGCACTGCTTGTACAGATGCGCCAATAATCTCTTCGTTACTACCGTCCAATGTGACCTTACCGGTCATGCTGGAAGTAGTCACCTGTGCCACTGCTGACAAGGTCATTGTCAGTATCAAGGCAACCAGAAAGAATAGTTTCTTCTGCATAAATGATGTTTGTTTTTGTTATTTAAGGTTCTTTTTGCGATGCAAAAATACGAAAAAGTTTTGAAACTTTAGCATTCCTTTTATACTTTTTTCATTCTTACTTCCGAATATGGGCATTGCCGTTCTTTTCGAATACAACTTGATGCTTGTGGAGACGGCGTTTTTCGTGGTCGAAGATCAGATTGGAATTATAGTGACGACCAGCCACGCGTATCTCGAAATGCACGTGGTCTGTGGTGGCACGTCCGGTGCGTCCCACAAGGGCAATGGTCTGACCTGCAACGACTTGGTCGCCGGTCTTTACCAGATTGCGACTATTGTGACTGTAAAGGGTGGTGAGGCCGTTCATGTGGCGTATCTGTACGCAGTAGCCGTAGCCTGCAAAGGGGCCTGCCATCACCACGGTACCGTCGAAGACGGCGCGTATGCTGTCGTTGCGGAAGCTCTTGATGTCTGTGCCGGAGTGGTGGCGTCCGCCGCGTCCGCCATAGGGACTGATAACTTTGGATTTCTTGAGCAGGTAGCACCAGTCGGAGTCGGAGAAATTCTCTAAGTGAAGAATAAACTGTGTGCCGCCGCCAAAGGGGTTGTAAACGTAACTTCTCGATGCCATAGGCACAATGGCATGCCTTGGCATCGAGAAGTCGGTCGTAAAGGGGTATAGCTCGAAATGAAGTGTCTTATAGTTGATGAGACTTTTCTTATAGCCTGGCAACTTTAGTGGTGGCTGTGCCCAGGAGTTCACAGTAGTCAGGAAGAATATAAGAAGGGCTGCAAACAGTCGATGTCTCATTCTGCTTCATTTTCGTCTTCGTATTCAAAATCGTCGAGGTCGTCAACGTCC
>Ga0247611_10004977_pt1 | contig 18041 bp, 15 predicted proteins | sample 177DNAGHGhighgp2_FD_192422 | JGI IMG/M metagenome (GOLD analysis project Ga0247611, IMG submission 192422) | Sheep rumen microbial communities from Palmerston North, Manawatu-Wanganui, New Zealand - 1770 DNA GHGhigh gp2 | ecosystem: Host-associated > Mammals > Digestive system > Stomach > Rumen... | reverse complement strand
ATTGAAAAATAGAAAGCAAACGCTAACGAGAGCTCGTAGTTATCAATGAAATAGCTAATTTCGAAATAGCTTATTAACAGCTTATTTTAAGTTGTCAAACTGGCTAATTCAAATATCAAAACTTGCCTATACAATCATCGAAGAAGAGAGCTGTGTAATCGACTGTCGTGTTAGCCATCTTTCTTTCAATTTCATTGCGTTCATCATCAGTTATCGGTATCAAGATATCGTATTTAACATACTGATTGTAATTACAGTAAATTAGAAGCGTTTCATAGTAACCGTTTAAATATAATGAGTCGTTACAGATAGCGCTATCGACGTGAGCGAAATAAGCTAAATTTGCAGGTTGCTCTTCTTTCGATGTTCGAGCATAAGCTATTCTTGCTTTTGTAAATAGCTTATATATACTAGTAGTAGAACGAACTTCTATTCTATCGTTTACAGAGCCTCCGATATTGAACAGACGAGGTACTAGCTCTATAGTGTTTTCATCGCAAACGATAGCTCGCTGATGACAAGTGTAATCGTTTCCGAATAGAGCACTCACACGAGCAAGCAACTGCCTCAATAGCTTAGTATCTTCAGTCTCGAATAGAGTAGTCCAGTAGCTATAAGGATTCACAGCGTTTCTAGGTGAGAACGGCGAGACGAGAGCGACGTCGACTTCAGAGAGCTCACCGAACAAGATATCGTAATCAGTATCGTTTGAGATTATAAGAGTTGGCTCGTCTTTAATATACTTTGAATAATAAGCTTTTATGAATACATCGGCTTCAGTTCGAGAGCAAATGAACTTGATATCTTCTCGTTCTGAGTATGTCTTCACTGTTTCGCTTTTGATAATAGGAGCGATAGCTAATACGTTGTTTTTATTATTGAAATAGCTACTATGATAAAGGATGACGCAGATACGCTTTAACTCGGCGATTTCATTTGAATTTAAGATTGATTCATTCTCGTTTTCATTCTTATCGTTCGCTTCTGCGATATCTACGTCATCGAGATGATGCTCATCGTTTAAGCCTTCAAACTCAGCTAATATTGAATCGAAGTCGTTGAAGCGAGAGTAGTCATCGATGATAATAGATTTCTGATTAGATGTTCTAGTGATTTCGATAGGAGCTAGTTTCTGCTTAGCTCGAGTAGCGTTTCTAAGTTCTTTCTCTTTTTCTTTTGAATTGAAAGTAATATCGCACTCATCATCGAAATCATAGCCATTAATATCAAGCCATCTATTGAATAACTCGTTATTTACACAGCTCATCTTAGTCTTCGAGTTATAGACGTATCTGTAATCATACTTGCCTGTAGGGTCAGACACGAAGATGATTTCTTCAAGCGAATCATATTTAAGCTTATCGATGATAGAGGCTGTATCGCGAACGACAGCATTCGTTAAACGCTCAATCTGGTCATGAATATCACAGACGATGAGACCCTCTCCGCGGACGCTCCAGTGTTTGAAAACGATTTCATTAGTTCTAGGAAGCGTTCCATTTTTAATAGATAGATGTCTCATCAACAAAACTATAATCAAATTAGAGTAATCGATGATTACATGCTGATAGTCTTGCTTACTCTTAGCTTTAGGAAAGTCTTTAACGATTTTATTCAAATCTTGAACTCCCATCTCTAGACTCAACTCAATATAAGTTGAAAAAACAAGATTTGAAAACTAAGCTTTTCGTAACTGTATTCGAGCGTTAGCTAGTGCAAACTTAGCTAATAGCTTAAATTGAAGATAACAATTTCGAAGCTTAGCTAATAACTTAAATTGAAAGCCAATTAAACGTCATCTGCTCCTTACGACTAGCGACGTCGCTGCGAGCACTCGCGATACAACGTTCGCTTAAGACTACTCTACGAGCAGTCGTCTGCTAGGTCTTCAAAGTAAGCCCAAAAGTAAGATACGAATTCGTTATAATTCCAATCGATGAATGTATAGAGCGAAAGATAGAGAAGCAGAAGCTCTTTCTCTTGCTTATTGATGTCTATCTCTTCTTCTTTCAAGCTTTCAATAAACCGACGATAACGATTTCTATTCATATTCGAAAACTTAGAAAGAAGAGGCTTGATGTGTTTAGTGAAGACATCAGAAGCATCAGGAAGCTGAACTGACTCTTTAGATTCAACGCTAAGCAATCTTGGAAGCTCGTTGTGATACATCGCTGAAGCATGAGACTCTAACTGTTCTTTATTAAGAGTTGATGAGATAGCTCCATCTAAGAAACGTTCAGCTTCTTTTTTATCAAAATACTTAATTTCACTTCCGTTTGATAGCAGCGTGAAGCAATCATCGCTATAGCGAAGAGCGATTACGTTTCTATCAGCGAACTCAAAGCATGAAATCATTTCTTTGTATTTTTGAGTGTTCGTTTTCTCTATTGGTTTGAAAGCATCGATATCAGCTGATGTCATAAAGCTCTTTCCGAGAGTGATATCAGGCTGATGATAAGTGTATACATAGTTCTTGTGTTTAGAAAGCTTATAAGTTATATTAATGAAAATGAGATTAGCGTCAGTTAGCCTCTTGAGCTCATCTAGTTTGATTCCTATATATGGTCTATAGAACTCGAAGCCTATAAAGTAATGAAAGTAAGTGATAGCGCTCATATCGAGAGGCTCAGCTGCTAATTTCATCGTTTGTTTCAATAACTGAACACGAGCGTGCTTGAATCCTGTATCGAAGACTGCTTCTATCGTTTTCTCTAACTTCGAATTCCATTCTTCGATTTCTTTATAAGTTCTCTTGATTGATTCTAAGTGATAGACTATAGGTCTATAAGACATCAACAGAATAAGAGTTTCATCGCTTAAGCTATTACTATTAATGTAATCGCGAAATAGAAGCTCGTAATAGAGAACAACGACATCATCGCTAATAACGATAGGCCTATCAGCTCCAAGCTCAGCACTCAATGCTTCACAACGAGGAATTATAAGCTCTTGATATGAGAGCGTTTGATGCTTGCTTATTTCTTCGATTAGAGCAGCTTGATGCTTATTCACAGTTTCCATTTCAATGAAATAAGAGACTCTAATTGAAAGCTAGTTAAGCTCTGTCGATGTCAGCCTTCAGCTGATTTCGGAGCGAACGCAGAGAAGCTTTATTGAAGCCATTAGAATTCAAATCTTCGTTTAAATTCTAAAGAATTCACGAGTTCAATATGAATACGTTGAATGAACGAAGTGAATTCAAATCTTCGTTTAAATTCTAAAGAATTCACGAGTTCATTTATGAACACGTTGAATGAACGAAGTGAGTTCAAGCTTACTTTCTATACAGAGAGCCTAAATCGAAGACACGAATTCTAGGACTCTCGTTTTCAATCAATTCATAAAGCTTATCATAAGCATGACAGTTGCGTTCAATCGCTTCTTGAGTATAAGCAGCTTCGCCATCACGAGCTCTGATGAGTATACGCTCATAACAAGTTTGAGGAGTGTTATATAAGCCTATAACTCTATTTCTAATTCCTGATTTGATATCGGTTTCGATTATATCGATGATGGTATCGACTGTCTGCTTGATAGTATCAGTCTTCAATCTCGTGAACTCAAAGTTCTTAATGAAGTAGTTAGGAGCTCCTGCTATCTCATCGATTTTACAACAGTTCCTAAACATCATCGTTAAATCGAAATCGTTTAAGCCCATAGGGTCATCAGGTAGAGACTCATTAGCGTTATTGCAAAAGATAGCTACTGAGTCACTCATACATCTCTCGAATAGAGTTATCTTCTTCTTCATCTTCTCAGAAGTCAGCTCGTTGATGTAATGAGTTTGAATATAGTTTTGAAAGCAAGCGTTCGAGAGCTGACCATTCAAATAACGTTTTAAGAGCTCTTGACCTGTAATAGGATATGGGCCATCTAAGTATTCTCTAATTTCAGAAACTTCATCGCCATACTTATCTTTCAAATACTTAGAAATCTGAGTATACGAAGTTGTCTTTCCAACACCGATAGGACCTGTGATAACGATACGATAACGAAATTCATCGAGTTTAGATTCGTCAGCACTTGACTCTGAGCGAACGGAGTTCGGGAAGCCATCTGACTTCTTAACGAAATCGATTATAAGCTCATCTCCAAACTTCGACTTCAAGTGCTCAACAACTTCATTTCCAGATATAGAGTTTGGAATGTTGACGATAAGGCTTTTAGACTCTGAGTGAACGGAGTTCAGGAAGCCCTCAGAGCAAACAGAATTTGGGAAGCATTCAGAAGCAGCTTCGCTCATAGCAATCATAAATAAATATAAAAAAGAAAACTTGAAATCAAGTTCAAGCTATTATATTAGCCTTCGAAAATGATGAAATAGAGAGGGCTTAAATTCGATAGTTGATTATATAACCTTCGAAAACGATGAAATGAAGAGGGCTTAAATTCGAAGCTTATGTATGAGCCCGTTTAAAACTCTATTTTCACTTCTTATGTTTCTGTCTAAGCACATAAGGGAATTTGGTATCAGCAGTTATAACGATAACTCTATGAACATCCATGGTTCCTCCTGAAAGCATCAAATCGCTTTCTTCTTTCTCTTCTTTAGAGCTCTCTTCTTCAGTCACAGTAATCGATGGCTCTAAGTTAGAATCTTTAGCTTCTTCTTTAGCTTCATCAACTTCCTTCTTAACTTCAGCTTCTAACTCCTTATCTTTAGCTTCATCAGGTATCTCTATCTTCTCAGGTTCTTTGTTATCAGCTCCTGTTCCGTCTATAGCATCTTCGCTATCATGTTCATCGTTTTCATCGCTATCGTTTTCATCGATTAGAGAGCCTTCATCATCTTTAGGCTTATCTTCAAGCTCGTTAGCATCAAGCTCTTCATGCTCGGGCTCGTTTGCTTGGTTCTCGTCATTAGCTTGATTAGCTTCGTCATCAGCTTCAGACTCTTCTTTCTTATCTTTTGATTTCTTCGATTTCTTCTTTGAGTTCTTATCATCAGCTTCTTCATCTGAAGAGCTATCATCGAAGGCTCCTCCGCTCATGATGTCATCAGGGTCATCGATTTCGATTCCTGATGTCATCTGCGTATCTCTATGAGACTCGCTGATTTCATCGTTTTGAGCATCTACTTGATCGCCATCATCAATAGCTTCATCGATATAACGGTCATTAGCTTTCAATTCTTCATTAGCTTGAAGAGACTCAGCGCCGCCTTTAAATACGTCTTCAATTGCTTCTATCGCTGGAGCTCCGCCGCTAACAGATTCATTAGGAACGAGCTTCACTTCTTCATGTTCATCATCTAGAACTCCTTTCAATAATGATATAATCGCGTTATGGAAACTGATGCTGTTCATTTCAAGAGAATTAAAGGGTTAAATTCGAAGCTGAATTCATGAATTCAAGTCAAGCTCTTTAGATTTGAAAATAAGAGATTTGAAAAATAAGTATTATCGCTTATTTCAAAAATGCAATTTTTTAATTCAATGATTTAATACCTTGTTCTTCCAGATACTTTATTATATTTCTCCAGATTCTTATACATAGCCTATCGCTCATTCTGCTGCTAATGAATACCTCTGCTACGACTTTCTCTGAGTGTTCGTTGTAGACAAGTGGCCTACACCAGCTCATAGCCATTATAGTCGATGCTTCAACTTCTTCTTTACTAAGCTGATGTTTATGAATGTATTTAACAGCATGTTTCTCTTTAACAAAGCAGTTTTTACGTGGATTGAAAATCGAGGCTCTCTCAACTTCATTATAAAATGTCTTTAATTCTTTAAGGTCCTTCATTCTAAGCTTAATTGGTTGATTTCCGTTTATTTGCCTTAGGACCGTCTCATCATTATAGTCTCTAGCTAGGAACATGAAGGTTAACAAATCATCAAAGAAGCTGTTAATCGAGCGAGTTATAACATCAGTATCCGGAATATGTTTAATAGGCCTTCCGGACTCAATCTCATATACCAGAACTTCGACTCTATTTTTATAGTTCCTGATTTCATATCTTTCAACCGGCATACCTTCGTAGCAGAGTTCAACACATATGCTACGAGCATCCTCATACTTTATTTCCGTAAGGCGATATTTGCACGGTTCGTATAACTCTGGGTAGCTCTCGAAGCGATTAATGTATTTGGGTTTGCTGATACCATCGTACTCACGAAGTCCAGCCTCGTTACTTACCTCTCTGTAGATAGCCGCCATCTTCTCTCCTCTCTTCACCTTGATGTAACTATTTATATCATATTTCAATTATCGCTTATATAGGCTCCTTATCAAAGCATCAATCCTCTTAATATAGTTATAGATATGTATAAGCTCGAGACGCTCATCTTGAATCAAAGATTTCCAACGATGGGCTATCTCAGCTCGAAGTTCAAGGTATCGTTTTATAGAGATATCGTCTCTTGATATATCCGTAGAAGACTCGAAGTAGCTAAGATAAGATTGAAGCGGAAGTGAATATTGAACATCGAATAGAACGAGCTCGAGCTCGGCTAGCTCATCTGTATCTGAAGCAGGCGGGCCAGGTCCACTCTCCATTTCTTAAATTTTAAGCTATCGAATTTGATGACTAATGAAAATGCTAAATTCTTTAATTACATTTATTCAAACTCGAAAAATGAAATATTCGAGCTCCTCGAAGTCGAGTAAGCCTTCTATAGCAAACGTAGTCGGCGTCCCGAATGAAGTGAGCCTTCTAGCAAACGCTTAATTCTAAGCTCTGCTGTCTCTCTTATCAAGAGCCTCTTCAAGAGCATTAAGCTCCTCAAGCCATATCTCTTCAATCGAGCGTTTAGAATATAACTCTAACTCTTTCTTCTTTTGAGCAATTAGAGCTTTCAATTTATCAATTTTATACTTAGCTGAGCAGTCTACTTTCATTTCTTTCAAATACTTGAATGAGCCTGTATCAGAAGGCTTGCTTCCATCGAAACGAGTATACTTCTCTCTTATAAAGAGCTCTTCTAATTGTTGTTTTGATAAGCTCTTCAGGTTGTATCCATCAACATTAATACTGAATCTAAGCTTATTCTCAAGCATCAGAATCTCATTCTTCTTCAATTCGATAATATAAGCATGTCGCTCTTCATATAAATCTCTTCTAATCTTAAACCAAGCGACGAACATTCTAGTTGCATTAGCGTAGCGAACAGGATGACCTTCTAAATCAAAAGCAACTAAGTTCTTCTTCGAAACTGATGTCGACAGCTTCAGCAAATCATCTCTAACTACTACTGCTTTAACTGGCTCGTTGAACGTTAACACAAACTCAAACGAATCTATATCTTCATCTTCTTTAGATTTCTTTTGTTTCTTTCCTGGCATCATTCTACCTTTCAAATTGATGTACTCGCTAATGACGTTATCTTTCAATAGCTGATTCATTCTCTTTCTAAGCTCATCAATCGACATATAGATTGGAATCTCAGTAACTGAAACTCTATATTCATCGATTTGATTAACGACACCTCTATAAACCCATTGGTCTTCATAATCGATTACATCTCCTTTGAAGCCCTTACACCACGGTTTATATCTTAGAGAATGGAAGTGAGGATATGATTCTATATTCGATTTAACAGCTTCTATCATATCTCTAGGATTGAACATGGGTATGCTAGAGCTCCAACCAGTTCCTATTCCGATACATCCGTTTATTAAAATTAGAGGAATGATAGGAACGTAATATTGAGGCTCTACAAGCTCACCGTCTTCAAGCGTTCTTGGAAGCAGCTCATCATCGATTTTAGGAAATATGAGCTTAACGAGAGGAGATAAGTAAGCAGCTATATATCTAGGAGCTGATGCATCCTCTCCTAGCTTATTTCGAGAACCGAATTGACCATCTTTCTCCAATAGCGGTAAGTTGTTTGAGCCTATGAAATCTTGAGCCATCTTAGTGATAGCAGCGTTCAACGAAGCATCACCATGATGATATGCAGCGAAGTCAGCAACACGACCTGTAATCTGGAAAACTTTAGTAGACGTGTAAGCTTGCTTCTCACTCATATGTCTGAACGTGTAAATGACCTTTCTATTTGATGTTTTGAGACCATCTGCTATTGATGGAAGCGAGCGACCGCATGCGTCTCTAGCTGCGAGCGCTAAATCGATATCATTGAAATCGCTAAAATCGATAGTTCCTGTATCTCTAGGCAGATAGCTCTCATCGTTAACAGCTGCTATCCATTCTTTTCGCTTATCAGTGAACCCGTTTTCATTTGAATACGCTAGCTGAAGAGATGGAAGCGTTAGCTCTTTAGAACAATCAATATGAACGAGATGGTCATCAAGGTGATCGAAGTAGTAATCGATATCTAAATCAGTGTTTCCACCTAATCCCTTAACGTATTTGAAGTAATAGCTATTATCGTAGACACCAGCCTCAACATCCTTCTTGAATAGATTTAAGTTATAATAGATTTTAACGAATTTGCTTGTTCTGGGGTTGTAATCCTTCTTATAGACGAGGACGACACCAGTTATCATCTCATAGAAGAAATCATCTCTAACTATAAGTGATTTGAAATATTGATAGAAGAACAGGATGACGAGGCCCATAATCGAAGAACCGTCGTAATCAGCATCTTTACAACACACTATTCGCTGATAACGAAGACTCTTCAAATCAGTATATTCTTTACCTTCAACTAAGCCGATAGCGTTCTTAAGCTCAGTTAACTCCTTATTTGATAGATAGCGCTCTTTCTTAGCTTTCATTGTATTTAGCGGCTTACCTCTCAGCGCATACGAGCCATAATACTGTTCACCTAGCTTCTTGATACCTCTATCACACAACGTTTGAGCTGAGTCGCCTTCGCATATGAAGAGTGTGCACGGCATCCCTTTAATCGAGCGTTTATCGATTGTGAGCCTAGCTTCTTCAGCATCTCTTAATTTCTCAATATCAGTGATTCGTTGACGAGTAGCTTTAGTGTTTGAGCTCTTAAGCTTGCCATGTTCGAAGTATTCAACGAGACCCTGTTCGATAACGAATCTTTCTAATAAAGAGTTGTTGATTGTAGGCGTCTCTATCTTAGCATTCGAGATTGCTGTTTTCGCTTGTGATGCAAACTTGACTCCTGGAATTATAGCATAAACCATAATTGCGATTCTAGGAGTTATCGATTTCGATGTTAGCTTCTTTTTCAATAGCTTTTGAATATAAGACGTTATCTGCTTCATAACTAAAGTTACATGTTGTCCGTGTTCATAGGTTACAACGTTGTTAACGTATGAAACTGTGAGTGCTTTCTTCGTCGTGAAGCCGAAAGCTATTTTCCAATCTTTGAATCTGCCTGAGCATGAGACTTCGTAGAGCTGGAATTCTTCATTAATACATAGATGTCTACGAGCAAACTCGATGAATTCAAGATTTGGAAGCTGTCTACTATTCAAATACAATTGAACATCAAGATGACTGTAATCGAATAAACGCTTAGCAACAAGCTGTTTAAGTGTAGGCGTTATCGTCTTGAATTCAAGAGTAGGATCGACGAGAGGCCAATCAGGAACAAACGTTATCTCAACGTAATCGCTGCTATGCTTGTCTGCGGCGGAGGCGCTGCTATGCTTGTCTGCGGCGGAGGCGCTGCTATGCTTGTCTGCGGCGGAGACGTTTTCTTCCGTCATCAAAGTCTCTATAACAGGCTCTTCGATGTCTTCACAGTTATTTCTAATCACTTGATTATAGTGTTTTCCAGCGTTTACGATATCAATCTCGAAGTAAGAGCTAAAGATTGATGTCAGCTTAGCTCCGAGTCCGTTTAAGCCACCAGTTGTTCTCGTCTTAGCGGTTTCGTCATCATAGTTAGAGCTCGAACGAGGAACTGTAAATAAGACTTCTGGAATATACTTCTTCATATGCTTAGATTCCTCTTCCATTCTTCTCTGATATTGAACGTCAGTTTCATCATCTTGTCTTGGTTTCGCTTTATACTTTTCGATAGGAATCGAAGCTCCGTTATTACGAACGCTGATGCCGATTTCATCTTCAACACGAACGAACGAAACATCGATTCGATAGTGTTCGGAGCTCTTATAGGCTCGGCTCTGGTTACTCCTTTCGACAAGCGACGTCGCTCCGAGGTTCGAGCTTCGAACCTGGTTGCTCCTTTCGGCAAGCGACGTCGCTCCGAGGTTCGAGCTTCGAACCTGGTTGTCAATTGCGTTAACGATGATTTCGTCATATATCTTTAGAAACGCGAAGTTAAGTCTCACGTTCTCATATGAGAGAACGTCATCCTTAGCTGAGTACAGAAACATATTAGCGTTACTGTTCTCAGCAGGTCCAAGATACGTCTGCCTGCATTTCTTGATATGAGCGTATGAGTCCGCAACTGAGTATGAGCTCATGAGCTTGCTTGAGGATTGAAGCTATATTTCAGTCTCGAAGATTGAAGCTAGTTTCAATCACTTCGATAATATAAGAAAAAAGTAACTTTGTAAACTAAGAATTTGAAATCCTTCTAATTCTTATATTTAGAGTTCAATTCGTTAAGCGAGCGAGTGTAATCAGTAGCCCACGCTCCGAATAGCATACTGCTTCGTTTTAATAACCACTCACTATCTAACTTCAAGCGTTCGTTTACGTATTCGAGCCTATGTTCAAGTTCCTCTTCGCTAATTAATCCGAAGCATTCGTCTACACTCACTTCTTCAGATGAGCTTGCTTTCAAATTCGATGAATTAGCTAAATTCGAATTCTCTTCATCTTCAATTAATGAGCTTTCGTTTTCGTCGATTTGCTTATTACTTAAATTCGAGTTCTCTTCATCTTCAATTAATGAGCTTTCGTTTTCATCAATTTGCTTATTACTTAAATTCGAAACTTGTTCATCTTCGATTTCATCGATTTGCTTATCGCTTAAATTCGAAACTTGCTCATCTTCAATTTCGTCGTTTTCATTCGCTTCACAGCAATCTAGCTCTTCATCTCTATTTTCGAGATGCTTATAAATCAAAATTAGAAGATATAAGCATCCTAACGTGAACACGAAATTGATTGAAGCAAGGAAATCAACGAGTCTATCTGTAGACGAGCTCGATGACATCGTTTGTCGAACAGAATCGACGAGTCTATCTGTAGACGAGCTCGATGACATCGCTTGCTCATTTATAGAGTTAGAATCATTCATTTCGATTCTAAATGAAAAAGCAAACTTCGAAAGCACTAGCTGAGCGTTCGCAGCTAGCATTCGTCAGCTAGTGCTTTCAATTTCATTCATTTTCAAATACTCTTAAATCGATTACTCATCATCGTGCTCAGATACAATTGAGCTCTCATCATCTTCATCATCTCGAGGATTAGAGCTAGCTTCAACCACATCATTAGCTAGCTCATCATCAGCTTCAACTACATCATCCTCATCGTCGACAGGCTCGTTCTCTTTAAGCTCCTCTTCATTCTCTTCTTCAAACGAGCTATCACAGCATGAGCGCTCGTCTTCTTCGTTTTCTTCATCTTCATTCTCTTCATCAACCAAGAGCTCTCTAATAATACTAGACATCTCTTTAATGAATTTAGATTCATTTCTAGATTTGATAAGAGCTCTAATGAAATCGAAGATGAGCTTAAGAATCGCAAACTTGATTATTAAAGTAATCATGTTATCGTTAACCATAAGTATAAGTGAGGAAGCATTCACGGCTTCGAGACCCTCGATATGCTCCATTCACTTAAAGTAAAAATAGAAATTAAGAAATCGTTTAAGAATGAAATCATGAATTCAAATCAAGTTTAAATTCTAGTGAATTCACAAGTTCAATATGAACACGTTAAATGAACGATAGTGAATTCATCACGAGTTCAATATGAATACGTTGAATGAACACCAGAGAATTCACAAGTTCAATATGAACACGTTAAATGAACGTCAGAGAGTTCAATTCACGAGCTCTCGTTGTTAGCATTCTATTCATCAAGCAGATTAAACCAGCGAAGACATGATTTCATATCAATGATTTCACTCTCTATAACAGCTAACTCGTCTATATTACTAGTCTGCTTATGAAGCTCTAGAACTTGTTTATAGATTTCTAGTAATCGTTGAATACAGAGTTCGCTTATCTCTTCTCGAGTATAGATATGCTCGTCTTCAAAGTTATCGACGAGTCTGTTTGTAGACTCGTTCGATGACGTCACTTGCTGAAAGGAATCGACGCTAACTCTAAACCACAAGCCACTATCATCGATAGCGCAGCCATGATAGATATCTCTAAAGTATAAGCCTAAATCATTAGCTCGATGAGCTCTAATAGCTAGAGCTCTTCCTTTATTAACGATAGGTCTATCTAAGCGAATCCATTTATCGTTTATTCGTTCTACTATAGACATCTCACCTTGTATATTCCAGAATTCATTTCTAAGCGTCTGCAAGTCACTCATCTTCATAAATTGAAAAATGAAAACATCGAAATTCGAAGCTCGAAAACTTCAAATATAAGCTAATATCATTCCTATAAGTATCTGAGAGCCAGTTGGTGTATTCATCAAATACTCTCTTACTTTAGCTAGCTCATCTCTAATCGGATTCATTCTTATTGGATTGATTGAGCTGATGCGAGCGAGAGTCGTCCTCGTAGCTAATCCTAAAGCTATTATTAAATCTCCAACTGATGTTTGCATTAGATGCTCTTTAACGTTAACTTTAGTTTCCATTAATGGAAGTATACGATTGTAATCGCCTTTAGCTTGTTCTATTAGCTTCATTACAGTTTTATCAGAATAGCCAGTGAAGTGTAAGCATTTTAGCATATTCGTTATCTTCTTAACCATGATAGCTGGACATTCTATATTTGTGCATTTTAACGTCGATATCTTTCCTCTCGTTAACGTTAGCTTACGCTTACAATAAGGACATGTTGTCGGTAGCTGAATAAGAGTGTTAGCTGGAGCTGGCTCATCAACTACATCACTAACTTGAGCGCTTATAAGACCTTGAAGAGTAACTGTAATCGTTGAGCCTATATGTAGATGCTTATTTTCAATGAAATCGATTAGGTTATTAATACAGCGAACAGGAGCTCTCGGATAGCGTTTACCATCAACTTCAAATGCTTCGAAAGTGAAACTAGGATTCAACTTACCATCCATAGACATCGTATACTCGATTCCAGTAAATGTAGTTTGAGTATCGACGTTAGGCTTCATCGCATACTTACCGTAGCTCACACCATGAGTTTCATGAGCGAATAGAGGATACTTCCAATCTTCGGTTGTATAAACGACTCCATCAATTGGAGAGCTTAATTCTTCGTTCCATTTATTATAGAGCTCATACATCTGTTCGTTATTAGCTTCTTCATCATCAGTTAGATCCATCTCAACAACAGGAATTGAAGTATCGATTTGAGTGATTAGATGACAAGCTTGTCTCTGAGTAGGTACTCTCTGTATGTCTTCGTAATCAATCATTCTTGTAATCTCAAACATCTTGAAGCCCATAACGTGTTCAGCGTCGATTACTTCTAAATGAGAGTTAACTCTTCCAGCAACATAAGGAGCTGCTCTAGGAATCGTTCTCGTTATTAAAACGATTTCACCTCTTACAGTTATCGATTTATACTTAGCTCCAAGCTTATGAAATCTAGATTTGAACCAGGGACATGTAGTTGAATAGAGAATCGGTTTGATTCTCTCTGTCATATCAGTATTCTTATGTGAGAGAGCCACATCCTTACCTCTAGTAGTAGCCGCATCGACATCGAAGCGCTTCGATTTTTCATTATAAATGAATCTGATTGCACATGAGACGCCATCATACTTAGGCATACAGAGAATATGAGTATCTTTCAAGAGAACTCTTGAGTTCTTGATGATAGCGTCTTGAGCCATATGCAAATCGCTAATTTGCTTAGTTGATGTCTTCGTTCGAGTCATTCTCGGAGTTATAAGCGATGAGCTAATTCGCGATTTGATTAGCTCTAATCTCGCTTTCGCTTCTTCATATAGAGCGTCAGTAGGTATATCCTCAACTCCAAAACCTTGAGCTGGAATTCCAGAATGCAAGCTATCGCATACTTCGATGTAAGCAGCTAGCTTCTGTCCATCATTCTTAGCTATAGCGATTTTAATCAAATCACTGAGAGTAGGGTTCATCTCTTCGTTAATAGAAGAAAAAACAAACTTCTATTCTTTAGATAGAAGAAGACGAGGTTAGAGCTTGATTACATCGTTATACTTGGAGTGAGTAGCTAGCGTTCGCTTAAATTAACGATTTTCATCTATCTCTCTAGTGTAGCCTAAGCAAAAGTAGAGAATGAAAACAACAGCGATAGCAACTATAAACGTAATTGCTATATAACCTAATCGATGTCTACTTTCGTCATCAATTCGATTACAGTGACTTCGATAAGTCTGAATGAAGACATCTCTATTTTCATGATTTGAAATTTCAATCAGAATGCCTCCTGAACTCCGCTCACTCAGAGGGCTTCCTGAACTAACGTTAGTATAGCGAGCATCGTAGCTACGTCTGCTCAGAGGGCTTCCTGAATTACATTCACTCAGAGGGCTTCCTGAATTACATTCACTCAGAGGGCTTCCTGAATTACATTCACTCAGAGGGCTTCCTGAACTTCGTTCACTCAGAATCTTATCAGTAAACGACGTAGTTTCACTAGAGCTCATTTTAAGAGTCTGACTTATCACATATATTTAAAAATAATAAATTTGAAAGCTTATTAACATGATAACAGGTTTACGAGGTTAACTTCAAGAGCTTTCAATTTCATTTAAAAAAATGAATGCTATAAAATCGATAGCTCTTGATGCTGAATACGTGACTCCGTTTATTCCTAAGAAGGCAGCTCTCTTATTCATCAACTCTTATGAAAGCACTAATTTCTCATTAGGAGAAGGACCTTGTAATGATGGAATAACGATGAAAACGAAATTAGAAGCTCTTGGTTACAGCTGTTACGTTTACTATGACGTTGAAGCTCATCAGTTCATTCAATTGATGCTCAGCTTCACTCATGCTCCATTTGATAAGCTTGTTGTTTACTTCAGCGGACACGGCTCTTCCGTTAAGGATATAAGCAGCGATGAGATTGACGGCCGTGATGAAGCTCTTGTATTTAAGGATGCTAGTATTCTCGATGATGATTTAAGACATTTGATTAGAACTCAAATTAAGAATCTAATTCTATTAATCGACTGTTGTCACAGCGGCTCTGTGTTCGATTTAAGCGATGAGAAGAATGTGTTGTTGATAAGCGCTGCGAACGATGATGAGACCGCTAAACAAACTAGAATAGAACGTAAAGAACAAGGTGTCTTCACTTACTATTTCTGGAAGCTGATTGATACCAAGAAACCAATCATCGAAATTAAAGATAAGCTAAATTCGAAGCTTACTAAGTATAAGCAGAGATGCGTTATAAGTGGAGGCTGCGTTGATGCTAAGCTATAATTTAATTATAGCGAGTGACGCAGCTATAATTGATTTTTAAATAGGCGCGAACGTAAGCAGGCGAAAACAATAACTCTTCAAATAAGAGTTTTCGGAAGCTCTATTTTTGCTTATGATGAAAAATGAAATTTCAAATCTATTTAGATTTCAAAATCGAACGTTAATATCGCGAGTATCGCAGCTGCGATTACAGTTACTCGCTTAGAGTGACGAGTGACACAGTTACTCGCTTAGAGAAACTTCGAGGTCCTCATCGTCGTCGTTATCAGCTGCGATTACGGTCGACATAGCAGCAGTTCTCTTCTCACGTTCTCTACGTTCTTTAGCTAATCTAGTAGCAGCCGACATCGTGCCGACGCTAGCTTGCTCTTTAACACAATCGAACATAGCTGTCTTAACATGCAAGCCGTATGCTGATTTCGCGAATAAGCTAATCTTATATTCGAACGAGAGATAGATTTCACCTCTCAAGAGAGCGTTATAGTAAGTCATCATCTCTTCTTCAGAACCGATAGGAACGAACGCATCATCTCCGAACACACTCGTGCAGAGACCCTTACACTTCTCTCTATCTTCTTCATTACTTGTATTCAGGAAAGTGAAATCACTCTTTATGATAAAGAACTGTTTCCAATCAACATCTTCATCCTTCTTAAACGTCTTCAACTGAGCCTTATTTCCAGCGTAGTTTACTAGAGCAATCTTATTCATGAAATTGACTCTATTAGCAGCTACGTATTTAGAAGCATCGATTCTATTCTTACGTGCTTCGACATAGAATTGATTAATAGCTCTCTGAAGCGTCCAGAGTGGAATATAGCTATCGTCATCTTTTATAGCTGGAATCGTAGGTTTGATGTCCTCGAAGCAATCAGGGTCTTGAATATAAGCGATAGGCTCGTTGAAGTGCCTGATTGCATCTTCATCAATTTCAACTTTAGCTTTAGTTATATTAGCAGATGTAAGCTTAGAGTTGATATCATCGATGAAGAGATTATAGAAGCTGATGTTATCTTTACAGCTCTTATACTTAGCATCAGCTAAATCGATATAGAAGCTATAAGCGTAACTGAGAATCGATAGGACTTCAGTTAGATGAAAAGTGATTACGGCCATAGATTGGTCATCAACAGCTACATCGAATTTGCTTCTGCTTACAACACCGATAGAAACTGTTCTAATCTTCGATTTACTTTCTTGTAATTTCGTTGGCTTCCCATGTTCGTCTACACCACCGTATGGAGCTTTAAATCTAATAACTTTAGAAGCGCCAAGTTCATTCGTTCTCCATAAGATGTTATAGCGGCTCGGGCTATAATACTGGCCGTTTGAATGATGATAGAAGATAGTTGGAGCGTGAATAGCTTGACCGCTACCCTGCTTACCACTATACTCAACGTCAACAAACGGAGTCTTCTTTCCAGCTCTAATCGATGTTTGAACGTAATAAGGATTCTCAACGTAGAACTGACCGGCTCCAGTAATATAATCAATCAAGCATTTAGAAGGCTCGATGTTGCCAGCGCAAACAACTCCATCAAAATCAGTTTGTCTGAAAGCCATCTTATTGAACACTCTGTTCTTAGCTATATAGCTATAATCACTAATTCTTTATCAGCGACTCGTTAGTATATAGAAAAAACAAAGTTAGACTTTTGAAACCAGATGAAATAAAGGCATTAAAAACATCGATTTTCGCTAGTCTCGAAAATAAGATATCTTCAAAATACTTATTTCTTCATCTTCATTTAGTTATCATCGAAAATAAGATATCTTCAAAATGCTTATTTCTTCATCTTCATTTAGTTATCATCGAAAATAAGATATCTTCAAAATGCTTATTTCTTCATCTTCATTAATTCGAGTGCTCGTTCGACGACTTCGTTAATCGTTAATTTCGAAGTATCGATGTATCCATCAAACGCTGAGCCATGAGAAATGAAGTATCGATGCTCTAACTCGCCGTTTTTCATTCTCAATTCGCTTATCTCTCCGTCTCTGTTTAGCATACGAGTTCTTAGAGTCTCTTCATTAGCAGTTACATATAAAACGAAAACGTTTTCTCTTCCGAATTCAGCGAAGTAGTTATATAATCCTTTAGAGTCAATATCGACAGCGCTTATGATGTCGAAATTCGACGACGTCACTTGCTCGCGAAGCTCGCTTCCTGATAACGTGTTATCGGGCTGCTGTAAGGAGTCGATATCAACAACGTTAACGTTTAAATCTTTAGCTTTAAACGAGCTCTTACGCTTACCATACAAGTTACCATGATTCTCAGTCCATTCAATGAATTCATCGTTATTTATCATAGATACGAACTCATCGCCAGTTATGAAGTAATAAGGCTTGCCTTCGCTCTCTCCTTCTCTTATAGTTCTAGTCGTATAGCTAGGTATGAATCTGACTACACCTCTCTTCTCAAGCTCAGAAATTAGAGTGCTCTTGCCTGAGCAACTAGGACCTACTGTTATAAACAGCTTCATTTCTCTATTCATGAAAAAAGCAAACTTCGAAATTAAGCTTATTCATAAATTCGAGATTAAGCTTATTCATAAATTCGAAAGCACTAGCTGAGCGTTAGCTGACGAACGCTTGCAGGCACGAACGCCAGTATCGCGAATACTTGGAGCGAGTGTCGCAGGCATTAAGCTTATTCTAAATTCG
>Ga0247611_10004976_pt1 | contig 18043 bp, 34 predicted proteins | sample 177DNAGHGhighgp2_FD_192422 | JGI IMG/M metagenome (GOLD analysis project Ga0247611, IMG submission 192422) | Sheep rumen microbial communities from Palmerston North, Manawatu-Wanganui, New Zealand - 1770 DNA GHGhigh gp2 | ecosystem: Host-associated > Mammals > Digestive system > Stomach > Rumen... | reverse complement strand
TAGTGCTCGTATCATCGGCAAACCATTGTTTGCTAAATAACGGCATTTCGAAGAGTTCAACCTGTTTATTCTATTCTTTTGCAGCAGAAACCTTTATTTGGTACAATTCCTCTCTGTATATCATAACCATACACAATGCTATTACACGGTCTACGTTTCTTTCACCGTTGTTCATTATAAGTTCTTCTAATAAAGGTTCGCTGTATATTCTTTCTAAGTTTGGGTGCCCTGGCTCAAATTCTTCTTCAAGCCATTCTTTTATCAACCCTTCGCCATATTGGCGTATTTGTTTTGTCATGTGGCAACCTTTTCGGCGTTGCACCTTACTGTCTTTAAAGACTTCCGTAATTATCTTATCAGGCTAGTCGGCCAATAAATAGTCGCAATGTTTATTTGTAAAGTAAGGATATATGCCCTTACGTTCATTTTCGAACAGTAACCTAGCATTATAGAATACTAATAGCTTGCGAACATTTTCGTAATATTCTTCTGCTGTAGATGGTCTGCCAGAATATTCTGCAACTATAACATCTGTCCAAGCTTCACCAGCCTTGAATCGTTTATATATAAAAGTAGACCCCAATGAATTTGTAAAGCTATCATCGTGGTCGTATGGGTCGCATCCTGCAATATATAATCCGTACGGTGGATCGTTTATTGGATACTCCCAAATAACAACAGACCCATCTGGTTTTTTATCTTTTTTGAGAGGATATTCTGTTATATCTCCCTGTTTCTTTTCTATAGCTTTAACTTGTCCATTTCCGTCCCAAATAAGATCTACTATATGTTTCATATTCTATAGTTTTTTATTTGTACGGATTTTTGTTAGTTGTTGTAATAGTAATTTTTTAGGAAATATATTACCACCGATTTCGAGTACAGATTCTTGTGGTGTTAGAGGGTGTTCAGCTATAAATCTATCAGTAAACGTTTGATCAGATTGTCCTTCTCTAACTTTAGTTCTTTGGTCTATCTACAGCTATATTGCTTTATCTTTATAACTGTTACCATCTTTGTCCATGTAAATGTAGTTACCGTCAGCATCTACACTGTCTATATTTGCCCAAGACGGCACAAAGAATCCACACTTAGTATCTTCTGCGGCATCGTCCCATATATTAGGGAAGCTGAGGATATTAAATCCTTCCGGATGATAAAACATATCTTTTAGGCCTTCGAAATCTGCGCCTTCAGAACCACCTGTTCCATAAGCAACCATCAAACCGAAAGCTACGCCATCGTCTGTTTCTACAGCAGGTTGCTCTACAGCCCACGCTTGTTTTATATCTGGAAACTTACCTGCTTCTTCCCATAAAATTAATCTACCACGAGTACCACGAATACGTTCGGGATCGTTTTTAAGAGTTATACCTGTTATACTAGATAAATAACCACCTTCTGTTTCTTTTCCGAATTCGTCTTTTATTTTATATCCGGATGTACGTTCTAACCTAGTACTTACCAATCTTTGTTTGGCCCACGCAGTATTTTTGTCTATAAAGTCCATACCTTGCCAAGCTTTTGTCAAAAGACCATCGCCTGTCAAATATTTCTGTTCTGACGCTACTGCAAAATTTTTAGAACCTTTAATAAGGAAGTAGTTTCTAACTAACATGGAAGCTCCTTTAAACGAATATCCTTTCTGTCTTGCCTTCAATACTGCCATATGCTTTCCAGTATCTTCAGCTTCTTCTATCGCGTTGAAGTAGTAATAGTCATAGTCGTAAAAGTCGGGGAATGCGAATATACGTTCTCTTCGTTTTCGCAGTTGCCCGTATCTGTCTGTATATTCTACTTCCTTAAGGTTCATTATTGGAAAATAGTTTAAGTAGAAATAATGATAGCCCGTAATAGCGTCACCATCTGGAGCAACATAGCCATTGAGACAGCGTTGTGTTTCCTAATCCCAAAAACGTACATAATCTGTAGTACCTGGCGGTGCTAATGTATAAACACCGTGCTCTATAAAATGTATTGCAGCTTGACGGAACTTATCTGTGTTGTAAATCTTTTTATTAAAATCTACCATAATATTTTAACTTAATCTATCTCAATCCTATATACATCCTCTAAACAATATAACCAATTAAATATGAAGCAGATTCACTGTCTTCATCGATATCGTAATACTAACAAACATGAGACTAAACATGCTTGGCTTCATGTACAATACTATTAACTAGCTAATCTTGTGAAGATGTTTCTCCGATACAAATTAAACTCATTTTAAGTTTAGTGTTTGAAAAAGTCAACGCAGAATTTAATTTATGAGTCATAATGTGTACCGACTTTTTAATTGCATCCTCGGGACAACCGAGGGCTCTTAATAGTTCGCTTACTTCTGTAGAATCTTCAGATTCAACTCCATAACAAACTACTATGCCCCACTTGCTGTCTCCAAGTTCTATATATTGTTTGACCATATCAAATCATCTCCTCCCAATTTATTACAACCCCTTTGCGGCACATGTCAGCATACCACCGGTTGAATACAATACCGTCATAGGCGTCATCATCGTCCAAAACGTCTTTGATGTATTTAGCTAAATGAAGATTGTCTGATATGCTTGAGCCAAAGAAATCAGCTTTACACATATTTGCTACAAACACATAATCATACAGCTAACCGCCTTTTACAATAACACCATTAGATTTAAGTATGTTGTCTACATCATCCTTACTAAATGGTGTTATCGGAGTTAAAATTGATCCGGTCTTTTTGGTCATTTTACTTACCGCGAAGTCACATAGCTTCTTATTAAAATGAGGTCCGTTGTACCGCAAGTAATTTATCATTGCTTCCGGCTTTATATCATATTGGGTTAAATCGGTATTTTTCATGATAACAACGTATTTGGTGTTACAGTGGGCGACTTACGCCGCCCCTGTACAAGTTAATAAGAATAACGACCATAGCCACGCATTCTCATGCCTGACCTATATCGCATGTTTCCTCGCATATTACGACGTCTACGATAATTTACTTCGAGAGTGCCATCCATAGGTTCTTCAACGCTTTCGTAGTCGTCTTCTGTTTCATCATACTCTGATGCAGATTCATATAATTCGCATAATGAATCTTCAACATTGCACAATGCTAATTTAGTTTTCTTCAAACTCTTTTTTGCTTCATCGAGTTCTTCGAATGCTTTGTTCAAAGCAGCTTCTTTAAATTCTATCAATACCATAGCAAACAAATTAATTTGCTCCAGCCTTTGTCAAGAGGTTCAATATCTTAGTCATATCGTTTTTAAGAGAACCTACTTCGCTTTTAAGGCTGTCTATGGCGTTATCTCTTTCTTGCTGCTTTGCATAATCTGGATCAAGCTGCTTTAACATTTCTTCACAAGATTCTATTACCTTTTTGTGGTAATCGACACTGTCTACAATCTGTTTACTCGTTTGGAGCATTGAGTTTACTTCTGAAACCATTGCATCCCTACTTTCACTGATTACAACATTTCCGTATCCGTGAATTGAAGCATTGCTTGGAACTCCTATATAATCCTTCTTTTCGTTGTCAACATTAACTTTAATATCTACGATTGTTTCCATATTTGCATTAAATGGAATTGAAGGATTAAACGTATTATACTTAGGGCGCGGCTGAGTAACGCTATCAACCGTACCTATTTTAAAATGCGGGCTTTCTCCTTTTTCTAATATGTATAGAAGAGCCCCTTGACGTAAAGCTGAAAACATAGTTATTACTTTTTTAAATTATTAATTAAGCAGTTGCAACAGGAACACTCATCATTTGTAGTATTCCATTAAATCTATCATTAAATACAAGTATTACACCAGTACCAGTAAGATCTGCAACAGTAACAGGAGTTCCGTTAAAAAGGGTGAGCGCACGTGTAGTACCATTTAGTGTGATATTCACTGGTAAAGTTTCTGTAGTATCAGAAGGAATAGCGTTAGCAATTCTTATTGTTATATATCCTACTGGTTGAATACTACGAAAACCTAACGAAAAGTTTACACTTTCTTCAGTTGCCGTCACACCGGTCGTGCTTAAATAAGGAACTCCATTGGTATTTGTAGTTACATTAAAGCACCCCATAACTTAATCCTCCTCAAAAAATAATGTTATTACCAAAACCATTTCCCCAGTTTCCATAGAAACCACCGCTTACATACGGAGTAGTGTTCACAGCTGTAAGTTGTGGCCACTGTACTGGAACTGTATTTGGCTGTTTACTAGCTATTGCGTTTATTTGATTCTGTATCGGAACAAGCATTGCAGCAACCTTTGCGGTCTGATCTGCATTGTCGAGTCGTCCACGAAGTTGAGTGATAACTTCACTCTGTGTGTCAATCTTATTCTACATTTCGCGCTCTTTTACATCGCAGAATTCACGCGTCATATTAGTTTTAAGATCGGCGATTGCATCAGTAATTGCACGACCATTGCCGTTAATAGTAGTATTAAGCGAATTGGTCTGTTCAATTGTCTGGATGCGATTCTCATAACCCTGCTGTGTAGTCAGCAGACGATTCTCGCAGCAGCATTCACATAACTGGCGAGACAGAGATGCGTTACCTGATTGGATGGCGTTTGTTACTTGCAAGAATCCCATACCGTTCTGAGCGCCTACTTGCTGTATTGCGTTCTGTACGGAATGTATTGCATTGGTAACTTCGTTAATATCTGCATTCAACGTTGTAGCAAGCAGACGTACATCTGCATCGGTACCGTTAATTGCATTCATTACCAGGTCTGTGTTATTGTCGTTGTTCATCTGGTTAGCAAGACCATATGCACCACCGCCAAGACCACCAAAACCGTTACCAAAGAAACCACCATTTCCTAAGAGGATACCGAGAATAAAACCAAGAATACCGCCTCCCCAACCACCGAGAAGACCATTGTTATTTCCGTACCCACCTTCAGGGAACATAAAAACTTTACTATCTGACATAATTTTTTAAAAGTTTAAATTGTTAATATTAAAAATTACTATTCGTAGAGTCCAAGGACACCTCCTCCTTTTACTCTACCAGCATCTACTTGTTCGGCCTTAGCCTGCTTCATAGCAATGTCTAATGATTTAACAATACTACCGACATCTTTTAAGATGCGGGTGACCTTAATTGCTGTATCAATATCCATTGCCGTACTAGAATAATCATTCAAAGCAGCAATAAGGCCTTCAGCTGCAGTTTGAGAAGCTGTAAGCAATCTTGTTCCAGGAGTTTCCTAGAATTCTTGAAATCGCTTAGCTAACTCTTTCACCTCTGCAGAAGGTGTATATTTTTCGTCTTTAAAAACATCTTTAGCTACCCGCTGAGCTCTTTCTCGCTCAGGATATGCCACATATGGCGTATTCCATTTATACAACCATACAACATATTCTATTTCTTTGAGGGCTAAGCTTTTATCCTTAGCCCCATTGAAATGATCTTTGAAAGGAGGTATAGCTAAATCTTCTGTATTTAAAGAAATCTTATCTCCTTTTATATCAAACATAATTACCAAGTTAATTCATCATCGTCGTCGATGAAAATGAGTTGTGGCGCAAATTGAGAACCTAAATCCTATACTTCGTATTCTGAGAATCCAGCGTTGTTTATTTGCGCATACGTTCCAGATATTACCGGATTTATTATAGTGTTTGCATCCTAAACAATACCGTTGGTATATCCGTTATACAACCACTGTGTGTTTACATTGCTTTCAACAGATACCAACATTGTATCTACGTTGTCATAATTGATATTAGACGGGGTTCCGTCGGTTTTCAATACTAACTGTTTTGGTGTACGTCCAGTATATATATATTTGGTTTGTGACGACACAATGGAACCGTTTGAGAATTCAACGCTTTCATATCTTATCAAATTCTTTACATATGCTGCAACATGAACTTCATTGTTACTGTCGGATACAATTCCATATAATGCTTCGCCTTCTCCGTCTCTGTTATATATTTCTGCCTGAGTATAATAAGTTCCAGTAGCTTTATTCGTAAGTTGTGTATTGGTATAATATGTACCGTTTCTGAAATAAAGCGGAGTAGATTGCATGACATACAAATTCGAATGTGTTGCTGGAGAATAATATGCATATTGTGTAGATCCACCGCCATCAGAAGACCATGTACCGTTTGTAAAGTCTATTATATACCAAGTACCATCGGCATTCATTATGTGTAATTGCATACCACGGTTGTTTTCCCCCTGAGAAAAATATGCTCTACGCTGATCTCCAAAATAGAAGTCGATAGTCTCTCCATTTATAACCATATTAGCTGAAGTCGAGTTTCCAGCCTGAAATTTTGTAGCATTTACAACACCATCAAATTCCGCATTTCCACCGGTAAGATACCCTATAGTAGCATAATTTGCCAAAAGAGCATTGACATCTACTTTTGTTGCATATATTTTCTCAATACTTGCATAATCAGCTTGTAGAGAATTAATGTTTGCAGAAAGTGCAGAAAGTTTACCATTAACAGTAGTATTTCCATCTAAAACAATACTGTCTGCAGAAATCAATACTTCAGAGCCTTTTGTAGCAGTCTTTATGCTAAACAATGCATTTGAAGTTTCGCTGTTGTTATTATCAACAGATACAGCAGATATTGTGAATTCTCCTGGGTGTTGCTAAACTTCTGTAGCTCTCAAAACACCGTTGTCTATAACAGAAACTCTTCCTATTATACTGTTTCCGTCTGACAGCAGTTGTGATGCAGACTTTTTATCTGCAGATCGTGCATATTGATTAAATACGCCGTCTACATTTATTCTATCTGCCGATATTTTTACATTGCTTTCTCCAGATTCATTTATCGATGTGAGAATACTAGCTTTTTTTACGATATCACCGTTGAGGTCTACCTATGTAGCAAACATTTCTGCAAAATTGTTAGTATTATCGGTTTTCGATATAAAGCCTGCTTCTTTTACAGTATTTTTTACAAGATCTTCAAATCCAGTAGCTGCATAAAATTCTCCAGGGTTGTCTACGTCTATAATAGACCAGTTGAGACTTTCTACCCTATCTCCACTCCATTTTATTTTTTCGGAGAACATGGTAGTGAGTATGGATTTTATTACACCCGCTTCGCTTTCAGATCCAACGGGTATTTCTATAGACCCCAAATACATTTTCACGACAGCATCATTCGCAACAATTAAATACAATGTACCTTCATCTATATCTGCACCAAGGTTGTCATATTCCGACTGAGTCAATCGTACTACTGTACCATTTGCAGGAATAGGAATTCTTGTAAGAACAGTGCTTATGCCAAGGCCAACAAGCGCTCTGTTTGCACCAGTACCACTATACACAATATATATGGTATTTGGATCTTTATTTGTCATGTTGTTCCACTGTTCGAGAGTTACTTCTTCGACTTTTAATTTTTCAGAAGAATCTTCCGGCATCGTTGTAATATGTTTTACTCCATATTCATCAACATAACAAATAAATTTTACTACACGTGTGTCATCGTCGAGCACTATGTATGTGGTATTAGGCTCAAGTTTTCCAGCATTATCAAGAGCATTAAACTCACTTTCCGTAAGAGTTATAATTTTATCCTTATTTTCTCCCGGATCATCAGGATTATCAGGATCATCTCCTCCGGGAGTATTTGTCCAAGGAACATACACATAAGCTTTGTTATCAGGACTAAGCTATACAGCATAGTTTCTATCACTATCGTTATTTCCGCGCTCGTATCCTATCTTTATTCCGCCTAACTTTGTACTGGTTGCTGGATTTAAAACAAAAGATGATCCATCACCGTCAATAGTAATATCTCCAGTACCAACGATAGACTGTCCGTTTATTGTTTTCAAATCGCCAGCCGTAAGATACTAGCTTCCATCAGGAGATGTGCCTCCAGAAATTGTAATAGAACTTCCTTCTCTGAACTCGATACCATTTATAGTTCCGAGAATCGAACCTTTTTTTACATAGTTTGAAAGATCAGCATTGTTTATTATATTAGTAATAGTATCTACATCTATAATAGGTGCTCCATCTTCATCTATCAAACCTATGTTTTTTAATATGTCTTCAAGATCATCACCAGTAATAAAATCTTTAAGATCTGTTTTAAGAGCATACAGATCAAAATCTGGAAGACTGTTTAAAATACTTCGTATATCGTCCAAACTACCTTCATATCCATCTAATCTGCTTTTAAGTACAGCAAATGCGCTATCAAAATCGATTTTATCGAGTTTGTTGTTCCAATAACGTTTTTCATCAGGATTAGTATGGCAGTATGTATCTGAAATGTGATTACGAAGTTTTGTAGTAACTACATCAAATACATTGTGTAGTCTAGATTCAACGTCTTTAAAATAAATATCAACACTCAATGCATCTAATAGGTCTCCTCGTCTAAATAAAGCTCCTTCTAGACTTTCACCAGCATTAAGCATTAATACGTCTGGTATCATTGGTACATCCATGTGCTGTACCAATTTTGTATTAAGTAATGGTGTTTTAATCATTTTATGTATTAAATGTAGTTTTTATAAAGCATAATACGGCGTCCCTTCCTAAGAAAGAACGCCGTATAAATATGGGTTTCCCCACGAATGCTTTTATTTTACTTATTCGCAAACAATATCACTTACTGACATCACTTGTCCCATAGTCCAATCATTAGAGGCCATAAGACTTCCAAAACCATCTTCTGACAACAAATCTACGTCTATGGTTTCTTCTTTACTACCAAGTTGTTTAATAGTATCTTTAACAAGTTTGTCGTATTCCATCAAATCTTTAACCGTATTCTTATACTCCTTTTCAGAGATTGGGCCTTTTTTTCCTTCTTTCTTATTTCGCTCATATTCTTGTGCTTTTTGAATACGATCGTTAAAGTTTTCAAATTTCATTTTTTCAGCAGCATCCTTACTTGCTTCTTCGTATGAAACCGCTATTGGCTTCAAAGCACGAGTGATCTTGAATATTTTTATTTTATCACCATCGCTCATTTTACTATAACTTGCTGTGTTTAACAAGTTGTAAGCAAGTAGTGCCTTTTCAGTGTTAATTGTTTTCATTGTATTGTTTTATTTTAAGAGAGAGTAGGAATGGGGGCGCAGCCTCCCAACACCCCCTTTCCTTACCAGAACTGCATTTCAGTTCTAGGGCCTCCCAAGTAAATATATATCTCTAATAGTCAGAAGAAGGAAGGTCTAGGGTCGTCGGACCTCAAGACGACCCTGCCTCCCAATGTAATCTGACATGATGTGTAGAAGCTGTATTTTTGCTTCCTTATTACTCTTATAACGATAAAAATTGAGTTATGGTTGCATCAAAATTAAAAAAATTTTTAAAAATTATGTATTTTCTTCAACATTTTCTACAATTTCCTGAATATTTTCTGAATTTTCTTCAGTAGGTTCGACGTGTTCCGTTGTCTCCGATTTACGATTTTTACGTTCAGGACGAGGAATTTCAGTGTAGAATTCAATACTGTCGTCAATAAGTTCATCTAGTGTATTACCTTTTGAGTCAATCAAAATCTTACCGAGGTACAACTGACTACCTACTGTCATTGGGTTTTCTAATTCTGTAAAACCATTACTAATTCTCTGGAACACCATACCTTCATCAGCAATATAGTGTTTAGGATTATTAATATCTTGTGTCATATTAAAAATAAATTAAACAAAGAGTTAAAAAGCTGCAAACGGTAAGACACTACCGTGGCCTTTATTCTTACCGTCGATGTAGACGTACCCAAAGAGGTTCTCGCCGAGATCCACACCCCAAGCAAGGTCCTTACTCTACTAAGTAGAACTCCAAAAATAATGACCCACAAGCGTACTCGAGAATTTACAAAAAGATGTATTTATTTCTTTAAAACGCGGAACGATATATTGTAATTCTCCCATAGACGGCAGATACCAAGATTTACCAGCAGCGTTATAATATCTACACGAATCGTTTGCAGGGTAGTTTCCAGCAGCATATGAATTAGTAATAGTACCGCCAGCAGTATACGTAGCAGTAGTTATACTTGCCAAATATGTTGTGTTAGATGCTCCATCTGTATCATTACACGGATCGTTTGCAGCTAATTGAACCTGTGCAATAATATTACCAGATGCATACGGAGAAACATGTTTTACGTTATCTGTATATGCGTTAATGTGCCAGTATGTTCCTTTATCTATTGGATTGGCTATATGCTCATAATAATTTGACGGGAGATAAAAGTAAGAAGAGTCATAATTAGTCATAGTATTTTCTACATTGTAACCTCCCCAACGCATATCTACGGCATTGCTAGATCCTTGTTCAGGATTCCTCAAACTACCAAATCTAGTAGCCATACATATTACTTTATCTTCATCTGGATCATAAGGCTTAACCACAATAGCAATAGGAGTATAATCACCGCTACCATATTTATTATAGGCATCTAAACTCATAAATATAGTATTCTCTACTCCACTTATCGTAGCCGTAAGAACAATATCGCCAGGCTGTGCAAGTTCCCTACTTCTAATACCATCCTTTATATGTTGTTCATTAAGATTATCAAGAATAGGCATATAATTGGACAAAATATCATCCACTGTGGTATCGATAGTGTTTACAGTCGTACCAAGACTATCTATAGCACTATTGAGGTCATTCAAAGCTGCCGAAGTTACAAGTTCATTATCTTCAATATTTGTTTTTATATCGGTAATGGCATTTACGACCGCTTGCTGGGTAACAGCGCCATCTGTAGCGCCTCCGGTGGTCGGAACGGTATCATATAATTTAGCAATACCGGCTTCGGAGGAACTCGCGTCTCTCCCCACCTGGTATTCCTATGAACCGTTTATGCTTATTACCGAAACAGCGCCGTCTAAGGCGCCTCCATTTGCTTTCGTATAATGCATATCGATTTTTATTTATTAGGCAGCAGCCGTTACTATTGATAATACATTGCCGCTAACACTTGCGTTAATTGCAGCAACTTTACTATATTGCTCTTTTGACATAAGACCGTTACTTGTCGCAGATGCAGTGGTTATATTTTTCTTTGTAGCAGTAATTACGCCTTGTACGCTCTGCGAAATAGTATCGATGAACGCAAGGGCATTTCCGCTTGCTGCAGGAGATGTCTTTGCAGTCTGAACAGTTTTAAAATCTGCAGCCTTGCTTCCAGAATCTGTCAAATTGCCGTTTGCATCCAAACCTGCAAAGTTACCAGAAGTTGCAGAAGCAACCTTGTCTGCCTTAGCTGCATCCAATGCAGTGACGTCTGCCACAATAGCAGCTGCACCAGTTTGATCGTCCTGAATCCAGTCAGCAATTTCCTTTAATGTATCAAACGCAGCAGGAGCGCTATCTACAATAGCAGCAATGGCTGTGCTTATAGCACTGTCTATACCAGTAGTACCTAAAGTATATGTTACATGGCCGTCTGCAGCAGTAGAAGAAGAAAGCGTAAGATATGTTTCATTTGCAGCCTTTTCAACAACTGTTTTAGCATCAGAAGCTTTTGCGTCAATGTAATCTTTTACAGTAGTATCTTCACCATAGCCAGTACCAACAAGAGCCTCTAAAGCATCTACATCAGCCTGAGCAGCCTGAGCAGCTGTCATAGCTGCAGAAGCATCACCAGCTGCAGATTGTGATATACTGTCTATTGCGGCTTTTATTGCACTCTGGGTTACAGCACCATCAGTGTTTGATGCACTAAGGTTATCATAAAGCTTTACGATACCACCAACAGTACTAGTAGCATCCATGCCAAGCTGATATGTACTACCATTTACTGTTATAAGACCCAGCGCACCCGCAACATTGTTATTATAACTTGTATTCATAAATAATAAATATTGATTAAATGTTAATGATTAGTTCATTACCGGATATCTCAGCCGTTTTGTTATGCACGTCTGTCTCTACAGTAACAATCCTCTCGATTATAGTATTAATAAAATCTGCATCGTTCCCAATAGACTCTGCCAATTCCCTAAGAGTGTCCAATGTATCTGGTGCACCGTCTATAAGACTTGTTATCTTTGCATCCACATAGTTTCTCAAAGAATCAACAGCTGCCTCTCTATCCGAAGCTTCAGTCTCTAATTTTTCTTTCAGCTCCCGGAACGAAGGATCGTCGTGTAAGATATCATTTTCTATGATAAATTCTACAAGACCGTTAGCATCAACAAGATCTCCTGGAGTATAACCGTTGTCTGCACTACCACACCATATATTCGGTTGACGTGGGGCTTTTACTCTACCTCCTGCAGATACTGAACTAAGTAATGTACTTTTAATTAATGTATCCATAAATTACGTAATTTGGTTTATAAACAATTTAAGGGGGCCCTATTTAAGAGTCCCCTTAATGGTGCATTGCCATTTCATGTACGCCGCACCCCAAGCTTTTATAACGTTATTATTGTGCCTGCTCAGGGGCAATTTCCCCAGCCGCTTGCTCTGTTGCGGCCTCAGAGTTTTTAGACATGTCTTCGTTTCCGGAAGACTCCGAGGTCCCGTTTGCTGCGCTAATATTAGTAGTGTCACTTGATCCAAAACCACCTCCACTTCGCTCAGAATTGCTAAGTGTATCCGTTTCTATTACATCGAATTCTGGAATTGGCATTATCACAAGTTGGCAAAATCTCTCACCTTCTTTATATATTGAAGGAACGACATCAGTAGTAGTCCTGAATACTGCCATTATTTCTCCTCTATAACCAGCGTCTATAACACCCACAGAATTAGTCTGTGAAAGAGACTTCTTGTAAATAGAAGAACGTGGGAAAAGAAGTCCTACATAACCTTCTGGTATTTCAACAGCAAGGCCTGTATGGTACACCAGTACTATTTGACCGCATTCGTTAATAGCAGTATTAATAGATGTACACGTTAAATCCAATCCTGCGTCACCTTTATGTGCGCGTATAGGCAAAACAGCCTTATCTGATAATCTTTTAAACTTTACTTCCATGTTCAATTTGTATTGGTATTGGTCACCCCGGGACCCTGCCTTAGGCCCAACTAGTGGGTTAGAGCCACTTGTGTTTAAGAGCATTTACACTACGGGGCAGTGGTTGGTAGGGGAATCGAACCCCCCGGCATCATGTATCATTGTTCCAGCCGTTCCAAAACCACCAAAAAAGATTTATACTATGCCTCACACTCGCAGCAGTGAGCGCTGTATTGGCTGCGCGTTTCTTTTTTACAGTGTGAAACGTATCGAGCTATAATATCACTGTATTGGGCCAGCATGTTAACGAGTTGCCGGCGTCCATCTCGTTGCAAAAATTGATTACAAAAATGAAATGTTATGTTATTCAACGAGCGCCCTACTGCAGTCGCGATCTGCTGTGTTCTATAACATGTAGGGCTATACTGTCCTGAATGCTGTTCTAACGGGAAGCACCACAGGAACTGTTATTTCTTACTTACGGGTAAAAATACCCTTAATCTTCTTCCACAAGCGCTTATACCAAGGCATCTTGAGCTTTTCCTCTGCAGCCTTCATCATAGCTCTAAAAACACATGCTGTGCACATTTGCATATCAAGTATCATTTCTGCTGTGTAATCGGCAGTAGCAGCTACTATAATGTCGAAATCGTTTTGAGTAAGAGGCTTGCCTGCATCAAATCGTCCCAGTGCAAATGCTAAACAAACGTCCGCAGAATCTTCAGCTGTAGTTAAGTCCACTGTAAAATCGGGTTTAAACTTCTTTGTTGTCTTCTTCTCTGTCTTTTTCATATTCTTTTGTTTTTTGTGCAAGAGCCCATTGTTCTTTTGCTTCCTGCTCTTCTGTTCTGTACTTTATTAAATTGCTTGCCCACTCTTTGCTTTTGATCACCGCGATAGGATTTTCGAAACGAGTATTTGAAAACATAACGACAATGTCATTTTTGTCTGCATACACTTCGTAAGTTTTCGTACCGATCGTATATACAACCTTTGTTGGTTCTGTCGCCAGCATGACGCGCCTCAATCTACAATAGTCATCAAATTGACATGGGGATATGTTACGATCTTCGTCAAGTTGTATGTAACCGCCATCACCGCAATATAATGTTTTCATTGTACTTTATACGGTTTAGTTTTATCTTGTCTGTATCTTTTTTTTAATTTAAACTTAAATAGACCATTGAATAGGATGTCTTTATATTCAGATTCATCTTTCATATATTCGACTGTCATTACAAATGGGTGTTTACATATAGCACTAACAGTCTCAATGTCTATTCCAGTTCTTTTAGATACTTCTTTAATTACATCGTTTATATCTATCACTTTTCTACCGCAATGATATCAAAGTATTTAACAAGTTTGCTATCCTTCAATAGATCAAAGTTTCTACAGCCAGCCTCTCTAAATACAAGTACATCACCTAAAGAAATTTTGTATCCTGCATATGGATGACTTTCGCTTTCGATCATTGCTGTATAAGAAGCGGGAACTTTTATCACAACGCCCTTACGATAATCAGAATCAACTTCAATTATTTCTTTTTCTGTTTTATCATAATCAACAGCTTCGATTCCATTTTCATCAGCTTTAGGTTCTTTGTCAGATACCGGTTTAGTTACTTCTTTTTTAACTTTCACAGGTTCTAAAGGCTTAACCAAGAAAAAGTCGAGGAACGTATATGGAATGTTGTTGGATACAGATTCAGCTAATTCTGACTGATCAATTCTATCTTTCTTTTCCATTATTTCTTTAACGATTTAAGATGATTTAAAAGCTTGATCATGTTCTTAAGTACTGTAATCTTTTCTACCTTAAGACATTCAGGTTCACCTTCAAACGAAGTATCGATGTTTGTCAACTCATTGTTGTATTTAATAATAAGATTGTCAATCTCATCGAAAATGTTTATAAATGTTTGTTCAGTAGTATCCTTTGCAAATATTTCTTCAAGGAAACCTTCTTTGACCAAAACTTTAGCATAATCTGCAGAAATTGTAAATGCTGATGTATATACTGCATTTACGTCACCTTTTTCGTCTCCATGTTTATGGAATTCCTCATTCTTTGCAGAAACGTAAGTTTTTCCGTCTTCAGAAAGCTCAAACGTATCACCTTCGTCCATAGTAAAGAATGGTTCAACTACGCGCAATGTTTTACTCATAATTTAAATTTTTTAGTCGTTTTGTATATATAACGCTCAACAAGCGCAAAAGGTTGCAATATTATAAAAAATTTATCGAAATGCAACCAAATATGGCTATATTAACGTTATATATATACCTATAAGGGGGATTATAGGGGGTTATATAACTTATATAGACTATATATATGACTAAGAAAAATAAAACAATAATAGATACATATCCAACCTTATACGATGTTGATTTAGTAGTAGCAAATAAGTATACTACCTTAAAACAGCTAGATAAACTATACAAGTATGCTAGTGGTAATAGTATTACCGAAGATATAAAAGAAGGAGTTGCAAGTACATCTATATGTATACGTAAATCTGATAATAAATACTGCATATTAGTATGTTGGAATGATGATCTACCACGATATAAAGTAGATGATAAGAAGAAGTATATGATAGATACTATTGCTCATGAATCTTGTCATGTAGCATTAGATATATACGATTATATACAAGAAGATGCAAAGGCTACTTGTAGTGAGCCTTTTTCATATTTGGTAGGTTGGATAGCTGGATGTATATATACAACAATATCAAAAAAATGAGAAAAACATTGATCAAGCAGTGGAATAAACCTAGAGATGAAGAATATTGTGTTTTATACGATAAACATTTTGGAGGACCGTTAATTAAGAACTAGATAATCCTTGAATTCAATGATAGAAATCACGAATGGGAAGTAGTCATCAATCAAGTTGGATGATCTAAATATATTTGAGTTAAATTCCATCTTATATTATGCCGATTTTTTAAGTTTAGAAAAGTGCAGTAAACCTGTTACGGACAACTGTAAATATTTCTTTATCCACGGAGTACCAATTAATTGTTCATACCTAGTAGAGTGTGAACCGGAATATGATAAGGAAAACAAATTTATTACAATGGCGTATAATCAATATTTTGAAATACGCGATAAATTTGGTCAAGACGGTGTAGAGAGCTTTATAGGAGATTTAGGAATGTTGAGAGCTCGTGGATGTATAGGAGCATTGGAAATATTATGTCAGATACATATTTACAGTACTAAGAAAGAAAGAAAATCAGCATTTAAGGAATATTTTCGCTGGTTAGCAGAATAGAAATACGAGCATACTATATACGACGAAAATGGACAATAGTAGAAAGTGCGGTGTACAAGATACTTTGCTCACCATAAAAAACGCAGTAAAAAGCGAACAATATTTAAAAGCTTTAAGCAAAATCACAGAAATAGAGAAAAGAACGTTAAAGAATAAATGTTATTGCCTGCCATATGGGGAAGATTTGTAAAAACGCTAATATATACACTAAAGGCGGAGATTTAATTCGCCACGTGAATGAAAATGGAGAATTGGACAAATACTCTATTGAAGAATTAGAAAACATTGTAGATACTTTGTCCAAAGATTTAGATGAAAATGGGAATGTAAAAAATCCATTTGGTTTAAACTTTGCCAACTCAATGCTGATGCAAATGTACATGAAGTACGGCAATCCACATGAAGAAGAGATAATGAAGGCTCTTAAAGATAAATACGGAGAGAAGCCTACAGGTGAGTTAGTACAAGAGGCGCTAAATGATCTAGCTAATTCTACTAATACTGAACGTCCTGCCACAGTTATGGACGAATATGTTCCATTTGAAGAGTGTACAGAAGATGTTGACAAATAAAGAAGCACAAGTGTTAGTAATGCTTGAGTTATGTTCTCACGATCCATGTAGTGAACACGAACCGTTGCTTACGGAAGATGAAGAAAATTCTATATATGATAGATATACTGAATGTCAAGGTTCATTATTTATGGATTGGAAATATATATTAAAACCTATTAAAGACCCTAATACTAGGGGTAAATTTATATCACTATTAGAAAAATTAGATGAAACAGATGATGTGTAATGAAGATATCGAACCTCTCGATATGGATGATATGTAAAATATGAGAAAGATTGAACGAATATTTGTGCATTGTACAGCTGGGCCCCAGACACAAACTATAGAGACAATAAAGAACTATTGGAAAGTGCACAACAAGTGGAAAAACCCCGGATATCATTATATAATAAAACCCGATGGAGAAATAGTACAATTACAAGACGAATCAAAATCTTCAAACGGAGTTGCTGGATACAACAGTACATCCATCAATGTTTGTTATATTGGAGGGGTTGATGAGCAAGGAAGACCTGTAGATAACCGAACAGACGCCCAAAAGGCCAGTCTTATTAGAATTTTAACACAATTGAAGTCGCGCTACCCAGATGCGGAAATCTTAGGTCATAGAGAAATATGGGGCCAAAACCCAGCTAAATGGAAAAAAGCATGCCCATGTTTTAGCGCTAAAGAAGAATATAAGAATATTGGGGTTGTAACGGTACCATCCAAAGTAGAAAAACCTATAGAAGAATACAAGGAACCTACTACACCCCCAAAGATAGCACGTCCAGAACCAATTAAACCTGCCATAGATACAAAGGCTAAGAAGAGTTTTTTGGTACGTATGCTAGAAAAACTTAAGCTAAAATGATGAAATGGTTTACAACTTCCAATAGATGGAAACACTTCGTTGGGAGTTTGATTATAGGAGCTCTTGCAGATACTATATACTGTGCATCACTTGCCGGTATAGGTACTGCAGGAGCTTTAGAGTTTAAAGATAAACAGTATGGTGGTAAATGGGATTGGGTAGATTTTGTTATCACCATAGCTGGAGTAGCAATAGGGTATACACTAAGGTATACATTAATATCGATATTAAAATGAAACATTTAAAGAAATTTGAAAATCATACTTAGTATGAAAATGCTAGGCAAAATTTAATTTTGCCTAATGTAAGTCTATGTGTAGCTGAAAATGAGGTACATTATAACCCTAAGAAAGCTAAGTTGTTTGACTATTTGTTCAATGACGGAACATTTGGAGCAGACATTGTTGCTGGTAAAACA
>Ga0247611_10004975_pt1 | contig 18044 bp, 22 predicted proteins | sample 177DNAGHGhighgp2_FD_192422 | JGI IMG/M metagenome (GOLD analysis project Ga0247611, IMG submission 192422) | Sheep rumen microbial communities from Palmerston North, Manawatu-Wanganui, New Zealand - 1770 DNA GHGhigh gp2 | ecosystem: Host-associated > Mammals > Digestive system > Stomach > Rumen... | reverse complement strand
CAGAGGACTGGGTGGCCGTGCGAAGGCCCAATGGCCTGAGACATGGAGGACCGTGACCCAGTCCAATAGCAAACCCAACTTCCTTGAAAGGCACGTTGGTGACTTGGTCGACATCGGCTCCCGCGAGGAAACCATGAGGCAGAGGGCCAAGGGCAAGGTCAAGACTGACAATTCCGTGAGCCCCGCATTGCTCCAGGTGATGGAAGCTGACCCGACAATCGTGAGGATGTGGAAGGCAGGCTTCGTACCCAACAGCGGGCCGGGAAAGGAACTTTACGACGAATGGAAGGCAAAGATAGGAGAGTGACATGAGGCAACTCACTGCATACGCTTCGTACTTGGACAACCTCGGGGCCCCGCTTGTAGGCAGGGCTCGCTTTTTCAACATGGACGGTTCTGAGGCTGTCGTATACAGCCTTGACAATGCAACCCAGGCATACGTACAGATAGGCAGCTCGGTATTCACGAATTCCTCTGGCCAGCTGGTCCCGCAGGTATTCCTGGACAACCATGACTACATCGTGGTGTTCGACAAGTACGTCGGGGCTGGTACCATGGCAGAGGACGACGACCCTGAGAGCTGGGCTGAACAGGGTTCTGCAGTGGACAGGTACAACACGGTCGGCATCGTACTTGACGGAGATTCCGTGAGGTCGATAAACACCGTGGCTGAACTCAAGGCCACCCAGGCCATAGATATGGCAGGCGGGGAGATAGTGATGCTTCTCGGCTACAACGTCCAAGGCGACAAGCCGGTAATCTTCTATCGTTGGAATGCAAACAGCACCAAGGTAGACAACGGCGGTTCGGTGATAAAGGTCAACGACGTGTCCGTGGGCAGGTGGGAACTCACTGAATGCCCTGAATACATCGACGTCAGGCACTTCGGTGCATTCCCCTTGGAGGCAGCAGTCGTCGACCCGATGCAGAGGTACGCCATACAACAGGCTGGCAAGTTCGCCCACGACAACAACTGCGGGCTGTACTTCCCTGCTAGCGACACTGCAATCTACTACGACATCACGGGGTTGACCCTGCATGACGTGGACTCGAACCCTGCGGCCAGGGTATTCGGCAAGACGCCCGAGCCTGGGGACGACCCCTTGAACACGAAGGCCACAATCCACGACATCGTCAGCATCCACTGCGGAGGGAATACCCGTGGCCTGATAGAACTTGTCGCGCCCACCGTTCGTAGCAGCTGGGAGGGCGAATACGCGTATGCCATACTTTCACCCACTGAGACATTGATAATCGATTCCACGTTAAGGACGGGCAACAGGACTTGGACTGGCATCAAGGTGCAGATGGAGACCTACGGTGGCTCCTACATGGTGTTCGACGACTGCCTGATTACATCCAACGGTGCAATCACTGGGGACATCACCATCAAGAACTGCGAGCTGCATTCCGACTGGTTCTCGGACAGCTACCTTTGGTCGAACCTCATCTCGATAGGCAACGCCATCCTCTTGTGGAATTGTGACTCGGCTGATACCTACATCAAAATCAAGAATCGCCAGCTGGAAGTGGACTATGGCGACCTTGGCGAACAGGAACTGCACGGTGCCCAGCTCGCCGACGGGGCCCTCGTGGAAAATTGCAGCGGCACTGTCACCCTGGCGGGCTCAGCTGACATCCGCAACGCCAGCCTTACAATCACGGCATCGTCATCGCCGTCCAACCTGAACTGCACGGACGCATGGTTGACCTTTGACACTGCGACATTCAACAACGTATCAATCAATCGTGGCTCCCTGGTAGGAAACCAGCTTGACATCATAGGCAATATTACGTTGCAGGACGTGGACATTGAAATGCCTTTGAACGTGCTCGGAGGTAGGCTTGTCTGTCGCAGCTGTCGAATAGACGCCAACATTTCACATGTAGGCAGCCCTGTCGTGGAGGAATTCATTGGCAACATATTCAATGCCACCTTGAACATTCGTGGTGGCAGTGTAGGTGCTGTCGTGAATGCAACGTGGACGAACAACCATGGCAATGTCGCGAACCCGATTCTTCTCGACCGTACCAACCTCGACGCCGTAGACTCCAACCATACGTACGTGTACAGGAACAACAGCGGTACGATGGAGATGGTGAACACTGTAAATATGCTCATCTTGAACCAGGGCGGTTACCAGGCTGGTACGCCGAACGAGGTCTTCTGCCAGACAAGCGGTGGCCTTGCGTATAACCTGGTCGGCGCGACGAAGTACGAGGATGACGGAAACGGCAACTATGTCGAGAACCCGAACAAGTATGTCTGCAAGATAAAGCTGTTCACTATCGGCACGACAGCAATCCGCAAGGCCATACGTATAATGCCACAGGGCCAGTTCATCGCAACTGCAGGTCACGAATTCCTATCAATCGGTTCTGCAGACGTGCTCGCGAATACATTTGATGGCCAGGCCGCCGGAAGTGGCAACCAAGTGTCAACACTGCTGTTCGATTCCGGATTTGAATGGAAGTTACGTCACTTCGTCGTGCCGTGCCCCGGCGGGTCACTCGGGGTTGGAACGTACACGAAGATATTCCGTATCGAACAAATACAGTAAAAAACTATTTTCGAAAAACGCCATTTTGCCCTCTCGACAAGCTATATTATAGCCATGGAGAGCAAAATGGCGAAAATAGAAAAATTTTACGGAAAACTTACATCGGAGTGCCTCGCGAGGCTGGATTATCTGTTGCTGGAGATGCAGCTCTTGAACAAGGTCCACGAAGGCTCCAAGAAGGTCAACCCGAAGACGATTGTCCCACTGTGCGACAAGGATTACTTGGAGTTGTGGGGCTACCTCAAGCACTGTTGCACGCTGGCCGTGAACTGGCCCAACAAGCGCAGGGCCATAAGGATGATTGCATCCAAGAGAGGTATGCCGTTCGATGAGGTCATGGAGGAAGCAATAGACAGCCTCACGATACATTGCTACACGTACGCCTGGAGGCACTACATCCACTCGGATGACCCCTCGGCATACGTACTGTCAACTGCAAAGTTCGGTTGGCTCACGTGGATAGAGGAACAGAACAACTTCCACGTGGGCATAGACGAGGCGATGGAGATGGCCATGGCAGAGGAGACCAGATGCGGCCGACAACTCCACAACGTGAACATGTCCTAGGTTTATTTATTCCCCAAAGAGGAACAAATGAACTATCTCGCACCGATACCTAAGCAGTTTGTTGACCATTCCGGCATCCCGTATTCCGGTGGCAAGGTTACCGTGTACAACCATGGCGACACGACCAAGGCGAGAATCTACACTGACGCATCTGGCAATACAATCTCGCCCAACCCTGTAGTGCTGGACAGCAACGGGGCATGGAAGGCATACGTCCCTGCAATTGCAAGGTATGACTACGTGGTGGAGGACGCGAACGGCAACGTGGTGTTCTCGTTCCAAGATGTAGCAGTCCCGGTCGACTTCGACCCAGGTTCCGAGTTCTTTGTAACGGATGTAACTTGGGATTCCGCAACACGGAAAATCAAGAAAACGATTAACGGGGAGGATTCCGATATTGTCCAGGTTCAGCAGTCAATCAGCCAATCCGATCCCAGACCGATAAACTCCAAAGCGGTAAAGGACGAGAAATACCTATCTGTAAAGGCGCAGTCTTGGACTGATTTGGAAAAAGCGCAGGCTAGGCTAAACATCAATGCAGTAAAAGGAGGCTCTTATAGCTCTAAAGGTAGTGTTCTTGAAGGAAGAATAACTGAAATATCTTGGAGCGGTTACCTTGGAAATATATTAAGTGTTACCAGTGGAGGAAGTTCAGAAAGCGGTCATATTCCTCCTGTTGCAAATATTGCCGACCGAGGCAAGGTTGTATTTGTAAAGCAGTTTGAAGATGATTGGAACGAACTTGTGTACAGGTTCATCCTTGAGAACTGCGATACCAACGCAAAGGTCATTGCGGCGGTGCAGAACGGGCAAATTCCGTATCATACTGGTTCTGCGGGTAAATACTTGCCGTACATCATTGCAGACAATGGTGACATGTACTTGTACAACATATTCGGTGTTTCGGACAAAAATCCGATGACTGGCGATGCACTCGGATTGTCATTGAGAAAAAAGGTGTATAACGGAAATGTTGTTGACGATTGTTATTGGGGAAAGCCTTACGGCATAAACAATTTCAAACTTGTTGAGTATTCCGCAAATGATGATTACGGATTCGACATTGCATCAAAGAAAATGATATGGCGCAGGATTCCTTTTGACAAGGAACTTACCATAACGAAGTTTGCCATCGTGGTGAACCAAGACAACTACAACGTTGTTCAACCAACATACATGGTTGGAATCTTTGATTTTGACGGGGAGAACGTAATTAACGTGTCTGAATCGTCAACTTGGACTTATGGAAATATGGAAGGGTTCTCGGACACCGAATCGGTAGCACGCATAGAAGATATGCAAAGTTTCTTTGGATTTGGCGATTACTACATCGTTGAATTTACGCTGCCGCAGCCTTTGGTGTTGCAGCGTGGAAGGAACTACCTTTTCCCTTGCTACTGCAACGATTCCGTGAAAAACGGAAGCCCGACCATCATAGCGTATAAGTCCGCATCCCCTGCGTTGCCGTGGGAGGAACTTTGGACAAACACCGCAGAATCTGGCAATCCAGTGCCTTCTACGGCAAAATCTGGATGCAAGACCTCCGCACTCCGTCTTACGTTGAGTGACGGGACTGAAATGTGGATTTAAAGAGTGTAAAATATAGGGTGAACAATTCTCAAGGAGAACAAAATGATAGTAAAATTTCTGGACAAGTTCGGAAAACTTGTAAAATCTATAACGAGCATCGGCTACCTCCCAGTGGATGTCGAGCCGGTCAAGGACAGCAAGCACCTAATCACGTCTGGTGCGGTAGCTGAGATTGTCCCTGAAGGCACGTCCAAGGACAACCAGCTCATGAACTCGGAGGACACGGAGCGCTTGATTGACATCATGAAGCCCATTGATGCCATGACACTCCGTTTCGAGTTCAGCAAAAAGGACTACAACCCCGAGACTGCTGGAGTAGGTTCTGCGGGAACTTGGACGAAAGTAGATTCCCCGACTTTGAACGTGTGGGACTGGACTACGGCTGCAACAGACTGGACATCCGCTTTCCAAGGAGCCTTCCCCGATGAAGACAACGAGGTGCGTGTAATCGCTGCGGGGGACACTAGCGATGTTGTAAATATTTCATACCTGTTTGCAGGAGAGTTGACTAACTTTGCTTACACCTCCAAGTATTCCCTTGCGCATAGAAACAACGTTGTAAGTTGCGTTCCGTTTGACGTTTCTTCGTGTGCCAATTTTGAAGGAGTCTTTGAAGGTTCCACTTTGATGGAAGTGGTTCCATTCAAATACAATCCTTCGTTGACCTATTCTGGCCCAGAAACGTTTTCTGTGATTTTCGCAGATACGTATATTGAGAACGTTGTTGATTTGGATTTCTACGGAGTAAATGGAAAATCCTCTGGTTTGTTTGCACGTTGCACGAAGTTGAAAAAAGCGTCTTTGAAAGGATTGTACAACTTTGGATATGTCAATAATACTTTTTGGGGTACAAACACTATATATTGTCCCCTTGAAGAGTTTAAATTGACTGGGGAATTAAATTATGGAAATTTAAATCTATTCTTTCAAAATTGTCGTAACTTGAAAAAAGTTTCTGGTTTAATCAATAATGATAACAATGTTTCTTGTCAAGGAACATTTATACAATGCTTTGAATTGGAAGAATTGGAATTTAATGTTGGCGGTTCAGTCGTAAGAGTAGACTATTTGTTTTCATCTTGTCGTAAGATAAGAAATCTTCCTTTTATCAATACATCTAACAATAGCAATTTCCAAGAAATGATGGAAAATTGTTTTGCAATTGAAACTATTCCAGATTACGACGTGAGCAGTGCAACGAATGTCAAACAGATGTGCCGAAACATGTACAAGGCGAAGTACGGCATCCTTGAAATGTACAACAAGCTGCTCGCCCGTGGCGCTGCTATCACAGACCACACCGACTGCTTCCTCAACTGCGGAATTGACACCGAGGAAGGCCGTGCCGCACTCGCACAGATTCCGCAGTCCTGGGGCGGTCTCGCAGAGGGGTAGTCTATGCATAAGCAGTGGATGGAATTACTAAAGCCGTTGGTGGTGGCACTGATAGCACTTGTCACCGCAGCCACGGCATATCTCCAGCGCACCGACAGTTCCGCGATGGACTCCCGCATGACTGCACTTGAGGTGCAGGTGCAGGAGATACAGCCTTGGAGGAGCAAGGTGGATGGCCTCCTGTCCGACATACGCTCGGACGTGTCCTTCATCCGTGGCAAGATGGAGGCTGGCAAGTGACGGGCATGCTCGTCGCCTTCGGAATACTGCTCGCCGTCGCCATCGTGGGCGGCAAGCTATTTGATGTTGACGACTGGAAAAGGAGGTAGGGAATGGGTGCAGTCGTACTCAACTCGGCAAAGATACTCAAGCCTATGCAGGTCGCTGATGGCAAACTAAAGGGCGACATCGTCTATGCATTCGAGAAGGACTTCGCGATGCTGCTGTACACCAGTCGCGGGAAGTACCTTTGGAAGGTCTGCGAGGGCTACATCAGCAACTGCGGGAGCATCCCGTGGCTGGCGCAGAAACTGCTCAGGGTGAAGTCATTCGACCCTGGCAACACCAAGCAGAACGCGTTCTTCTTCCTCCACGACGACCTGTACCAGAAGAAGGGCTACGACATCTTCGACCGCGAGGACTCCGACTCCCTTTGCAGGGGAGGGCTCAGGGAATCCGGCAAGAGCAGGTGGCAGGCGTCCACCATCGACTTCGCACTGCACTTGGGTGCATGGGGACACTGGGGAGACAACAAGTACCAGAACCTCGACTTCATGTCCAGCCTCAAGTGCGTGGAGGAATGCAGATGCTAGTGCTGGTACGCGACAAGCACACAGAAACGGCTGTACAAGGCCGTCTTTTCCTCGGCAGTACTTTTATATGCTTCACACTTGAAAACGCTGCCAAGGCGATTCCTGCGGGGTTGTACAAGCTGTCCAACGGCAAGTCCCCCAAGTTCAAGAGGGAATTGCCCTTGGTGTACAACGACAAGGTGCCAGCGACCAGGGGAATCCGCATCCACGTTGGGAATTCCGCTAAGGACAGCAACGGCTGCATCCTGGTAGGCATGGGGCAGAACTACTCCAAGACTGCTGAGCCTTCCTTGCTTGAGTCGAAGCTGGCTGAGACGACGGTCACCATGCTGTGCAGGAACACGAAGGAACTGGCAATAGTGCAATAGGTTTATTTATCCCATAAAAGAGGTATTCAAAGATGAACAACTCTCCGAAGATTTTGGACTTGAAGATTGACTGCCAGGGCTTGACATATACCTTGGCAGGGAACGACAGGGACGCCAGCTTCACTGCAAGTTCTGACTCCCCTGCACCCGCGACTGACATCCGTGCAGGCGGTGCTGCAGTGACCTTCAACAAGGGCCAGGTGCTCAGGATTACGAAGGCCAGGCTGGTCGGCGACGGCGCGCCCGGGTTGCGGGCTGGCGTGGGGAACAACGCTGCAGCCCTCAAAGTGATACAGGGAATCGCATCCGGCTCCAGCATCACGAAGACAGCGGACTCTGCAGACGTGGACCTTGCATTCCTGGAGTATGGTCGCTGGGAGGACAAGGACTTCCAAATCGAGTTCCTGGCTGACGGCAGCTCCCTCGGAATCGGGAATGGCAGCGAGGTAACGATGGACGACTTCAACGTGCAGGAAGATTATGTCGGGGAGACAGTCGGCTTCGTGATAGAGGCAGAGGCAGAACTCTACATCGGGTCGTAGTGGAGGTTGTAACCATGAAGAAAATGTTTATCACAAGCGTTGTTGCAGCAGCCGATGCAGCATTGGAAATCGAAACGGCCGGCGTTATCGACAGCCAATATTACACTATCATGTAACGGTGGCGGCAATGATCGAGAAGGTAGGACCGACGATATACAAGAAGGGCGTGTACAACGGCCAAGGCGTGTACAACGGCCAAGGCGTATATAATAAAGGTTCAACGCCCGCCCCGGTGGAACACTTGATTTTATGCGAGTATTTTAACAAACGCGTAGGCGTTAACTTGTCATCCGGGACTATCAATAGCTATGGATTTGATATAAATTGTCCGTTAAATATTCCTAGTGGTGCGCCATACTCCCAAAATACAGATTATACAAATTTGTATTACAACGACTTACAACAAATTATATTAACAAAGACCTTTACAATAGAATTTTTTTTGAAAGTAAATTCATTAGATAGTTCTGTTAATAGTTCGCCAACGGCCATAATAAAAAATACTGGGGACTTTTGGGTTTTAGGATTATGCCCAATGTCTAATGATATAAATGGGGTTATGATTTGGCACAATGACGTAAAACAAAACGTATATATTACAGATATAACAAATTGGCACCATTACGAAATTGGCGTAATTAATGGAAACGCATATTACTTTATTGACGGTGTTCAAAAAGCAATATGGGATATTTCAAACAGCATAAATAATGAGTCAAAATTTATCATAGAAGAAATTAGGCCTAATAGGTGTAGTTTCAAAATTTCGCAAGTTGCTTTTTGGGACGTGTGCAAGCATAAGGAAAATTTTAATGTCGATTTCGAACCGATAGCGTATTAAAAAAACTCCCTGGATGAAAATCCAGGGAGTAACGGAACCGCTGGATAGCGGAAAAAAATATAGGCCCTTTTTGCAACCGTTAGCGAACTGTGGCCCGGACCGAAAAAAAAGGATAGCCCAGTTACAGGCTATCCTTTTTGATGTATGTAGTCCGACCTCTATGCAACCTTGGCGAAGATTTCATCGAAGTCCGCAGTGGATGTCTTTGCCGTGGGGTTGGCAATTACTTCATTGACCACGTTGAGGCTCATCTCGGAGTTAGCCGCGATGTTGCCGATGAGCAGGCTGCGCTCGTAGTTGCGGGTGTGCTTGGTGTCGTGCTGGTAGGTACCCTGGACTGCATTGTAGAGGTTCCAGCCAGTGAGTTCGTCCAGCTGCCCGTTGTCAGCGGAGTGGAAGCGAGCCATGGCCTTGGAGAGGCGGCGTTCAAAGTTACGGTCGATTCTCTCCTGGGACTTGAGGTCCGCGGAACTCCAGTGTGGGAAGCAGCGGTACATTACCTCGCGAACCTGGTCCATGGTCACGCGGGTGTCTGCCAGCTTCTTGTACTCGACTTCAGTCTCGGCGTAGACCTGCTCGGCGTAGACGAGGGCCTGGGCAACCTCACGGAGCCTGTCCTCGCCCCTTGCATCGTGGTGGATGGAGACCAGCCTGTTGTTCTTGCCTGCCTCCCCGATGGCCTTGCTTATTTGGTTGGAGCAGAAGAAGCGATACGGGGTGACCAGCATGGTGAGGGCACGGCTGCCGTCGTGGCTGTTCACGATGGAGAGCCACTTGCCAACCTTGTCTCCGGAGCTGCCGATGCCCGTGATTTCTCCCAGGGAGATTTGGGCGAATATTCCAGCGCCGTTGCCCCAGGAACCGATGTTCTGGAACTCGACGTCCGCCTGGTCAGCCATCTCCCCGAGCACGGAGAATGCATCCTCGTTCTGGATGGGCACGTAGTTCTTGGTGAAGGCCGCCCTGGAGATTACTGCCTCAGGGCCAGTCTTGTCGTCGCGGATTGCCGTGTAGGCACCGGTGGGGATGTAGACGCCGTCGACCAGGGTGAAGGTCTCAGCCATCTTGGTGTTGAAGTTGAGTTCCTTCTCGGCAAGGGCTGCGTGGACTGTGGAAAGGATTTCGTTCTTGTTCATGATGTACCTCGTTGTTGATTGTTTTGATAGTACAAATATAGCAAATTTTTGCTAGCATGGTATCGACTGGTACGAAAATAATTGTAAAACGTTGTTTACATAAAGAAAAGGCCGGTGACGAGTGTGTTGTGGCATCCGTGTCAAACCTAATCAGGAGCCCTCGTCACCGGCCATACAGCCGTTACTTGTTGTTCAGCGAATCCTTGTAGGACTGCAGGCGGAGTTCGAACTCATCCTTGCCGATTGAAATCCATTCCTTCTCACCTTCCTTGTAGTACCTGTCAACCAGCTTCACCGAGCCGTCCGGGCATTCCACCCTCAAGATTCCAACAGTGTCGAACTCACCACGTTTGCCCTTGGAGTCGAAGATGCGGTCGACTACCTTGTATGGCTTGCTGTCAGGTGAGTACGGGAACGTGATGGGGAACATCTCGTCGACCACGGAAGTGCAAAGGCCGAAGTGGTGGGTGTCACCCTTGTCCTCTGCATCCACGCACACTGCCCTGTCGATGTCGTTGTACGTGACTGTCCCGTCAGGATGGACGTGCTTGAACAGCGAGGACTTCCTGTAGTTCTGGTAGTCCACCACGCCATCAGCATTGCGTATCCCGCATTCGTGCCATTCATCATCCGTGCCTCTGAGAGGGGTCAGCGGGAGGTTCTTCATCATCCTTGTCAACACGCCGGTAGTGAATGCCCACGACATCCCTGAATGGCCGTCCTTCAACAGCGACTTGTAGGCTCGGAGGGCCGACTTGTAAATCTCGGCGCCGTAGCTGAAGTCCTTGGGGTTGTACTTCTTGCCACGTTCTTCGCATTCCTTGCGGTCAGCTTCCTGCTCCCTCTCGATTGCAAGCCTAACCTCGTTCTCGACCCACAGCTCCATCGCTGACTTCTTGTGGCGTCTGATAAAAGACTTGATGCCCCACTTGATTCCGCTGAACTTGCAGCTCAGCCACCAAAGCGGTGCTGGCATCTTCTTGCATTTACCGACGCACTCTTGGGCCTTCACAGGCTCCATGTTATCACAGCAATCTCCCATTTGTACTCCTTTTGTCAATTTGTTGAATACCTATGCAATTATAGCACACTATCATCTTTCGTCAGTTCCTTTCATGTCCATTTCGAGATATGCATTCATGACTTCCTGGATGCTTGCACAGGCAATGCCTTCATGGCCATCAGGGAGTCCGAACTGGTGGTCGTTTACCATGTATGACTTTGTCAACCCGTCAGCGAACGTGACAAGCAGTTTCTCGTCCTCGCCTGAACCTTCCAATGCCAACATCGATATGTTGTCCAGGTTGACTATTGTCCTGCTGTAGTCGCCAGGCATCCCAATCTTGTCAATCACCAGTTTCATTTGTTCTCCTTTTCAAGTTCATCTATGCGTTTCCTTAACGTCCTTACGAGTTCCTTCAGCCCGAGGTACTCTTCTTTGGATATTGTGATTGACGGCGTCCTTGCGTCCTCAAAATGAACTGGATAGCGTTTGTGGATTATATTCTTCATCTTGTATACAGTACCGACTCGCAAATCGCCTTGGATATGGTGTCGTCCATGTCGTTGTACTCGAACCTGCCTAGCCTGCCGGTGAACTCCACGTCCTTCGGCTTCATGCGGATGTACTTGTTGTACATAGCGTTGCTCTCAGCGTTCACCACAGGGTAGTATGCCTCACGGCCTTCAGCCATCTTTGACGGGTACTCGGTGGTGACTATCGTGCAGTCCTTCTCAACCCCGTACTTCTGCTGGGAGTCTGACATGAAGTGTCGATGCTCAATCCTGCGTGTGAAGTCCACGTTGGGACTCGGCCAGTTTGTGACCGCCACTCCTTGTACGTTCTCAGTTCCGTGTACGACCTGTGTCCTGAACTCCAGTGACCTGTATGGAAGTTCCCCATGCACCCTGTTAAAGTAGTCGTCAATCCTTCCGGAATAGAATGTCATGTCAGCTACGCCTTCGTACCTGTCACGTTCCTTCAGGTAGTCCACCCCGTATTCGACGGTGCAGCCTTCCAGCATTTCCTCAATCCAACGTGTGTAGCCGTCGTCCGGTATGCCTTGCCACGTGTCGTTGAAGTAGTTGTTGTCGAACTTGAACCTCAGTGGAATCCTGGTTATGATGTCAGCCGGAATCTCAGTGCACGGCCTTCCCCACTGCTTCTCGGTGTAGCCCTTTATGAACATGTCGTAGATGCGTCCGCCGACAAGCGAGAGTGCCTTCTCCTCCAGGTTGTCGTACCTGTCCTTCTTGAACCTGGAAGCCTCCTTCTCGATGATTTCCTTTGCAGCTGCCGGGTCCACGACTCCCCAAATCTGGTTGAACGTGTTCATGTTGAACGGCAGGTTGTAGCCCTTGTAGCATTTCTTTGCAGGGTCGTACACCATCGCCAGCGGGCTGTTGATGAACGGGTGGAACGAGCCGAACCTGTTTGCGAACTCCCATATCCGTCCGTCGTTGGTGTGAAATATGTGGGCTCCATGCTCGTGCACGATTATTCCGTGGTCATTGTATGTGCTGCAGTTGCCTCCGGCATGTTCACGCCTTTCGAGTACAAGGACATTCTTGCCGGCTCTCACGAACTCCGACGCCATGACGGCGTTGAACAGACCGGCACCTACAAACAATGCATCAAACTTTGACATCTTGAATCTCCTAGTGGACAGGGTCGGACTTGAACCGACAACCGGCAGGTTATGAGTCTGCTGCACTGACCGATTGTGCTACCTGTCCGAAGTGATTATAGCAAAGGCGTCAAAGTTTGGTTGCAATCTTTGCAATTGAAAGTGGCTTGTCGCTGAGAATCGCAACATCTTTGATGGTTGTTATGACAGTGCATACAGTTACAAGGCCATCTACCCCGTCAGCACTAAACTTTACATCGGCTGATTTGTTGCACATCTCCAAGCGTTCAATGAGTTCTTCAACTTTCATTGCAGTTGTCCCTATTGTGGTATGGTTTCACCGACCTTGTTCTGTTCCTCCCTGCATTCTTGGCAAAGGAACATGTAACCTAGGCTTATTGTACCACTGTAGCAGTCGTACAGACGAACACCCGGTTTCTTTTCGCCACAGATGTCGCATTCGTTCAAATGAATTGTTTTCATGGTGTATTATAGCAATTTGGAAAATTACTTCTTGAATACTAGTACGTTCTGGTGCGTCTTTACAAGTTTCCTCGTCCGCATGCAATTCCCCACCCTGAACATTGCAGTGCCACAAGAGTTCAACAGGACAGCCTCGTTGTAGTAATGCATGCCGGCATCCTTGAATGCCTGTACGGTATCAGGCACGAATCCGAGGTAGTTGCCGTCCTTCCCTCTAACCTCGCCCACGACGAACACTGCCATACATCCTTCCTTGAGTTTGTTGCACGACTTCTTGACTATCGACCTGTATGCCTTCATGAATTCAGGGTAGTCCATGTTCGAGATGTCACCAGGCAGGTCGCTGTATTTTTCTAGGTTCGCATACGGAGGGCAACTGAACACCATGTCGAACTTTTCGTCAATGCTGTCAAGTACCTCGTTGCTGTCTCCAACAATCCACAGTGGCTCGTTGCCAGGCAATATCTTCCTAGCCTGTTCCACGTTACTGTCAATCTGTTCCTGCCGTATGTCAATGCCAGTGTACTTGTAGCCTAGGTAGTTGGCCACGATGCCCCTCACGGAGCCTCCGGCAAACGGGTCAAGCACCTTGCCACCTTCATCGCAGAACCACTTGTACATGAGTTCGCACAACGTAGGGTCAAAAATTGACACATTGCCGATGTTGAACTTTTCCTTCCATATCTGCTTGTCGCTCCCTGGGTGAAAGGTGAGCCCGGCATCACGACCAATCTCAGACATTATACCAAGTGACTTCCACTCTTCACGTCTGGATTGCCAAGACCCCCCCTGGTATCAAGTACAGTGAATGGCGGTTCTTGGTATTTCCCACGAAGCCCACCGACCTCAATCTCATTCCCTAGCAAGTCACATTCGATAAATTGTTTCATGGTGAATTATAGCAACCTAGTCATTCCTGACAAAGTAAAGCCTGCGCCAAGTCTTGCATTCTGGGCACCAGTTTATGGTCCACTTGTTCACGAAGAGTTCCATTGGAAAGTGCTTGTGGCAAGTCCCGCACCTGAAGATTTTCATTCCGAGAACCTCCTTACTGCCTCATTCACGAGTTCCTTGTACTTTGCCCACATGATATATTCGCCCTTCTCCCACATATGGTACTCGCCACACTCAGTCTGGTTAGAACCACCCTCGTACAGCAATTCACCCAGTTCGAAGTCCTTGTCCTCGCCGAGGCTGTACTTCATCAAGATGGTGAAGTTGTCATCATCTATATGTACTATCTCAATCATATCCGCAACCCCCTTCTGGCTGCAATTGTTGCAATCAAGTCAAGGTCCTTTGCCTCCTTGCCGTCGAGCACGGAGGCCAGCACCCGTTTCTTCTCGTCCAAGGCCTCAGCCATGTCCTCGTCTATTGTCCCCTGGGCAATCAGGTAGTACACGTTCACCGGTCGTTCCTGCCCTCCGCGGTGGAGCCTGTCCTCCGCCTGCTCCATGTCAGTGGACGTGGCAGCGAACTCCGCGAACGCCACATTGCAGCAGACCTTCTGGAAGCCGTCCACCCCAGTACCGCCCGACTGTATGTTGCAAACCATAACCCTGCATGATTCGTCCGAGATGAACCGCTCCTTCTCGTCCTCCCTCTGTTTCAAACTCACCCCACCGTATATCTTGGCAGGGTGGAATTCCTTGAGGGCGTCGTACAATGCGTCCACCACGTCCCTGTGCCACGCGAACAGCAGCAACTTCTCGTCAGACTCAAGGAAGCACTTCACCCAGTTCAGCAATGCCTTCTCCTTCACGAGGTAGGCAGTCCTGGTCAGGTTGGCGAGCCTTTCCCTGGCCTCCACACCCTGCAGGTTGGCAATCTGGCCTTCCTCAGATTCGTATTCGGCAAGTTGTGCAGCATCTGCCTCCAACGGCACGACGTCCAATGTCTTCGGAGGGAGTTCCTTCATCACGTCAGACTTGGTCCTCCTCAGCATCACGTCCACCAGTTTCGCGTGCAGTTCCCTCACGTTCCTTGCCCCGTCGAACTGTACTCCCCACGGGGTGTCCTTCACGTTCGTGTACCTCCACAGGAATGCACGATAGGACGGGAACATCTGCGGCTCCACGCAACTCACCATCGTCCAGAACTGGGCAGGCTTCGACCTGGCCGGCGTGCCTGACATAACTATGCATTCAGGTATCACTGCAGCCAGCTGTCGGAACGCCACTGCCCTCTTGCTGTCAGGGTTGCCAATTGCCTGTGCCTCGTCCCCTATGATGCACTCGAAGCCCACTGCCGAGAGTTCCCTCACCCAGTGCGTGAGTATGTCCCAGTTGACAATGTACGAGCACGACCTGTCGAGCATCCTCGTCTTGGTGCCGTACAGGATTTGGACCCGAGGCGTAACGCCAGGCACCGAGCCAATCCACCTCTTGTATTCCTTCTCCCACTGCAACTTCGTCGGTGCATTCACCACAATCAGCGCAGGGAACGAGCGATTGTAGACCAGCCAGGCGAGCGACTGCAATGTCTTGCCGGTGCCCATGTCGTCCCCGAGTGCTACCTTGCCGTTCCGGATTGCAGCGAACTTGAGGAAGTCGACCTGGTAAGGCCTGAGGCCCTGTATTATGTCGCGTGTGGGGTCCAGGGTGTAGCTCGCTATCAGTTCCTTCTGTCTCTCGTACGGGTCAACCTCAGGAACTTCCTCAGGCTTGGCGGCATACTCGGCGTATTTCTTGGGTACAGGCAACCTTCCGAACTTGGCGACAGGGGATTCCTTTGCCTCGTCCTTGTTGCCTGCCTTCCTCCAGCCTCCCTGCGACAATGCCTCCAGCAGTTCCTCGCTGGCAGGGGCATACCACTTCTTGGTCTCGTTGTCGAACACCCTCCTCGGTATCGTCTTCACCAACGCGAGCATCCTTGCCCAGCCTGGCCTGTCCCTGCAGAACCACGACAGTTCGACAGTGTTGTCAGACAGCACCTTATACGTCCCGTGGCATCCAGGAATCCTCAAGTTAATCATATCGTCACGCCCCTTGCACTGTACATCCAGGACTTGAACACGCCCCACTTGTTCGACCACGGGCCTATGAACGTGGGGCCTACGCCATGCTTCTCCTCATTGAACATCTTGACTTGCTCCAGGAAGCCAGTGAATGACGCCATCCAGTAGTTGGCCCCACCACCCTTGAATCCTCTTGACACATTGTCGTACCATTTTTTCATGCCGGCCACGCCCTTGTAGAACTTCAGCAACGTGTTGAAGTCCTTGTCGAACCACACGTCCGAAAGTATCTCGTCCAGAACCTTGCAGACAGGCTTGCCGAACGAGGCCCTGTACATGCTCGGCGTGAGGCAGTCCCCGCACGCAATCTCCATGAAGGGGCTCCACCAGTTTCCGTTCCTCATCGGCTTGGCAATGAAGTCCGACAGGCTGTCCTTGCAGGCCTTGCCGTTCCTCTTGCTCGGGTACCAATATCCGTATTGCTGCCTCTCCTCCACGTAGCTGAGTACGTCCTCCAGCTTCCCCATGAGTTCGTCCCACGAGCTGAAGTGCAGGGTGTCCACTGGGTAGCTGGACGTGACCCTGCTGAACCACTGCCTGTCCCAGGTGTAGGCATACAGGAACTCCCCGTTGAGGAGCTGCTGCAGTTTCAGGAACGTCCTCTGCATCACTGCAGTGCCCTTGTTGGTCACCGAGAGCACGGACTTGTGCCTTGCCATCAATTCTCGGAGCTGGGTCACCTGCGGATTGCTGTCACCTACGTAGTCTGTCTCGAACAGTTCATCCGTGGCCGTTTCCTTAACGTCTGACCGACTATTTGTCCTTGACCTAGTAACTATACCCTTGACGACGTTCGTCGGTCTGGGTGTCACGGGCGTGCTTGCCTTAAAAGTCGTGGTGTCATTGAATGGTGCCGTCGTCATATTCACTCTCCTTCGCAATTATAGCAAGTGAGGTGACTCGGTGCAGTTCCTTCGCCTGTTTCTCCAACCTCTCAGGCATGATGGCCTCAATCTCCTTCATGTGGTTGGCCTCGTAGTCGTGTGTGCCAGGCTTGATGAATATAGGCTCGGACTTGCCCCTGTACGAGTAGTCAAGCCACCGGATGTCAGGGTGCCAGAATCTCCCCTGCATCTCCCTTATCACGAGGGAGTGGTACCATACGAGTGCATCCCATGCAAGGTTGTAGTACCATGCCCTCGGGGTAGGCTTGCCCCACGGTTTCTGTCGAATCCTGCACAGCGACATGTGCAATGCCCCGAGTTTGCTCCCTGGGAGTTCCTGGAACAATGAAGGGTGCCAAAGTCTCATTCCTGTTTCCTCCTGTTACCGGTCTCAGTGTTCTGGCCATACGAATCTTTAAGAGAAAGATTAGGTTTTAGGTTGCCTTTCTTAGGTTCCTTGCTTCCCTTGCTGGCTTCCCTTGCTGGCTTCCTAGGTTCCTTGCTTCCTTTTGGAGGGTCAGCTGGCAGTGTTACACTACAGGCTGCATTTTGTAATACTTGTTTTCTATTACAAATTGTACGGTGTAGTGTAACACTTTCGAACATTTCCTTGTGCAGTGACTTGAACTTTCTCTCGACTGCAGTGAGCCTTTCGCCCCTGTCCAACTTACCCTGTATCTCGGATGCTCTCTGTGCCACGTGCTCTGCCGTGGACTTCTGCCTTGCCTCACTTCGTATGGCTGAAAGTTCCTCCTTCGACCATGCCTTCAGGAGGCACTCTCCAGTCTCACTGTCATATATCTTGGACAGCGACCTGATGATGCTCTTGGCTGCATCTGCCTTCAAGTCGCCGTACATGGAAATGAACGTGCCTATCGTGGCCTCCTGCTCCGAGCGGGTAGGTATGTCCCACAGTTCTGACTCTACGAGCCGCTGCACTATGCACTTCCTCGCAACCCTGTTGGACCAACCCTTCCTGGCGTTCCTGTAGTCCAGCCCCTTGAAGTTTATGAGCATCCTCTCGGCCATGCCAAGGCCAACACTGTTGAGGGGTTTGTCGATTGCGTTGAGGTTGCACTTGACGAGGTTGAACATGTCCTGCGCCAGCATGCCTATCCTCTTTATGAGTTTCTCGCCGCTACAGTTCGAGTGGTGCTCCAGTTCGTCCTCCACCCGCAGCCTGACTGCATGCCTGCCGCACAGCTTGCCAGTGACGTACTCG
>Ga0247611_10004974_pt1 | contig 18045 bp, 1 predicted proteins | sample 177DNAGHGhighgp2_FD_192422 | JGI IMG/M metagenome (GOLD analysis project Ga0247611, IMG submission 192422) | Sheep rumen microbial communities from Palmerston North, Manawatu-Wanganui, New Zealand - 1770 DNA GHGhigh gp2 | ecosystem: Host-associated > Mammals > Digestive system > Stomach > Rumen ... | reverse complement strand
TGTATTAAATATAATTTAAAGTCGCTTAAATGCAATTTTAAATTATAATAAAAAATTAGTTTTGGAGATTAATAATAAGTTTATGCCTACAAGATGTCTGTGAAGATGTCTTGTAGGCTTTTTTTTAACCAAAGTTTATGCGATTTTGCTAATTAAAAAAGGAGAACCTTTATTATAAGATTCTCCTTTATTATAATCATTTATTTATTTTGTAATCCAATTAGCAATATCTTTTGTAGGTACAAGAGTCATAGCTGTGTCACCAAGTTTGTAATAATGGTTGTTATCAGGTGTTTCTAATACTCCTCGAATACCATTCCAAATTGGAATACGACGTTCAAGATAAACACTGACTTTATTTCTTCCAGCAAATCGACCACTTTGATAAGTCATATCATAGTCTTCCCCTCCTAATATATAACCACAAATATTACCAATAGCTGAAAATACATCGCCTACAATACTTTGAGCTGCAATAGGTGTACTCATAAGTTTTTTAGTTTCAGTCCACATTCCAATAGGATTATAAAGAAATGCTTCAGAACCTAAACGGTCTGCTTCATAAAGCATCATATTGTAAGCAAGACCATCTTCATCATCATCACCAGCAGCAAGTAATGCAACAGTAGTACATAAAGCAGCTGTAACTCCTACAAGATCTCCAAGATTTCTACGCATATTTGCTTTTTCATGTTCAGGTAAAAATCTCATAGTATGCCTAAGTTGTCCAAGATAATCAAGACTATGTTTTACCCAAAATTGTAAACTTTCTAATGCAGTAACGTTATCACTAGTCCAACCATTATCTGCTTGAATTTTTCTAACGTTAAGTGATAGAAAATCAGTAATAGATTGAAGCATACCTTTTTCTCTAGTACCTCTACTCTCACTATAAAAACCTCTAGCACGATAACGTTTAAGAAGTCCAATAGGAAGATGTTTATGATATTGCATTATAAGACTACCATACCATTTACGTTCAATCCAAGCTTGACCTTTTCTATTATATACACCATGAATTTTGTTATTAACTTTACGAACACGTTCTGCAAACCTACCCATTAGCCATTGAGTTTTATCAAGTTTGCCATCTTGTATAAGTTGTTCTTTAAGTTCAGCTAGTTTAGAACCATCTTTAAAGCCCATATAACCATCTTCATCTAATTTTAATTGGTCATATATACTAGTTTCTTCACTAAATTCTTTTCTAAACTTTTTATCTTGTTCTTTTCTATCTTTAAGAAATTGTTCTTGTTGTTCTTTATCACAATGTAGATAAATGAAATCAGTAAGAATATCTCTTCTCCACCAAGCATATTCAGCTAGTTCATCTTTATCGTCTTTAACTTCTTGTTTGAATTTTTTAAATGCTCTTTTTTGTTCATCTGTAAGAATATTTTTTAGTTCTTGTGCTTGTCTGTATCTAACATATTCTTCTTCATTCATATAAATGTAGCCAATGCCTCTAGCATCATCATCTAATGCAATTATCTTATGACTATTTAACATAGCAAATAGTACAGAATTTTGCATATAATGTTCACCTATAGTTTGTGGACTAAACATAGCATCTCTAACACGATTACTATATTCTTCCATACTAACTTCTCTAGATACACCTGTTATTTCGTCATAATCTACAACTTTAAAATATTTAGTAATAGCATCTTGTTTATTGATTGCAGTTTCTTTATACATTCCATGCATAAATCCAATAAGACCTTTATTCCATTCCAATGTACCAAAACCCCAATCTTTCATACTAATATATTCTCTAGCTGCAGCTTCTGCAAGAATACCTGTTTCTCCAAGAGTAACATTAGCAATACCTCCTCTAACATTGAGCATCATATAATTAGCAGAAGTAAAGTTTTGAAGCCTATTAGCAAAACTTACAGCTTTACCTTCATTTTCTTTCCATTGGTCAAATAGTATACGACGTATAAATGTAGTATATTGTTCAATCAAATCTCTATCTATAGTTTGTTCATAAACAGGATTATCTTTAGAACCTCTACGTTTATCCTTTTTAAGTTTACCACTCATACCATGTTCACGCATATATACTTGTTGTTTTTGAAGCATATTTAATAGATAATAAAGTTTTTGTTTATTATCCTGAACTGCATTATAATCTGCAGCTCTAGAAAGATAGTCATCAATAACACCAAGCCAATCTTTGTCTAAAAGTTTATTATGAATTTCTCGATTTTTGTCATCAATTACTTTCTTCTTTTCTTCCCAAACGTCATGTGCTTCTTTATATGCTTCTGCTGGATTTTCTGCATTGATAAAATCTTTAGCTTCAGGTTCAGGTTCATCAAATATTTCACTACCTAATTCTTTAGACCTTAGCAATTCAGTCATAGGCATAGTAGGAATTTCATCTTTATCATAACTAATATTTTCATGCCACTCTAGTTCATCTTTACGTTTATCTAAAGCTAAACCAAATAGTTTTCCAGCTTCTTTAAGCACACGTTTTCCTAAAGGGGATTTATAATCAGCTCTAACAGGTAAATAACCTAATTCAAAATATCTTTTTGCTTTAGCGTTATTAGCAGTTGTATCCATAAGGATTCTTTTAAGATAGTCACGCATTTCTATTTCATATTCATTTAAAGAAATATTAGTGTCATATTGACCATCTTCGCTACCTTTTATATAATTTCCTGCAAGCGTTTTGTTTTTATCATAATTATGATTAACAAAATCTTCGTTTTGATTATAAATTTCAATTTCTTCATTAGTGATAGGGTCTACAACAGTGGATTTTCCATCATTAACTTTACGTTCTCTTTGAGTATAAGTTGGCATCCAAGTTCCTTCAAACTCATTTTCATCAAACAATTCATGACGTAGTTCATTAGTAGTCCAAATAGGTAGCAACTCATATTTTCTAGTAAATGGATTATAAATATGATTAGCTTCATACCATTCATTATAATCAAAATCAGGATCTTCTTCTGCTCTAGCTAAAGCTCTTTGCTGTGCTTGAAAATAATATTTAGTAGGAACTTTAGCATAATATGTATTGACTAATTTAATATCTTCTGTTCTTTGTTCATCAATCCACATATCATGCTCTGGAGTACCAGGTTCTCCTTTAGGTTTAATTGTTCCATATAACTTTCTATTTAAAAGCCATACTCCATTTTCGCTATCATAAATATAACTTCCATCTTCGCTTCTTTCTAATGTTACAGCTTTAAATGCTTCTTGATATTCAGGAGATTTATCTAGAGCTGATTCTGCTTGTGCAGTCCAAGCTGTTTTATTTACATCGTATTCACAATGTTCATGTCTAAATTCAGCAGCAGCTTCATTAAGAGCAGAATTTCCACCTTGTCTACTTTGAATTTGTTTTAACTCTAAATATAAATTAGCAATTTTATTTAAAGTTGCAATTCCTTCTTCAGTATCTGGGATTCTTTCAATATGAACAATTCCATCTACTTGGTCATAATAAGGTTCTAATTCTTTATTTAATTCAGTAACTACAGCTAAATAATCAGGATTGAAAAAACCATCTGTTTTAAATTTAGCATAAAATTCAGCACTATATTGAATTTCCCGTTTAGGAGCACTAGAAATCAATATTCTATCAGTATTTGGAGGACAGTTTGCTACATTATAGTTTCTTGCTTGAATTTGTTTAATATGAGCAATTTCTTCAGGTGTAAACAAACTACCATCTATTACACCAGTTTCATCATATACTGAAACAGTTGCTCCCGTATAATTAGGATTTTGAGCACGTCGCTCAGCAGCTAACCTAGTACCAACATTACTAATAAATGTATTAAATTCAAAACTTTTACTATTACCTGCTAAACTCAACCTATGTAATGCTTGTTGTAATTTGTTAGCTATAGAATTAGGATTTGCAGAGGCTTCTTGTGTAGGTTTAAGAACAAATCTAGCATTTTTTCTAATCCAATTCTTAGCTTCTGTATATTCTGAATTATTTTCAAGAATATCTTGAGGTACTGTAGGGACACCATATCTATCAGGTTGTTCAAAGCCTTTTACAATGTTAAGACACATTTTCAAATGGTCTTCAAAACCATATACAGCATCAAACTTAAAATATTTCTTATTAAGTTGTGAAGTTGCCCATAAGTAATTATTAAGAATTCTAACTTCTTTTTTACCAGTTAGTAAATCATCTTCAGAACGTTCTTGATAAGTACCATCTGAACTACGATACATAGTAGAATGAGTAAGATTTTGTAACTCTATTTCTACATTTCTTAATTGTTCTTGTAAATCTTCATTAAGTCCAGTTTCTGAAATATAATTAAGCAAATCTAGCTTTTTAAAATAAGCTTTCATATATGCTTCATATATTACAGGATGTTCTTCAATCATTGTACGTTCATTTTGACATTTAGCTATATAATAAGATTGAACAACTTCTTGATTTACATGTTTTGCTTTAAATTCGTCATAATCTAATTTAGCTCTAAGATGCTGTATACTTCCAAGACCATATATTTTAGCAGCTTCTGATTTAGCTTTATATAAATCACGAAGTTTATCAACAAAACTAGATGCATAATCCTCTCTAAAACGACCATTTTCATCAATAATTTTGTTTAAATCAACACGCATTCCGTGAGCAGCAGCTTCTTTTTGAATTCTAGCAATTTCTTTATGATGTTTTCTTAACATATCAGTTTTTGCAATACGCTTTGCATCTAAATCTCCCATCACATCAGTAAGAATAGTTTGAAGTAGAGGATTTCCATTTTCCATAATATCATGAAATCTCCACATAGCACCATAGGTTTTATAATAACCATCCATTACTTTTATAAGTTGGGTTTTAACTAAAGGATTAGTTGTTATTCTAGTAGCATAGCCTTCTGCAAAATTATGCATAGCTTTTTCTAATGGCAATTTAGATAATTCTTCAACGGTTCGTTTAACATCATTAAGATATGTTTTTAGTTCCATGTCTTCAGATGTAACATCTAACGAAACAAAAGGTGCAAAATTATCAATAAACGCTTTTAAATCATTTATTAATTCTAGATATTTATTAATTAAAGCCTCATTGCCTTCGAGCATTGTTTGGATTCTAGGATCAAGAATAGATATAAAGGTATTTGGGACAGTAGGATCTTCTATAAATCTTTCAAATCTATTTTTAAGTTGTGCTGCTTTATGTATAGCATAATTTGCAACTTCTCGAACAGCTTTTTGAGTATTAGCAGTTACATAATCTACTTTATTATCTCTAGCTCTTACATTTAATTTACCAATAGCTTTATTTGCCAAATCATTGCCATGTTTAGAATCTACAATCATATATTCTATAGCATTTACAACAGTATTTGACATATTATCTTCAATAGTAACGTCTTCCATTCCATCAAAGTCTTCATCTTCTGTAAACGAAACTGCTGGAGCCATTGTTAATTTAGATTCTTCTTCAATTTCAGGAGTAACAATAAATAAATTGTTTACAGCTGTAAGTCTTGCTTCCCTAGCATTTTTAATAGCTTGTTTTATATCTTCATTTTGCTCTCTTTCTATATTATAAGCAAATGTTTCATCCGACATAAGATATGCACCGTTACGTTTACTCAAATATCGTTTGTTATAATAAGACATATCAACTTTATTAATAATAAAATTTCTACGTTTATTATTAGGCATTTTAACAGATTGAATACTGCCGTATCTTGGGTCAGCAACAAATATATAATTTGTTAACTCTAGATTAGTAAGATATAAAGGTTTTGCAGTTACGTTATTGAAATGAGTACGTATTTTGCTTAATACTTCTATCATTCCACCTTTACCTTCTTCTGCTAATTCTTCAATACTAAAATCTAAAGCAATTGCTTCTTCATTAAACATTTTTTGAGGAAAGAATCTTACATAAGTTCCATCTTTTCTCATACTAATCAAAGTGGAACCAACCCACGCTGCTGTCATAGCAGCATCGTTATTATCCTTTAGTTCTTGAATGTGTTTGTTTATAAGAGCTTTATAAACTTCAGGTTGAGGATAATATGAGTTGTTCATTTGTCTAGCACTTAAATCAGAAGTTTCATTAGTTTCAAGAGGATTTAATGGATAAAGTACTAAAGAAAGAATGTTATCAAATTGATCTTTAATAGGCTCAATTCTATAAAGAAAACTTCCTTTATTGCTACCAAATCTAACGTAACTATTAGGTGTATATTTATTATTAACTGGATTAAGTGACATAATACCAGCTTTTTTCATTCTTTCTTCCCATTGCTTTTTAGCTTTTTCTTGAGATATATTTTTCTGAGATTTATCTACAGGAAGATATATAAGACCTTGACCACTAAAACTAATACCAAATTTCTGCATATTAGTTTTATTAAGTCTTATAGTTCTAATACCTTTCATTTTAGGATGACTTCTCAAATAACGTTCATATATTTTATTTAAGAAACCGTCATCAGAAAAATCACTTTCGTTTTTACCTAAAGTAGATAAACGATCATCTACCATTTTAACAAAACCAGTGCCATTTAATCCAAAATCATCTAATAAAACATCATTAGGTATACATTTAGTAATACCTCTATTAGTCATTCTAAGACCTTCAACAATTATCGCATATTTTACGCAATCAAATGCTGCAAGTTTTACTAATGGATTATCATTATAAAACAGTTTATTAAATTCATGATAAATAACATTTGGATTTAAATTTTGTTCTGTAAATTCAATAGTTTGTGTACCAGTTCTATAACCTCTACGTTTATCATTATACAAACTAACTTGAAACATATTAAATAAACCAGCATTTCTAAAGTTAGTTTTAATCCATTGAACTTTTTGAGCAGGACTAAATCTACTAAATTGTTCAATCTCTTTTTTAGAGGGGTTGTTAATATCACTTACTTCAAACGGTGTAAATCTAGCAACTTGTCTTGTACCACTAACATTTCCATCAGAATCTAATATATTCTCAGTTTCATATTCAAGAAATTTAAGACCAGGTGCTTGATTAAATCCAAATATTCTAGTACGTTCTTGTATAGAATCACCATTTAAGTTTATTTCAATTCTATCACCATTTTCAGTATCTTTGACATAAACAATAGGATGTTTAATAGATAACACTTCATTATATACTGATGATAATAAATATTTTTGAATATCATCATATTCTTCTTCCGTTAGTTCTCTGTTACCGCTAAATACTTTTGTAATACCTTTAACAGCATTAACAAAACTTGGATGTTGTGTATCAAATAGTTCTTTTGCAATAACAGTGGAAGTAGAAGAAGCAAACTTTAAAAAAGCATATAGTGTAGGATAAGAAGATTCAGATACATTATTTGCTTCTATTATACCTTTAGCTGGTTCTTCTTTAGAACCATTTTCAATTCCAGGATATATACTAACTAATATATGTTCATCTTCTCCTGTTTTTTCATTAGTTTTAACAAGAATAGGAGGTTTTTCTTCATCTAATGTTTGGTTATAATTGAATATTGCTTCATGTATATCTTCAAATACTTTGTTTGTTGCAAATACTGTTTGTTTAGCACCAAACTTATCAGGATTACAGCACCTTGCAATATTTCCTACTTGACCAGCAGTTTTATGTATTTTGTGAAATGCAAGAACTACGCCTAAATCAAATATAGCTTTTTCTACATAAGTAGCATTTTCAAAAACACCTTTGTTTTGAATTCTATCTACCATTTTAGAAACAATAAGAGGAATTCTTTCTAATTCATTGTCATTGAAAGTTATTTCTATATCTTCATCAGATTCATCAATTTTGAAGAAATCATTAAATATCTTCTTATATGTTTTATTAGCATTTATACTATTTAGAATGGCGTTTACTGGAGTCCTAAATTCAATAGTTAATCCTAATTCATTTTCTGCAATATCTTTTATTGCTTGGTGTATAGGATTTTCTTCCATATCTGAAAATACAGAATTAGTTTTATTATAATTATCTACAATTCTAGATACTCCAGGTTGCATGATAAATGATATAGCAGTTTTATAATCACTACCAACATTTACCAAAGTTTTATATGTAGCAAAAGTATAAGAATTTACATTAGGAATAGCACCTTCTTTAATAGCATCAAGAATATGAGCAGTAGTTTGAGAAGAATAAGCAGTAAGGATTTTACCAGTAACATTACGATTATCCCCAGACCATCCATATGTATCATGTCTTATAACAAATGAGTCTTCTCCTTTGTATTTTTTGTTTTCACCAAATCTATTTAAAGCACCCTGAACATTGTCAAAATCTTTTGCATCATAAACAACTGTTATAGGACTAGTTAGTCTTGGCTGAACAGTATTACATACAGAACAAAAAGTATCAAGTGCAACACTCATACCTTTGAGAGTAGCACCACTCATAGCATCTTCTTGATATGATATTTGGTCAAACACATTATAAGTACTACGATTGTTACGTTCTGCTTTATCATTAACATTCATAATTTCATCACGCCAATATATAATATCATCGAAATTAGAACGTGATAAATTTTCTTCAAGACTTGTATCATCAGCTAGAATATCTTTCATAATAGAAAGAATTTGATTGTTTCTAGCTTTACGACTATTCATTTGTTCAGGATTTTCAGCAACTGCTTTTTTATAATCTTCAAAACTTAACAAACCATGTTTTTCTGCTACAGCATGAGCACGACTTAATCTATCATCTAAAATACCTTTTATTCTATCATTTTTCTCATTCCTAAATGCTTCTGCTGGATTTTTTACAAAATTAAGAATACTATTTGTTAAATCTATATAATTTTTAATTTTCTTTACAGCAGGAGAATCTTTTTGAGCTTTATTCTTTTTATAAAAATCATTAAGTTTTTCTAAACGTGCTTCAAGTCTAGCAATATATTTTTCTTTTTTATCTGCGTGTTCGTATTCTCTATTTATTCTTGCATCTACTTTCTTTAGTTTGGCTTTGATTGCTTCAGGAAGTCCATCTTTATAATTGTTAGCTTCAGTTCCTCTATACGCTTTTTGTTCTTCATATATGAGTGTATCAAAAGTTTCTTCAAAGAAATTATTCATTCCTTTAACTTGTTCTTTAATTTTTCCTTTGACTGCTGTATCTAATGTTTTATCTCCAAAACGTTTAAGATAGCCAAACCAATCATATATATCAGGTTCTGTAACATATTCTATTTTATGTATTTCCCCATCAGAAGTTTGATAAGTTTCAAACTGAATACCATAAACAGAATCGATATCAAAGTCAGAACCTGTTTGAGAAACCCAATCGTTAGGAACTACAATAGTTGAACCATAAGCATCGTCTGTAAAACCAACAACTCTCATATTACATACTGATTGTTTACCTTCAGTAGGAATACGATAGCCCATTATTATATCAAGACCTTTTTCTTTAAGTTCTTCTAATATTTGGTCATCAGTCATATTTTTATAATGTTCTGAATTTCTATCAATACCAAAATTAGATAGAGGTAACATTATTTCAATATAACCTGCGTTTTTATATTGTTTATATTGTTTTTGTTGTTCTTTAGTTAACTTCTTATAATCTCTATTAGATATTATATCATCAGAATTATCTTTATTTATATATTGCATTGGATGATATTCAAGATCTTCACTATATCGTCTACCTGTAACTTGTTCACCTAATGCACGCCATCCAATATTAGTTACTTGAGCTGCATGAAAACCTGGAAGTCTTTGTCTAGTAATGGTATTATTGAATAAACTTTGAGCAACTGATTCAAACTTAGATAAAACATTAGACATAAATGCTTTCATAATAGGTTGACCAGTTTCGTCAAGAGTAACATAATCAATCATATTACTATCTAAGCCTAGACGCATCATTTCATCTCTAAGTTTGTTATAGAAAACTTCATTATTAAGTCCTTCTATATTTCCATCTTCATCAAATAAAATATTACCATTTTCATCTCTAGGTACTTCCAAATTATCTAATAAATCATTATAGCTTTCTTGAATATTTTGTACAAATAGTTTAAAATATTCTTCTTTTTTATGATATAAAGGACTATTTTTTGGAATATTATCAATAATCTTCTTCATAATTTGAATACCTGCTTTATTAGAAGCATTCAAATGTTGAGGAGTTTCTTGCTGAGTATAAAGATGATTATAATCGTACACTTGTTTTCTATTTTCACATTCTGTTACAAATGTATCAGCACCTGTTAAATCACCATTATCGTCCCACAAAGTTATAATATCTTCATTAGCAGCTTTAGAAGTTTCAACAGTGTTTAATTGGTCAATACCAGCATCATGCATTAAATTGTATACAGTTTCAAGTTGAGTACCTTTAATTAATCGTGGAACAAGTACAAATTCAGCATTTTTAATTTGACGAGGAACTTCAATACCATATCTAGTATCATAATGCATATCATAATAAAAGTTCTTTTGAACTTGTATAAATTCTTGAATGTCTTCAGAACGAAGTGGTTTACTTTCATCAAGAATTCTATCAATTAAAGGAAGATAACGTTTAAGTTGACCTCTTGCAGCTACACGACGAACCCATTCATTAAATGTAATATAAGATTGAGCATCATTAACTTTAGTTTCAGTAAAACCACCTCTACGTTCTTTAACAACACTTCCATCTTTCTTTTTAACATTAACTTCAGGTCCATAAAGCATATCCATAACATGCTTTTCGGCATATGTTTTAGCTGCTTTTTTAGTCATTCCGTCAGCTACTAAAGAATCAACTAATTGATTAACTAATTGTACTTTAAGTTCTCCTAGAACTTTATCATTAGTCATCTTAGTATTTTTCACAGTAACTCCAACAAACGCATTACGTTGAGTAGTGCCTTCTAAAATAGTTCCTGCAAATCTTTCTTGAACAGTAACTGCTGGCTGTATAACTTTTCTGTCTTTATCTTTTCTTTCTTCTTTAAATAATCCAGTATTTAAAAAACTACCTTCTTTAATATCAGTTGGTGCAGATGGAGTAGACATTACAGAATAATCTGCTATACCATAAGGTACACCAGAGCCTTGATATTCTTTAGCACGTTTTAAAACAGTTTGAGAATTAGCATAAAATTTAGGAGAGCCTTCAAATAAATCATCATATCCCATAAACATAACTAAACTATTTACTGCAAAATCAGTAATAGTTTCTTCGTTTACAGTAACACCTTTTATAAAGTTTTTAAATGGTTCAACATTATCAATAGCTTGGTCTATATAATCACTTATAAAATTATCTAAAGCCTCTTCAATGCTAGCATCTTGTTCATCTGTGAAATATACATCTATAACTTTACCATCTTGCTTTATAACATGAAGGAAAGAGTCTGTATCAGCTCCCCCGTAGAGAATATGTATCTTGCCATCAGTATTTGATTCTTTAATACCTTTTTCAGGATCTGCTTTTCTACCTTTATCTCTATCTTCAGAAATGACTTCATCAAGATAGTTTTTCTTTACAATATTTCCATCTTTGTCTACAATAGATAAAGTAAATTTATCACTATGAAAAACTTTGCCACCTAATGTATAATGTGTTGTTCCATTTTCTGTTACAGTTCCAAGTACTTCACCATTGTTATCTAAATGATAAAATTTATAACCTTTTTTATTATTTTTTCCTTTTTTAAGTTTTATAACTTTAGAAGTACTTTTACTTGTACCTTTATCTTTAACCCAACCATCATCATCAGTTTCAAAATAATGGTCTACTGCAATAGCAGCATCAAGCATTTCTTGTTTGAATTGATTTTTAAGTATTTGATATACTTTATGTTTTCTGTTAATTCTACGAGGAATACCTTCATATTCTTGTCCAAGAAATGTTAAGTTTTTACCATTTAAATTATGTGTAAGATAATTTCTCAAAGCATTTTCTACACTGCTTGGTAGATTAGTATCTATATTTCCTAAGTCATTAACTTTTTTACTAGCCATACCTAAATATTTAGGTTCTATCATAATTTTAGCACCACCTCTATTTTCAAGTTTGCCAGTAAAGAAATATAATCTATCCATGTCACCTCTACCTCTGCACATAACAACAAAGTTTCCTTCGTCGTCAAGTTTCTTTAAAGCATTTTGGTCTTCAATCCAAAGAGGTTTTTCAGAAGTAATTGCTTCTTTTAAACGTTTGGCAGTAAGTTCTAATACTGTATTTGTTACATAATTAGGATTTATACTTTCTAATATTGGAAGATTATCAATTATTTCATTTACTTTAGTCTCTAATGCATTTTGATTAGTACTAACACGTAATTCAGAAATATCATATTTAGGACCACGTAATGTAAATGTTTTTGGAGCATCAGATGGAGTTCTAAGTATGTAATTACCAAAAGCTTGTTTTAATCTAGGTTCTCCATTTACAGTAAAATAACTCATAAAAGCAGTAGGAAGAAAACTACCTTTGAGCATTTCAGGATAAGTTGCGTCAGTACCACTATCTAAATCAGAACTTCCATCAAATAGTCCTAGTTTAAGTAAATACGGAGCATTATCCGTTAAACCTATAATGTCACCATTCTCATTTACTTTAAATATAGCATCGTTTATAGGTTTACCTTGAGCATCATATTGTTCTACAAGGATAGAACTATATTTATATTGTTTACTTCTAAGTTTTTCTTTACCCCACGCTTCCAATGCTTTATTTCTAACAATAGTTTTTACAAATTCTCCTTTTGCATTATAAACAGGTTCTTCGTAACTTTCATTTAATATTTTTATAAGATTAGTTAAATGACTGTTATTTATAACATTAGACGAATTGTTACCATGTACATTTGGAGAATTTAATTCAACTTCAACAATACTATATTCAACAAGCATTGATGCTAGCTCCCTATAATAAACAGACTGTTTTTCAGAAAGAAAATCAGTATCATATAAAGAATCTAAATCTAAATAATCACTAGAATCATGCCAATGTCCTAGTTCAGCATCTTTTTTGACATTATTGTTATGTTGAATTACTTTATCTATTTGAGCTTGTCTGCTAATCCAAACCTTTCTAGTATCTTCACTTGTTTTACATATATTATTTATATTACGTAAAAGCCTATTTATATTTTGTAATTCAGCTGTTATATCTCCACTAGGATTATCGTTTAATTCTATATATGCGATAATTGCTTTTTCTTCTACAGATGGAAAATACGATTTTATACTTTTAATAAGAGCTGAAACAATATTATTTCTTTCTTTAGTTATTTGCTCAGTTAATTCTTCTTTGATATCTTCATCTTGATTAGGATTATTTCTACTATCAATCAAGCCCTTTAAACTTTCAATACTCTCATTAATACCATTTATTTGAGTAGACATGAAAGCCATATCTCTATCTATAGCAGAAACTCTAAGGTCATTCATAAGATTATATAAAAATGCAGATTGCTTGTTAGCTCTTTGATTTGTAGTTCTATAATTAGCTACACCTTCCGAAACAACTAATTGCATTTTTTCTATTACAGTTTTAGCAAAAGTAGTAAATACTTCAGTTGCAAAATCTGGGTCAGCAGCTAAATCATCTGCAAATTTAGCAAAAGACTCAAAACCTCTACGTTGAGAAAGTAACCTAATTTGTTTTATAGCATCAGGAACATTAGTCCAAACAATTTCAGAATATAATATAGCACAGCATCTATTAGCATCCATTGTATTTGGAAGACCAAATCTATTATTTGTGTCTATAGGATATTCTTTTTCTTTTGTTGTTGGATTTTCAAATTTTTCAGTAGAAGTTATAACACTTAATGTTCTAAAATATGTACGAATACGAGGACCAATATGTTTCATAAAATTACTATAAGCACCCATGTGACTACCATATTGTGCCATAGTACCATCTGGAACATATTCTTCTTCTTTATTTTCTTCACTAGTGTTTACACCATTTAGCTCTGCATTTTCATCTCCTTGATTATTTGTTTCGATAGAATCTAAGTCATCCTTCAAATCACTTCTAATTTCTTGTAAATCTTTATCACAAAAAACTTCAAAAAGATAATTATCAGCAGTACTTTTAGAACTATTTAGTTCTTTATAAATAGCTAAAAGATTTTTATTTTGTATACTAATGTCTTCACCACCTAAAGCATTTTCTAAATATGATGTTTTATCTTGAGCATCTTCATATCTAGCTTTTACTTCTTCTATAGTTAAATTATCAATATTGGCAATTCGCTCAAATAGTTTATTATTAATTCGCTTTTTTAAAGCATTTTTATAATAATCTAAAATATTACCTTTGATTTGATAATGCGCTTGTTGTACACTTCTATACATATCTATAAGAATAGTGCCAACATGACGTTTACCTTCTTCTCTATCAGCTAAACTTCCATATCCAAACCTAGAAGATATGTCACTTTTTAGATTTGTATTAACAGTATCATTTGTATCAGGGTGTCTATGTTGATAATGTTTTACCAATAATTTAGCTAAATCTTTAGGTTTAAGTTTGTTAACATTATTGACATCATTATATGTTTGATACCATTCTATAAAATTATCACTAAGTGAATCATCTTGATAAGATTCATTTATATAATTTCGTAGAACTTGTTCATTATCTCCAATTAACTTTTTAAGTTCATCAAAAACTTTATCATCAGTTATTTTTAAAAAACAATTTTTCATATCTTATATTATAAACATTTATATTCGATAATACCATTATTTACAAGAGATTGAAAATTATTAAGATGTTCAGGCAATACAGTTCTTTGTACACTAGCCAATGAAGGAATTTGTTTAAAACCATTTTCATCTTCATTTTCTGATATTGAAGAAAAAGGAGCATCATCTAATGGGTCTACATAATCATCGTCTTCATCTTCATCTTCATCTAATCCTATCCAACCACCTTCAGGTTCTTCTTCAGGATTAAATGTTTCTTCAGATTGTTGACTTTGTGATTCTTCAGTTTGAATTTGTTCATCAGTTGAATCATTATTGCTTTCAGTTTCTTGAACATCAGTAGTTATTGCATTTTGTTCAGTAGTTACATTAGAATCTATAAATGTAACATCTCTTAATTTATTTAGCATTTCTGCATACAAACTATCATCGTTTATATGCCAACCAAAAAATTTTGCAATCAATTTTGCAAATTTAATAAATAAATTCTCTTTAGTATTATTATTAACATTAGTTAACACAATAGAATTAAGTGCATTGAAAACTTTTTTATTTGTAAGTCCTTCAACTACAAATTCTTCCAATAATGTTTCCCTATTTACATTTTTTCTTTCTAGATATGCAAAAATTTTATTACAATACTCAGCTATACTTGATTCTACAGTACCATCATTTAATGCTTGTTTGAATATTGTATAAATATTATCAATCTCATTAAATAATGATTGTCTATCTAGATTAGGAGCATCAAAAAGTTGATGTAGCCTTTCATGCATAAGTTTACGAAGACCTTCATTACGAGTATCTTGTTTATCTGAAGCTAACATATTTATTAATCTAGAACCAACTATCACAGAATTTTTTCTAATTCTACCAAAATGTTCTTTATCATCTCCTGGAAGATAAAATCTATAACCATCAGCTCTACTAGTCCAAGCTTGTGCAATTACATCATTCCATTGATTACCAACACGTTTGTTGTATCTGCCATCATATTGAATAGAACTTGGAAATAAAGTAGCTATATCAATACCTAATTCATTAGCTATAGTTTCTAAGTCTTGATAAACATTTTGAGCTTTAATAGCTTTAAATATTTCAAGTCCCGAATTTTCTCTATTAGAATTTATAATATTTTTAACAGTATGATACAATGTAGGATTAGTATTAGGAAGAATAATATCAGCTTGTTTAGGGTTGATAGGTGCATTATTCCTTTCTACGGGGGTTGTATCGGGAATCAATATTTTAAGTAATTGATTACTACGTTGATTTCTACCTCTAGGCGTAAAGTTGGTTCCATCTTCACCTACAAAAGTGTTAACTCTTATAAGGTTATTACTTATAATAAAATCATTATAAGAATCATATTCTTCATGAACAGTATATTGAGTATTATTTGTAGGAATATCTACAATAATTTTAAATTTACCATCAACTTCTTCACGATGAATAAATCCTCTAGTTAAAATGCTAGGAGCATTATCTTCTATAATTCCAGAAAAAGAAAGATTTATAGCTGCATGACGTTCCATAAATCCTGTAAGTTCATTAACTATGGAATTGACATTATTATCTCGTTGAGTAGCAGCTTTAATAGTCTCACCCCTATCTGTAGATAAACCTAAAGTACTTCCAAATTGAGTATGACTATATATTCTAATACTATCATAATTTCCATTTGGCAGTTTAATAGATAATTCAATTCCTTGAAATCCTTTACCATCTTTGTCTTTGATAGTATTAAGATTAAATTTATTACCACTCCATTTAGGTGCAAACAAAGGAATAATATCATCAGATGTTCCACGTAATCTAAAAACACTCGCTAAAGCTTCTTCTATTTCATTAAAAGACTCTTGAGTTCTAAGTAAACTATATTTACTAATTACCTTATGTAAATAAGCTGCTGCACCATGTAATAGTTTAGAACCCATAGGATTTTTAATGGCATCTTCATATTTTAACCCGTATGCTTTTACAAAATCAGGTTCCGTATTTCTACTAAATACAGTTATAAATGTAGAAGCAGTTTCAAAAGAACTTGGTCCTGTTATAGACCGACCAGGAGGAGGAGTAGATATTGAAGTACCATTTCTATTTGTTACAGCTAATCTTACTTCAGTTGCATCAGGTACTGCATCTTGTACAAATTCTAATTCGTTATAATGTTCTTCAGTGTCTTCTGTTATATTATTGATTGAACCTTCGTTAATGTAATCTACTTTAACGTCCATATTTTGACGTAAATTAGATACTGTATCATATACTTTATAAAGTTTATTAAACCAAGTATTAAGATTAGCTTTTAATATAAGTTGCTTACTACGAAGATTACTTTCATTTATGTTATCTGTTGTATAATTCCAAAGATAAGACAAATGATTAAACAAGTTTTCATAATTAACAGTACCATTGCTTTCTACAAACATTAATGGAGGAACGCCATTACTATAATCCGCAATACTGTCTTGTGCTAAAGTACTAATATATGGAATTTGAGCAAATTGTGCAATTAATTTACTTATTTCTTGTTTAGCATCTTTTTCATTTAAAGTCTGTTTAAATAACTTAGCTTTAACTAATAATTGACGAATAGCTATAGAATCTGGATGAGAATCTGTAAAAATATCACTTACAATATCTTTAAATTCACTAACAACTTTTCCGTTAGCATCCAAACTTACTTCAGTTCTCCAACCTTGATTATATTGCACATATCCTCCATCAATAGTAACACCAGGTCTAGGTAGATTTCCTATAGTCGTAGTACCTGCCATTATAACTAATTCATCACTGCCAGATACCATGTGTAAAGTATCACCACGTTTAAGAGTTTTCAATGCGTTTATAAAAGCTAAATTATTAGTACTTCTAGCATTAGCTAATAAATCATATATATTTACTCTTAAGGAAGAAGGATCATCACTACGTTCAGTTTGTAATTGATCAGATGTTTTAGCACTATCATTTACAATATTGTCACGACCTCTTTTCAAATCGTCCATAATCACATATTTAGCTCGTCCAAGAGGACTTTCTAAATATTTTTTAACTACATCAAACAGATGACCCAACTCGTTAGTAGTACTTAAAACATTAGCTTCATTGCAAATAGCTAGCATATCTCTTAAACTTATTACAGCTTTACCATCTACAATAGGAACTAAAGAATCTTTTACATATTCTTCAACAAAAGAATCTACGGCTTTTGTTAACATTCTGCTTAAAGCTCCATCTCCTTCCTCATATTTAGAAGCTAATGCTAAACCTCCTGCTGCTTGAGGCATACCAGAACGTAATCTTTTAATGTGTAATATAGCATTTTGAAGATTATCTGTAATAGGTTTGACAATACTAATAAGATATTCTTCAGATTTATCTTCAAATTCAGGT